>Ga0209056_10001361_pt1 | contig 26922 bp, 30 predicted proteins | sample GraSoiAngelo_114_FD_185876 | JGI IMG/M metagenome (GOLD analysis project Ga0209056, IMG submission 185876) | Grasslands soil microbial communities from the Angelo Coastal Reserve, California, USA - 14_0903_13_40cm (SPAdes) (version 2) | ecosystem: Environmental > Terrestrial > Soil > Grasslands... | reverse complement strand
CAACGAGCTTCACGGTTTCTCCATCCAGTCCTGTCGTGAGCTCGCCAGTGACCTTCACAGCAACCACAGTCGGAGGAATTGGGCCCTACACGGTAAGCTGGGATTTCGGTGATGGTGCAACCGCCACGGGAGCTGCGGTTAAGCATACCTATACGGGTGTTCAGTCGTACACGGTTACGGAGACCGTTCAGGACTCGTCCATTGCTCCAAAGACTGCGACAAGCTCTCAAACAGTCAATAGCAAGGCCGCGGCCGGAGGCTCAAGTGGAGGGTCGAGCGGCGGTTGCTTGTTGTGCGGCACGCTCCCCGTACTCTCTACCAGCACGTGGCTGCTCGTTATCGGCGGGCTCTTGGGTCTGATTGGTTCGCTTGTTTTGCTCACTGTTAGAGCGCGAGCGAGTCTCGCTCGGACCAGGCGAAGAATGAATCGACCAGGTCGCTAGTCACTCCCCTTTTAGGATCCGGTGGTGCGGGTAGGCAGTCTGAACCTGTCGTTAGTTGGAGGGTTTCGCGAGCCGTTTTTCTCTCCAAGACAAGACTATGTTGAGAATGCCGACGAGGGTCCCTGGTAGAATAGCAGAAGAGTGTGACGATGGAGATTGCGATAGTGCGCTCGTAGCTGGTACTGGCGCCTAGCAGGACGATGACTCCGTTTACCATCCAGACTATTCCGAGGAAGAGAAAAAGGAAGGCCATGTCTGCCGGCCGTATTCCAAGGGCGGAGACTATTGTTGCCCAGGGTCCCAGTCTTATCGACTGTTCCCCAGTATGGTAGCCAGTGAACAGTTTTCGTACGCTGTCGAAGATGAGCCAGGCTCCGAGGATGAAGCCAAAGATCGAGATGAAGGAAGTTCTGAAGTTGGGCTTTTTCCATATCTCTGGTTCCTCTGTGGTGTTTCTTATTAGACGGGAGGAATACTCGTTCTGTCTATGACTGATTCAGATGCTGTGCTCTCCGATATGGAGGAGGGTGGAGACGGTATGGCAAAGTATGCGCGCATGGTATTGGAGTTCATCAAGAAGGACGTGTTCGAGGACCGGAAACAGGTCTCCGTGGAAGAAGTCGTCACACTCATCGCTGCGTTGACTGATATCTCTGTTAGTTTGCTGGCGAAATTCCGGAAGGACGAGGTGGACCTGGCGAAGGCGACGGAGGTTGGCAGGGACGTTTTCAAGTACATGGTCGGACGACTAGGCTTCGACATCGACAAGCTCGGGAAATCGAATATTTACATGTAAGATCGCTAGTTCTTGTCCGTTTGACCACTTTTTCTATGGGGTCGCGAGACTCTAGTAGGGCCTAGGGGGCGGCTAGAATTCACCGGTTTCCGGTTTCAGGAATCGTTTCCAGAAATTGGTTTCCGAAAAAATCGTTTTTCAACTGACTATTTTCATTCTATGATCTCCCATGCTGATTCTCAACCCGTTCTAGGGGACGGTTCTCTACTCCTCGGCGTTCGGCAGTAGCTCTGGCCCCATAGGCTTGCGCTTGCTCCTGTTCCTTCTCGTCTCCTCATATCGAGACTCTACCCAGCCGACCACTTTCTGCTCGGTCATCTGTTCTGCCTCCAGCTGCTTGTCCATGTTTTCCGCGACCACCTTGAGGAAGGTCTCCGGGTTTACCGGCTTGATGATATACGCGTCCGCCTGCAAGTTCACAGAATCAACCGCGTTCTCCAGTGACGGATAGCCGGTGATCATGATCTTCCTCGCCCGTGGAAGAATCTCGTGAACCTGAGCCAACAGATCTGTCCCGTCGACATCCCGTAGCTTGATGTCAATAATCGCAAGGTTGTACGGCCGAGCCTTACACCTCTCAACCGCTTCCAGCGCAGTCTCCGCAGTATCGACGCTGTAGCCCTCCGGCTCTAGAATATCTTTGAAGCTCTTTAGAATCCCCCGATCATCATCAACTATCAGAATATTCTTTGCCATCTCAGATGCTCACCTCCTCAGGTCAATCGGCAGTTCAACTGTCAAGGTCGTTCCTTCACCCACTTTGGAAAAGACCTTGATCTCGCCCTTGTGCGATTCAATCAGACGCTTGGTCACGGCCAGTCCGAGTCCCACCCCCTTCTCCCTGGTTGTGAAGAGCGGGCTGAACATCTTGGCCTTGACATCCTCCGGAATACCGATCCCCGTGTCTTGGAAGCTCACTGCGGCGATGTTCTGGCTCGTCCACGCGTTTATCTTGAGCTTCCCACCGTCAGGCATCGCTTGCAGAGCATTGGTGATAATGTTGGTAAAAGCTCGGCGAAGCAGGCCCGGGTCGACGCTCAGTTTCGGAAAGCCCGTCTCAACGCTGGATAAGACCTCCACGGACTTGGGTACCGGGATTGAGGAAAGAGAGTCATCGATCAGCCTCTGCATGTCATACTGAACAAAGGTCGGCTTCGCCTGTTTCGCATAGTCTTGAAGGTCGGACACGATCTTGTTCATGAAATCAGCCTGTTCCCGGATCGTCTCCAAGGCACTGCCAACACGAGGGTCCTTCTCAGGCGTCGACGTTGAATTTGCTTTCATAGCCTCCTTCGCTAGATGGATCGTGTTGATTATCGTCTGCAGGGGGTTTCGGAGATCATGGCCCACCATCCCCGCCGTCTCTCCAATAGCCGCCAACCGGGTCGTGTTACTTAACATCCTAGATCTCTCCTCAACCAAGTCCTCCAAGTGTTCAGAACGTGCCCTAAGCTTCGCCTCACCCTGTTTCAAACGGTCGATATCGACAAAGGCCAAGACCGCTCCCTCGATCCGGTTATCCGCGGTCCGGTATGGTCCTATCCGGACCAGAAACCAGCGCCCCTGCGGACCCTTGGCCTCTATCTCCTTGCTGACGACGTTGTCGACTACCTCGTTTATTGTCTCTTTAAGATCCGGTATCTGGAAACCAAGGTTGACGTCAAAGATGGGTCTGCCGAGATCGCTGGCTTTCAAATTGAACAGTTTATCGGCAAGCGGGCCCCAACGACGCAATCGCAGATCACTTCCCATCATGAGGACCGGCACGTTCGCACTCGCGTTGAGGTTTGTGATATCATTGTTGACCTGAGTCAGCTCAAGGTTTCTGTTCTGGAGCTCCTCGTTAACAGTGGTCAGCTCTTCATTCGTTGACTGAAGCTCCTCCTTGGCCGTTTCAAGCTCCTCGTTGGTACTCTGCAACTCCTCATTGCTAGACTGTATCTCCTCATTAGCAGCCTTCAGCTCCTCGTTGGCCGCCTCCTTGTCCTCGATGATCGACTGGAGATAGTCCTTAGTTGCAGAGAGTTCCTGCTGGAGCCGGACAAGCTTGAGATCTTCCGCTCTCCTCTCCTTCCTACTCTTATCGCCTCCAGCCCTTCCCAACGTCACTGAAGGAGCAGGCTTGGGCAAAGCTTCCTCGAAAGCCACGAGAAAACAGGGATGAGCTCGATTGGTCTTTAGCGGCACCACTTCCAAGTTCACATCCAAGTATTTCCCATCGGACCTGATCGCGATCGCTTCCTTCCTAACTATCTCACCGCTCCTCTTCGCTCTATCTATCGCATTTCTGAGGTCCGTCATCATGCCCTCGCGGGCCATCTTCAAAACGTTGAGACTGGCTTTCCCAGGTGCAGGCTCGAGGAAGTAGCCTGTGCGTCCGCGAAATTGGATAATTTCCAGCTCACTGTTCACGATGACGCTGGCCGGCGTGTACTTTGTCAGCAAGATCCGGTCCGCCTCCTTGAAAATTTCCGGTTCCGGGACTTGACTCTCAGCTAGTCGATTGACTTCGGGCTTGCCAACTTGTCTTTTAGCAATATACCTCGTCGAAAAATCAAGGGGCTTACGGGTGACCACGGGTCTCTTGGAATAGATCTTGAAGCGTTTGTTAGCTACCTTGAAGATGTTGTCGAACTCACCTACAGTCTCGAAGTCTCCCAAGACAAGGAACCCCGCAGGCTTGAGCGAGTAGTGGAATATCGGGAGCAGCTTCTTTTGCAAAGGTGGCCCAAGATAGATCAGCAGGTTCCGGCAGATGATCAGGTCAAGCTTCGAAAATGGCGGATCCGCCGTGACGTCCTGCTTGGCGAAGACGCACATTCGGCGGATCGTCTTGTTTACCTGGTAGGAGCCATTTGTTTTGGCGAAAAAACGTCGTAGTCGTTCGGCCGATATCGAAGCGGATGCGGCGTACACGCCGTCCCGAGCCTTCTCCAACACGGTCTCATTTACGTCTGTTGCAAAGATCTGGATCGGCGGGTGGACCGAGGAATGGTCCAGGTACTCCACGAGGCTGATGGCTAGCGAGTAGACTTCTTCTCCGGTTGAGCAGCCTGGAATCCATATCCTGATGGGGTCATCAGCCGACCTTTTCTTCATAATGCTGGGAAATACTTCCTGCTTCAACGCATCGAAGGTTTGAGGCTCACGGAAGAATCCGGTCACATTGATTAGAATGTCCTGGAACAAGGAACTCAGTTCGCCCGGGTTTGTCTTTAGAATGTTCAGGTAATCCTCCATCTTGTTGGTCTTGAGGATCAGCATTCGTCTCAGGATCCTTCTCTTGATGGTCGCATGTTTGTAGTCTGCAAAATCGACCCCGGTTGCCTTTCTCAGTAGACCGAAGATCTTGTCGAGGTCGTTCTGCGGTAGCAGCTTCTCCGCTGTTTCAGTTTCCAGGTAGGGCACGTAGGGATGCTGGCTCAGCTTGACAAGCTCTTGCGCGATGTCCTGTGGCCGGAGGATTAGGTCGACGCAGCCTGCTGCGACCGCGCTCCGGGGAAGGTCGTAGTACTTGGCCGACTTCTCGTCTTGGGCAATTGTGATTCCCCCTTCATCCTTGATAGCCCTCAGCCCATGAATACCATCCATGGAAGTCCCGGAGAGTATGATACCAATCGCTCTGCTCTTCTGGTCCTGAGCGAGGGACTCGAGAAATCCGTCGATGGGAGTATGCCTACGGTCGACCTCGCTGCGAGGGGTGAGGTGCAGAACACGCTTGGAAATAGTCATTGTCGTGTTCGGCGGAATCACGTAGACGTGTCCAGGCTTCACCCGGGTCCCGTCAGTAACCTCTTCCACCGCCAGCTTGGTTGTCCTGGAGAGAAGCTCGGTCAACAAGCTCTTGTAGGTAGGGTCAAGGTGCTGTACCAGTACCAGTGCCATGTTGATCGTTGAGGGGAGCTCTTGGAGCAGCTGCGTGAAGGCTTCGAGCCCTCCTGCAGAGGCACCGACCCCCGCTATTGAGAACGAATCATCACGAGTTCGATCACCGACAAGGATCTCCGCGGTCTTTCGTGTCGTCGAATCTACGGGCCGAGAAGCCCGTTTCCCATCACGGGCACCTGCATGCCTTTTCTTCACACGTCTTCGTTCAACGAGTTTTTGGGCCAATCGGGAAACGCTTGAGGATAATTCTCGTAGCAGACTCGGCCTCGCAGAATATAAAAGAACGACTCACGACCTATACAACCACGGTTGAGAGCGCAATGAGTTTTCGACCGCCTCCTTCATAGTTGATAAGAGATGGTTACTCATGCAGAAGCAAAGATCCACCGCGTCGGCCCACGACACACCATATACCTGGCGAAGGATCTAGTCGAGGACAGCACCTTTCCATTCCGCGCTGATGAGGATCTTACAGTGAGGATCGAAGGGGACGCTCTGATAATAGACAAGGACGGAAGGAGTGGTCGCCGGACAACTAAGCTGGACGAAGCCCATAGCAATAGGGACAAGATATTGACGAAGACTCTGGACGCTCTCGACTTTTCCCCTCTCACCTCAAAAGCGGAGAGAATCAACCAGATGCTGAGCGAGATTCACGAAGCGGAAATGCTCGAATCACGAGTTCGACATATGCCGAAAAATGAGCACGCTATCTTCGTCTGGGAGGAGGAGACATTCCTCGACATGGTCTTGTCAGAATTCTTCGATCCGGGCGCAACCGGCAAAGCCCCAAAGGGGCTGTTCTCCGTGAAACCTTCAGCACTCGAATCCGTGAACAATTTGGTGCAAAAAGATCTTTCAGGTCTAGACAAGCCCGAAGCGGTCAAGAAGATAAGGGGTTGGATGGCCGAGGTCCACGCGTCAAACGAAACTAATCTTCCCACCAGAATCGCGGTGGAAGACTATTCATGGTTCTTACAAAACGGATTAGCTAAGGGGCTCATGGAATTGGAGCAAAGCTTCGGGCGCAGGGTGAAGGAGAACATGACAATCCTCTGCGGATACAATGTTTCGAAGCTAAACGATCCTAAACATCTGGAGACTTTGATCGGTTTCCACGGCTACGCGATTCTCGACCAGCCCTTCAGAGCGTACAGAAGAGGCGGACCTCTGAAAAGTCTCTAGACGATCGAAACGAGGACATCGACCAGGCCGTGGTACAGTGTATAAATTGTTATATACGCACACGACTCGCTAGGGAAAGGGCGGAGGTCATCAGCCATCGCTAAATTCATGTTATCCATTCGGGAAGAATCATACCGAATAATATCGGCGGAAGCGAGGGAGAGAGGTGTGTCAGTGCAAGAGTTGTTGAGAGCCGTGATCTTGCCAGAGTGGGTTAAAGAAAATATCGTGCCGTCCGCTCTGCAACAACCTTTGAGGGAAGTTGCACCACGGAGGAGCAACCACTCGACACTCTCGGCCCAACGAGAACCTTTCCTCGAAGCCGCCTTCATTCGGCCGAGAACCTAGATCGTCGACATTACCAAGATCTTGGTACGCCTAGGTAGCAAAGCGTTCCGAAGCCCCATCTCAAGTCTGAACCCTCCAGAACCAGCTTTACAGAGGACAACCGCTATACACGGACTTACCACCTACGCAGAAACATGGCAGCGTGTATTGATTGACATGGAGAAAGCATTGCTAGGAACCTTAGGGGCTTCGATCTGTGATCCAGTGTACAAAATGTTATATACCAATTTTTATCCCTAATAGAATATTCTTGGAAGCGCAAACTGTACCAGAGTTCGGAGGTGACACGATGGACAAACTCAAACCGGGCGACAGGATATGGGTCAAGAACCCACGCTTGATAGCGGAACGCAAGATCGGCACAATAATGTCGACAAAGAAAACACGGAACGGGCTAAGATACATAGTGGAATGGGACGTCGACTTGGAAGAAACCCCGAACCACCACCCCGGATACCTCGAGAAGGAAATAGCTCCCATGAACAGCCGAGGTATCAGCTAACGGAGGGAAAACTGGAGCTCGTTCCTACTAGGCGGGCACTACGCCCTGACCGCGAACATGTAGAATATGCTGGTCAGGCTCTCTGTGAGCTAATGTCCACCTTGTAGAGGCGTAACTATCCTCTCGACGAAAATTCGTTCAGTCTAATCTGGTATCCTTGAATATCCCTATCTTTGGTCGATCAGATTCTTGGGGACGAACGTCTGTCTTGTAGAATCTGGAGACTTCTACCGGAGCACAATCATCAATTCCTGGATCTTCATCGGCACGGCCCCCTTCCCTTCCCAGCCTCATAGGCATCGACGACTTCTCTTATGAATCCAGGGGCAAGTTCGATGTATTCCAAACCCGAAGCTGTCCTACCATCGATGTTTCGCATGCAAGAACTTAGACAGGTCAGCCAGCTGAAACTACTCGGCTAATTTGTATTGAAAACGTGAATTACTCGAACTTCCCTCTAAACACTACAAGTGATCAGGCTAGAGGCCGAAGAGTTAAAGAAATGATCTGAGGAACCGGCATGTATATGCAAAGAATCACCCCCTTCCTCTGGTTCGACGACAAAGCAGAGGAGGCCGCGAAATTCTACACTTCCATCTTCAAGAATTCAAAGATTGGGAATATCAGCCGCTATGGAAAGGAAGGATATGAGATTCACGGGAGGCCAGCGGGAACTGTAATGACCGTGGAATTCCAAATCGAGGGGAAAGAATTCGTAGCACTAAACGGCGGGCCCCAATTCAAATTCACAGAGGCCGTGTCATTCTCGGTAGAATGCAAAACGCAAGAGGAAGTGGACGAGCTTTGGGAGAAGCTGACCGATGGCGGTGAAGAAGGAGCGTGTGGTTGGCTTAAGGACAAGTATGGTTTGTCGTGGCAGATCAATCCTACAATTTTGGGCGTGATGCTGCGGGACAAGGATCCTAAGAGAGCAGGGCGGGTCATGAAGGCAATGCTCACTATGAAGAAGATCGACGTCGGGGCTTTGAAGAAAGCATACGAGGGTTAGTTTGTCCGAGCTAGGAAACTGTCTTTTACCTAATTGGCGCTGGAAGTAAAATTATTTATACTACCGTGTTCGTGCGAGTATAGAGGCATTTACTTGAGCGACGATGTCGGGGATATACGTAAAGAGCTCCGGGAGGAATTCAGGTCGCTGAAGGATGAGATACGGCGCCAAGTCTCCCAAGCTCTGGATAAGCCTGGAAATGGTTCGATCAGGGTTGATCTCAACAAGGATGACATGGCTCAGACAGAGCCCTCCTTCGTTGTCGTGAAGGACCTTGTCAAACAGATTCGCGAGAACGTGAAATCAAGCCTGGCTACACGGGGCGAGATTGCGGTCGACGAGCTTGTCGATAGCATGCCTGAGACTACGGCAGCCGACCTCCTCAAGTCGTTAGCCAATACTGACAGGCTCAAGATGGTTAAGGTGTTGTACACCTCGAAGAAGACTTTCTCAGACTTCAAGACAGTCACCGGGCTTGAAGCGGCCTCTGTCAACAATCACTTGAAGAGCCTCTTGAACATGGGGCTCGTCTCCCACAGCGACGAGGGAGGATACGAGCTCACCACTAGAGGGAGAATCCTCACCAGGACTTTAGCGTTGATGAGCGAAGCGCTCGGAGGAGAACACGTTGATTGAGATAGGACGAGACTCCGGGCTGTCGATGGCGACGAGACGAATCGCAAGTACATTGATCGGCATGTCAGCGATTCTCGCCCTGATCTGGATCATCAGAGGACCCCTCGGAATCCAACAATACTCCCTTTCCCTGCTTCTCGCAGGTTTCAGCTTGGGTTTCCTCGGCCGGGTCTTCCGCACAGAGACTATCTCGGGAGCAGGTAGAGCGCTTGTCAGCTTCCTCTGGAACCTCACATGGGCATTTGTTGGAGTCATACTGGGGATCTGGATCCTTGGCTGGGTTGCTTCCCTGCAGTCCGACCTCTTTCCGACTGCAATTTCAAGCTGGACCCCCAGTCTTGTGGTTGCGGCAATCGCCACGGGGTTAGGGGCATACTCCACGCAAAGGCTCGGCCTGGCGCGGAGATGGAGAGCGACCCCCTTCATCGTCGGAGAGGGCAAAGGGCCGACAATGGAAGGGACCAAACTAACCGTGAAACAGGACACCGTGGGCATGCCGATTAGGCGAGAGGGACGGACCATCGGATGCGTATTAATGGGTGAAGTTTCAACCACTTTCAAGACCCCAATGGGAACTGTGAGCGCAATGCTCCCAGGTCCAGTCACAACAGTAGGGGTCCCGTTCCAAGGGAAAACAACGACGAACGACGAGGTTGTGAAGATGACTGGAAAATCGGCAAACGAGCTTTTTGCGGAGACAAGTTCGCGGGGAGACGAGTTGGATGTTGGGCGCATAAGACTCCGTGACGGCTGCATGGGCGACCGATGGAAGATTGGCCCACTCATCTTCGACTGGGACGGAGATGGCGAGCATCATCCAAAAGAGAGATGGCTGGCGAAGGGAGCTGGCACTGCCTACATCACTACAAATGGTCACCATGCAACCGCCAAGTGGAACGGAAGCACCCTCTCGGTGGGGGATGGTTTGATGGAGCTATCTGCGGGGTCCGACAGTTTCTCCTACTCTCCCACAGAAGTGAAGACCGCTTCCCCACTACACGCACTCCGCGTCACTCAGGACAAGATCACACTTGACATTCGAAAGTTCACACTGAAGGTTTCAGGGGACACCGTCGTTCTCAGAACTGAGGACAAGACCAGCAGAACAGAATCGAAAGCACTAGCCAACGATCTGCGGTCACTACTCACAGAGACGGCAAAGAAGCAGGTGAGAGATGTAATGGAAGGAAACCCGATCGACATTAGCGAGATGCTTAACACAACAGAGGAGGCACTAGCGAAATATGATTGAGGAACCTGCCATTATGACTAAATCAAAACAAGCCGAGACGGGTCAGATGAAAGCGATTGTCCGCGAACGATTCGGGTCACCGGACGTCCTTCAGTTGAAGGAGATAGAGAAGCCTGCTCCGAACGATTCTCGCGGAGTATTAGTAAAGGTCTACGCGTCCTCCGTAAACCCAGCAGACCGGTATGACGTGAACGGTATGTCGTTGGCTTTACGACTCGTCCTGCCCCTGTTTCGAATGGGCGTGGGAGTGCGCCGGCCAAAGGAGCCTCAGGTCGGAACGGACCTCGCGGGCACAGTCGAAGCAGTCAGCAGTAATGTCACCCAGTTCAAACCAGGAGATGAAGTATACGGCGTGGGATTCCATGGCTACGCAGAGTACGCAGTGGCTCGGGAAAACAGAGTAGCCCTCAAACCGAAGAATCGCTCATTCGAAGAATCCGCCGCAGTCCCCATCGCAGGATTCACGGCACTACAGGCTCTACGCAACCACGGACACATTGAGCCAGGAAAGAAAGTATTGATTAACGGAGCGGGTGGCGGAGTCGGAACGTTCGCGGTCCAGATTGCCAAATCATTCGGGGCCGAAGTCACTGCGGTGACAAACACGCAGAATCTAGACATGGTACGTTCCCTCGGCGCAGACCACGTCATCGATTATACCAAAGAAGACTTCACTAAGAACGAACAACGTTACGACCTAATCTGTGACATCGCCTCGGCTCATTCACCCTCCTCCTACAAGCGCATTATGAATCCCAACGGAATATGCGTCATTGTCGGTTTCAGAGACAAGGTCATCAACCGTTTGATCTACTTTGTCATTCGAAAACGATTTTCAACGGGAGACAAGAAATTCAAGTTCTTCGTAGCAAAATCAAACCAAGAAGACCTAGACTTTATGAAAGAACTTATGGAAGCAGGAAAAATTACACCTGTCATTGACAGACGCTACCAGTTAAGCGAGACTCCTCAGGCGATCAAGTACCTAGGTGAAGGAAAAGCACGAGGAAAAATAGTCATCACCGTAGCTGACGATCAGCAACCGTCCAGAGGTCCGTCAAGGAAGGAGGCATGGCAATGATCCTCGTCGTCGGCGGGCTCAACGGCTTCATAGGATCGAACACAACAGAGGCCTTAGTTGATGATCTGGGCCAGAACTGTGTGGTCACTAGGCATGAGAACGCAGAGGTTCCTCGTTTCCTTCAGAAGCATATCGATCATCACCACGTGATTATCGAACCCGCCGACTCGACGTCAATTGCGGACTTGCGAAAGATCGGCGAGAAGCACAAGATCGATGGAATCGTCAATGTTGCAGGAGGCTTCGCCTCAGGGGAGGGCCCGCTGCGCGGTCTTCAAGGATACTTCAACATGCTCAGCGCCACCTTCCAGGTGGCACAGGAATGGAGAGTCAAACGGGTAACATTCTCGAGCACCGGAGGAATGTACCTCGGACTTCAGGGCACAGCAAACGAGGAGCAACCCCTCTTTCTCGGCCAGAATCCTTTCCCCATTCTTGCCTATCAGAAGATCGTCGAAGTTGCCGCCGGTCAGTTCGCAAAGAAGACCGGGATCAGCACCATATGCGCCCGATTATTGGGAATGTACGGCCCGTTCGACGGTGGGATGCTCGGCCTCCCGTCAAGACTAGTTCACGCGGCTGTAGGCGGAAAACCGTTGAACCTCGAGAACGTATTCTTCGGTAACGTCGAAGATGCAATGGATCTTTGTTACATCAAGGACTTGGCACGCGCAATCGCATTACTTCAGACAGCCGAGAAACTGCAGTACGACGTGTACAACGTAGGCTCAGGCAGTGCCACTCCAAATAGAGAGCTGGTCGACGCGATCAAGAAAGCTGTTCCAGCTTTCAAAGCGGAGCTTCCACCTGGACACTTTCCATTTCCACCACTTCCTACCATGGAGACAAAGCGGTTACAAGAAGACACTGGCTTCTCACCGAAGTTCGACACCCGGTCGGGCATTCAACACTATGTCGACTGGCTCAAAGCGGGCAACCCGAAATAGAGCGGAATACCTCTAGACTCGTCGCACGGGACGTCCGGTTCTAGGACTGAATTCGGAGTCTGCTAGCCTTCCCAGGGCGGGAGTTCCAACGCGCGCTCATAGGCCGCGCGGCCATGCACCGGTTCACGGTCCGCGTGAGAAATGATGACTTGCTCAAACGGAAGCTCAAGCAAAGCGCGTAGCGCTGGCAATGCTCTTTTCTCATGCCACGGCGAACCCCAGACTCGGAGCTCGCCACCCCGCTCTGTTAGCCCGTCACCGAAGACTATCACCCGTTGCTCAGGCAACCAGAGAGGCGTCTCGAGGCGCCCTCTTCCATCGTAAAGAACGACAAAGCCTCCGGGAAGAACTCGGTCTGGTTCGATAATCTCCAGCGCGGTCTTGGGGACGTCGTCAGGCCAGAACAGTCTCGGACCGTAAGGACGGGCCTTGTAGCGGCGGACAAACTCTTCAATGTCCCGCACGTGATCCGGGATGACGACGGCGGCCATCGTCGGCGGCCGGTCGTCTAGACGCTTCCACAGTTCCTCGGCGCCTGTTTTCGGGACGAGTGGGTCGATCACTAGCCTCTCGCCTCCGGATTCGACATAGGTCGATGTCACAATCGGTTGCCAGTCGTCGCCGGGCTTCCAGTGATGATGTTCCGCACGCCAGATCCATAGGCCGGTTGCTACATCGCGGATCTCGACCTTATTGGTCACAGACTGCATGATAGGTTCTCCTTGGTCGCTGATCGAGTTAAGATTTGCTGAAAAGATGTTAGCTACTATGGGCTGGAGAGACTAGTCCTTTGCCGAAGAAGCTTCTAGGGCCGGCCCGAGTCAAGTAAAGCGGGATGATTATTCCAGCCGCTATTCTGATGACTCCCCCTATCCCTCCGACAGTACCTCCATAGACGATCTCTAGGATTCCGAGCAGGATCGAGACAACGTAGATCACGATTCCTCCCATCCAGGCCCAGCGAGCTCCAGTGTAGAATCCGACGCCCAGTAATAGGCCCAGAATGCCAAAGATGAGTACCGCAATTGCCAGCCATGTGGGACCCGTGCCGTTGCCAGAAAAGACGGACGCAGCCCCGAACAAGGATAACAAGCCCCCTGCGGCAGCAATGACCGCGCTTATCATGACTCCAACAGACCTCTTCGGCTTCGATTGAGCCTGCATAGCTTTCGAAGTCCCTAATGTTGACGAGATAAGAGGGTTCCGGTTAGTTTCACGGTTTCTACCTGGAGGTGGACGACTTGAGTAGGGTGGCGAGAAATCATCGATGACCGGTTTCAAGATCGATTCAAGAACCACCCATGACAATGTGGTCTTCGCTGGCCGAGGAGGAAAAAAGAGGAGAATGGGACTGTTGGTTTATGGGGTGACGCGTATCCAGTAGGGCACCTGGAGTGGGACGGTGCCGCCTGAGAGCACTATGTCTCCGTAGTAGTCTTTGGCTGCAGTGGACGGGGTTATTGTCAGGATTACTTTGAAGGCTCCGGTTCCGCTAGAACTGACTGTGAGGGAGGTTAGGGAAGTTGTCACGGAGATTCCGGTGACAGCTGGGGCGACGGTGATTGTATAGGCGACTGAGCCAGGGGCGACGGATGTGACTGAGACTTGGGATGTCAACTTCATGGAATGAGCTGCGACTGCTCCGAAGCCTAGGCTGGTGAATTTGCCGATGCTTATCGTTGCTGTCAGTTGGGATGCTGCGGCGAGGTCGATGCGTCCCGCGCCCCTGTCCATGGGGTTGGGGAGAGGTGTATTGTTTGAGGAGCTGCCTACAGGTCGATGGGCTGTGTTGACCAGAGCGGACTTGATTTGGAGCGGTGACCATGTCGGATGGAGCTGTTTGAGGAGTGCGGCTGATCCGGCGACGTGAGGTGTAGCCATGCTGGTGCCTTGGAAGAAAGCAAAGCAGGGAGACTGGGCGCAAGAGGTCATCAAGATCGAGCTGTAGACGTTTACGCCCGGGGCTACCACGTCAGGTTTGACCTCAGCTAGAACATTGGAACCTATCTTAGGTGGACCTCTAGACGAAAAGCCGGCTAGGATGTCCGCACTGGGTCCGTCTGTGAAGAACTCCTGCTGGGCAGTTCCGTCGATGCTTACGGTCTTCGTGGAGGCGCCGGCCATTGCCATTCCATTGTTTAAGGAAACCATTGCGGCAGGCACGGTTGGCTGGTTGGGGGTTCCGTCCCGGCCCATGGCTGTAGGATCTCCTGCGACGTTGTTGTATACGAGGACGCCCATTGCTCCTGCGTTTTGAGCGTTACGAATCTTGGTGCTGAACGTGCAGACTCCGCGGGCTATGAGCGCAATCTGTCCGGTAAAGTCTCCTGAGATAGCTGTGCAACCGTTCGTCGGGCTGGTCGTAGCGTAGGAGGCGCTTACCTGTCCGAAATTGTTGAACTGTCCGAGAGCGGCTCCGAAGGTTCCGAGGCCGGGGACTGTTACGGGTATGCCTACGAAGTGGGGATTGGTGCTTGCTCCAACCGTGATCACCTTGTCAGCGATTCCTGGCGATTGTATTGTTCCAGCTACGGGTCCAGAGTTTCCTGCGGCGATAGCGACTACAACTCCGCCGTCTACGGCGTTGTTGACCGCGTCAACGAGTGGGTCGTTGGGTGTGGGTGTTCCTCCGAGGCTGAGGTTGAGTACGTCCATGCCGTCCCTTACAGCCGCTTCAACGGCCATGGCGATGTCTTGAGAGCTTGCGTCTGTGACGTTTCCTGGGAATACGTTGTAGCTGCCGAGAAACGCTTTAGGCGCTATTCCGCTGAGAGTGCACCCCACGAAGGGCGCGCAGGTGTTGGCGACGCCTGCTGCGATGCCGGAGACGTGGCTTCCATGGTCTTGGGCCGCGTGCGCGTCAAAGACGGAGCAGACCGGCTGGGTGCAGAACATCTTTGCGACCAAGACCTTGTTGCTGGTGTAGAGGCAAGACGTGTCAACTTTGTGGACGGCTGAGTCGAGCGCGTCACACTTTGGATAGCCTTTCGGAACTGTGAGTGCGTTGTCGGTAAGGAACGGATGGGTTGTGTCGATTCCCGTGTCGAGGATTCCTATCTTGATTCCGGCGCCTGCATTGCTCTGGCCGCCGACGGCACTCCAGAGGACGGGTGCTCCGATGAGTGTGGGTGACCGGTTCATGTCCAGATGATACATGGTAGAGGGTACGACACTGACGACTCCCGGAATGGAGAAGAGGTGGTTGAGGTTGTGCCCGTTGAGCTTGACTGCGATTCCATTGAGGATTGTGGAGTATTCGTAGATGATCTGAACTTCGGGAGCGTTTCGAGCTAGCCATGTCCTAGCTATGTCTCTCTGGCGGGAGAGGTGGCTGGAGTAGGACTGGGCCGCTTGCGAGTTCAAGTCGAGTTTCTGTCCGGGAGAGGGCGCTGTTGCTGGAAGACCTGCAATATGTCCCTGGTAGGCTGCTAGGGGAGCATCTGAGAACGTGATGATAGCGTAGGTCGCATTAGAGCTCGGTTGAGAACTGTTCCCGGTTGCCTGTACGAATGTTACGGGTCCGAATGATATCAGTGTAACAAGTAGTAATGCGAAGAGGATTTTGGCGTTCAAGAATTTTCAAAGGGCTCTTTCAAGACTGAAATGTTCTTAACAGTTCCTGTCACTCCATGTAGACAGATTCACCTCTGGAAATCCTAGTATTGCGGAAGACTACTCCTTCAGCCGGCCATATTGAAGTCACCACGGCGGTTTTTGTGGCCACGGGGATGAAGGGAGCGGTTGACAACAGCTTCATCTTGAATGCTCGATAAAAGATCAATTGAGCGGAACTGTTCGCAGGATCACTGCATAGGCCGGCTAAATAATGGTCCAATCATAATAGAAAGTGTTCCTCGAGTGCCCAATACAAGCTTAGGGGCGCTTTTGCAATTGACTCGAGAGATAGCTGTGCGGCTGGACTCGCGGTTCTGGTACAGGCAGGTTGTCTGGGGAAGGTTTGTTCGTGGCGGCGTGGGCTGTATGATTACGATGCCGGTGATCTCGCGAGAGTTCTGGCTTGGGCCTCTCGGTATTCCATTGGCCGAGCTTATGTTTCCTGAATATCTGAAGGGAAAGTTGTCGCTTGACGAGTGGAGGATTCTGATTGAGATGCACTTGTTGAGGCTTAAGGCCTTCAATTCAGGGAGGATGTCCAGGTTGCTCGGAATGATGGGTCTAATGATCCTTGGGGCGTTTGCGGCTCTCCTCATCGTCTTCTACATTTTTGTCGGAAGACCATGGGGCCCGATTCTCGTTTTCCCAGCCCTGGGCGCCGCGATTTTGCTATCTCTGCTCTGGGTCGGGAGATCGTTGAGAACGTGGGAGTTCGAACTGGACGGAAACGCGGCCAGTCAGTTCGGAATCGAGCAGGTAACTCAGGTTCTCGAGAAGATGCAAGGTCTCGATCCTGAGGGCAACACTGTCGAACCTCGTCGATCGGTTTTCGGCGTTCTGGACCCCGAGCATCGGCAAGCGGATGGAGGAGTTGAGGGACAAGCGGTTTGTAGGTCCTCCAAGACCGTCTCGAATGCCGAAGATAGGCTTCCGCGGACGGGCAATCATCATTGTTCTGGGAGTGGCTATTTTCTGGGGCTCAGGGGCAGTCGCTGGCAACCTCTACGCTAGAGGACAGGAAACAGTGGCATGTGTGACCAATACATGTGCAGCTCTGGTGATTATCGCCGCTGTTGGATATTGGTCTGCCATTCTGGGAGCGCTAAGCATGGTCCCGTTGGTAGCCCGTCGGGTGCGTCAAGCGAGGAGGAAGAAAAAGTACGGATCTTGAGGAGAGGCGGAATGAATGACACTCGACCTGTAGCATGGGTTGCACGCGCGAGACTCGGAAACGAACGGCGATTCACCTACGGTGGTAGGCCATGTGTCCTCTAGTCCCGCCAAGTTGATCCACAAAGGTTGCAATTGTGGAAACCATCGACCGTAAAGCATCGGGCCATCTGACCGCACACCGGGCAGCGGTGAATGGGATCGTAAGCAAGATCCACAACTTGCCCTGATGATCCCAGGTCCATCGAGTCCTTCTCCTTTGTGGACTGCATTTTGAAGTGTCTCTTACCTAATCTGGTTCTTCACGCTATACAGGTATACTTGGTTCCGTCTGCGCTCGATCTCAGCACGCGATCTCGCGTCCACGGTGCTTCTGACAAACAGGATTGTCGGCTTGACCATTGGAGACTTTACCATGTTGTTGCAGCTTCTTTCCATCGCTCCCCTTGTAGGGGATCTGAACGCGTGGAAGAAATTGTGAATGCTCTGGGTGATCCTTGTCCAATCTTCTCGAACTGCCATTTTCTTTTCACCAACGATGAGAACGTTGTTCCGCCGGATTATGTTTGACCCGTCGTGCGCTGGTAGTTGTTTCACCGTCGTCCGACTGCTATTAGTTGCTGGCGCACGCCGGCACACCGGTTATATGGAAGAAATGGCCCTGGAGTTTTGTCTAGAAATTGTTTGAGCTGTTCTTTCGATTCCAGCCGACGGCAGGGCACGGGGATCACTACAACCTGTTGACGACGAAATTTCCGGATGCAAGATTCTCTTTGTGGTGTAACGGAAACACGGACGTTCTTGAGATAGAAGCCGCTGGGCTTGGGTCGCTCGAGGAATTGCAGAACGAGATAACCACGAGCACAAAGGCGCATCTCGATGGGAAGATTATCTCAAAGACATACCTTCAGGACAAGTTCCAGCTGGTGGCTCGAACATGTTGTTGCGGTTCTGACCACAAAGGGACTCCTATCAGTCCAATTATTCAGCGACACAATTTCATGCGCATACCTCCTCTGGTCTTGGCGGGAGGATGGGAATACCACCGTCTCGTTGGCTATGATGACAATGATCTAAAGGGATTACTTAGAGGCTTGGACAAGATTGGTGCAACGGAGGTCTTGCACAAGAAGTCTGTCTCGGAAGGAATGACAGACGACGCATTTCTGTTGTCGTTGAGCAGCTTGTTCGGCCAGCTAACTGAGAAACAGATGAAAGCGATGCTCTCAGCAATAGAAGGCGGATATTACGAGATTCCTAAGCGAACGACCGCCGACGATCTAGCACTGAAGCATGGGCAGCCTAGGAGTACATTGGAGGAGCATATACGGAAGGCTGAAAGCAAGATTGTCTTGGCTATGGCACCTTACATGATGATGTATGCAAGGGTCCCCGAGCATCCTCTCTTGAACAAGACCAAAGCCGCTGGGGCAACCGTCGGCGCTAGAATGATGAAGCAGGTCGCCATGCAACTAGCCGCGAAAAGCCGAAACGCATAGCGCAACCTGCACCGTCCGATGGACCCAGTTGCGATATGCTCAAGATTGCCGGGGCCATAGTCAGGCCCTCAACTCGCTGGCCCTATCACCCTGCCTAGGATGAGGACGTCGGTCTGGCGTTTGTCACCAGAGGAACCTTTAGCAACCCGCAGCCTTCCAAGTCATCGTTATTTCTAGGTCTGTGTTTCCAGATCGTACAAGGGACATGCTAGGAAGCAAGACTCTGATTCGAGGAACAAAAAAAAGGAAAGGGGAGGGGAAACTTCGCTTCTTCTATGCTGGTGTTGCTTGGACCAGTCTTTCTTCGGGTTTCTTTGAAGATGGTTCCTCTCGGCGGATAGAGAATGGAGTGTACATGATCTGCGCCTGTGCCGTCAACAGAGTCGACCGTTCGGTCTTCTTGATGGGAACCTGTCTACCATTGCTGTCAATCACTGAGATACTGCAAGGTGGTTCACGCGGAGCAGACTCGGACAATAGTACAAGTTTCGTGTGCAGCAGGTTGTGTTGACATTTCAACCGCGTCATGCCTGTTAGATCAGCCTTTATCCGTGTCTTCACCTTGTACTCCTTGGCCTCTCCAGGCTTCAGGTTGACGCGTGGAAACGGGAACTGTTTCTCTGGCACGGTAACAGACTGTCTCGGTTCCTGAATATCGTCGCCAGAAAACCCGGAAATCGTAACTTGCATGCCCGGATCCCGGTACGAAGGGGCGCTGAGTGTGAGGAAGAGATTGTCGATGTGTTGTTCTGCCTGTAAGCCGACCGTTGTTGTTACATATGTGTCTACTCCGACTGCAACGTCGGGGTTACATGAGATTCTCAGGTCCACGGGATTCAGTTTGGGGAATGGTGGCAACAGATTGAGTTGAAGAACGAATTCGGTCTCGCCGTGCAGCGGGAGCCACCAATAGTCTTCATAGTTGACTAGATCCTCCAGCATGTATGTCAACAGGCGTTTACCGTCTTTGACGCTGTTTGTCGCAGGCGCCTTCAAGTAGGCTAGGACAGTGTCTTCCGGAAACTCTGCTTGCAGTCTGTAGCCATGGAGACTCTCTGCGCCGCTAATTCTCCCATAGATGTTGAGGTTGTTCGGTATCAGCATTTCTTTCTCTAGTTCACCGAAGAATTTGTCGTCGCATGTGCTGAATGATACTTCTTTGAGAAGGTACTCTATGACCGGACCGCGTTCAGTTGGAGCGTCCGGCATTGTGGGCTAGCCTCTTAGACTGGACATGCGCAGCCGATTGGGCAGCGGCAGCAGCCAGTGCACGGATCGCACTGGGGGTGGGCATCGCAGCATTGGAAGTAGCGAGTCAAATCGCAGTTTGCTATGTGGAACATTTGTTTTCCAAAAAGAATGTAACGAAGCCCAAGCTCTATTTAAGATAGTATTATCCCACAGTTCAGCGATGACAATCAGACACACACACCTCGACGATGACATGTGGACGGAACGCTCGCTAGAAAGGCGCACGAGCGTTAGTATGTATTCGGCAACCCTGTTTCTGATTCGAGAATTGTAGTCGCTGAGTGTTTGCGAAAAACATTAGGACTAGTTGATCAGCCAACTTACAAAAGATGCTCTCGTGATCCCGCCACTTTTGCTTGAACATGTTTCGAAGTCGTTCCAACGAAAGTCTGAGATAGGCAGGTCCGTAGAGAAGCTGGAGAATCGCCCTGTCCTAAGGAATGTAACACTCTCTGTCGGGGACGGTGAGACAGTCTGTATCCTAGGAAAGAATGGGGCGGGAAAGACCACGTTGATCAGGATCCTGTCTACACTAGTGTTGCCGGACAGTGGGGTCGCTAGAATTTGTGGTCGCGATGTAGCGGGAGAAGCCGACTCTGTCAAGCGTAACGTAGGTGTCATGTTGAATGCTGGCGACGGCGGCTTCCATCCTCGCCTCTCTGCAAGGCACAACCTTCGGTACTATGGCGCACTCCAGCTGATGCCGACAAGCAAGACGGAGGAGCGCATCAATGATCTCCTGAAGGAGCTTAACCTAGAAGATCGTGGAGCAGACCAGAGCCAGAGCTATTCTTCCGGCATGAGGCGGAGGCTTGCATTAGCTAGAGCACTCCTCCATGAACCACCAGTCCTACTTCTCGACGAGCCGACACTGGGCGTTGACCCTTGGACGTCGCGACACATCCACGATTATCTCGGGAAACTCTCCGAAGAAGGAGGGAAGACAATACTCTGCACAACCAACAATGTGCACGAAGCTGAGGAGCTGGGAAAAAGATCCTACTTGCTGGAGAATGGCGAGCTGTCGCCCTGGCAGGGGATGGAGGCTGATCTGGCACGTTGATTAGTGTCTCGGTCTGGTTGAACCGTTGGTGGACCCTCTTCGGTCGGGAAGCTAAGATCAGGGCATCCTACCGGCTAACAGCTCTTACGAGCCTCGTCAGTACGATTATGGGCATAGTCATCTACGGGTTTCTAGGGGCAACAGCGGTTGCGTCCAGCACATCGTCAACCTACGGGATGAGTCTTGGAGCTTACCTGGTTTCGGGAGTAGCATTTGCGTCGATCATGGGCACCAGTTTTGGTATGTTCCTCTCCTACGTGAGCCCTAACTCTATCGAAGAATTGTTGGTTACACGGACCGGACTTCGCGAATACATCATCTCGGCCTCTTCATTTTCGATAATGACAACCCTAGCCAGCGCATTATTCTCGTTCGCTGCAGCAACACTACTCTTCGGGATACAGTACTCGTACAACATTCCACTATTCACAACAATCATCTTCCTAGGTATAGTCACATCCGTGGGAATGGGCTTTGTCGGCCTCGCTTTCAACCTCGTATACAAACAGACGGCGGTCCTCAGCTGGTTCATTTACACTTTGACGGGCCTCGTCGGAAACATGCTTGTCCCAGTACAGGTCTTGCCCGGAGCCTTCCAAGCGTTATCTCTCGTGACACCCCAATACTATTTTTTCACTGGAATAAGGATCGCCCTCGGAAGCCAAGTTTCTCCAGCAACCGACATACTGGAGGTTTTCACAGTCTACGCCCTAGGCTTGCTGGGACTAGGCATCCTCGCGTTGAACCGCGCTCTGAGATCTATCAGAAGAACAGGGACGCATAGGTGGACATGACAGAAAACGAAGGCTGGAGGACGGCGGAGAACCAACGATGGGGGTCCTGGGAGAGATGAAGCAGGGTAGTGGCCGCAGTTGACTTTTCGAGTTACATTATGCATAAGAACGAATAACGAGTGAAGAGACAGATCAGCGTAGAGGCTGATCTATACGAGTTCTGCCGCAAGCCCCAGATCTGGTTCCGGGAGAAAGCTCTCTGGCTTTGGAGCCTCCATGATTATACTCTCGGCCCTGAGCGTCTTGTATGCTTCTTGGCGGTTCTTTGGTGAGTATCAGAACAGCATCTACTTCCAGCAAGGAGACTTCGTCCGCGATCCGGAGACGATAGGCTTCATGGTCCCGGCCATCGCCCTCGTCCTGGTCACAGCGATAATAGTTCTCAGAGGAAGGAGCCGAAAGCCCTGAACTATTGACTGAATTTTCCAAGCCTCTGGCCTTGGCGTAGGGAGCGGTTTTCCTAATGTGGAATCTCAAGCTCCGATTGTGACAGATTAGTTCGAGCAGACTATCATGAAGAAAGGCGTTGCTTTAGAAACGCCGCTGTCTTTTGAGCATCATTGTAGCGTAGTGAGATCAATTCCTTCGCAGTCTCAACATCTCTCTCCGATCGTAAGTGGAAGGTAATCCATCCCGCCGTGCTGGCGTGAACCGGTGCCGCTCGGCCTTGCCCTCACGGATTACTCGTTCTTGGTCTTCCCGCGACAAGTGTATGTCCAGATATCTTGGACCATGGTTGTGCATGAACTGGCGACCGTTAACCTGATACTCAGTTCCCCCGAAACTATGTGGTGCCTCAACAACATCCGGCAACTGCAACAACCACTCTCTCAATCCAATAGTCACGTTCTCAATCACTCTCGATTTGTCGGTCAAATTTGACGTGACTCGTGATGGATCATATCTGTAAATTTGGAGCTTGCATGTCTAAGATTACCGAATCGACTTCAGTGGTCATTCGAGTCACTCTGCCCTCTTCTAGCACCAGAATTATGTTGCAATTTCTTAGAGTGCTTGGGCGATGGGCGATCATCAAGGTGGTCTTGCCTTTCATCAGTTCTTGAATCGTCTCGAGTATAGCCGCTTCTGTATGAACATCCAATGAACTGGTAGGCTCGTCGAGTATGAGTATGGGCGCGTTCTTGAGAAATGCGCGAGCTAGTGATATGCGCTGACGCTCTCCGCCAGAGAGCTTCATTCCTCGCTCACCGACCAAGGTCTCGTACCCGTTTGGTAGACTTGTGATGAACTCGTGAGCTTTCGCGGCGGTTGCTGCTCTAACCACCTCGTCCATGGTTGCGCTGGGACGGGCGAAGTGAATGTTCTCAGCTACGGTCGTTGAGAAGAGTACAGTCTCCTGATGGACCACTGCATACTGGTTTCGGAGATCCGCCAGCTTGTAGTCTTTCACGTCGATATCGTCCAGAGTAATTACGCCATCAGTTGGGTCGAAGAGGCGTAGTAGGAGTGTCGACAGTGTGGTCTTGCCTGAACCCGTCGGACCAACTACGCCGAGACAATTGGCAGACGGTAGTTCGAAGGATACGTCGTCGAGTACTGGATGGCCCTTTGTATACTCGAACGACACGTTTTGGAAGCTAATCTTGCCTTTAGCTCTCGCTAGGGGAAGCGCATTGGGTGACTCGGGCACGTCGGGCTTCTCGTCAAGAACGGCGCGATATCGTTCTACTCCGGTCAGCGACATCTGAATATCAAGTATTGACTGGCCTACGTTTCTTAGGGGACCGTAGAGCTGGGTCACATAGTAGTTTACGACTAGAAGGCTCCCGAGTGTCAGCACGCCTGTTTGAACGTGGCCTATTCCGATGTAGAACACGGCCGCCAATCCGGCAGCTGTCACAACGCCCACGAGTAGACTGTAAACGGCGCTGTCTACCTGTACCTTGAGTTGAGCGTTTAGACTCGCACTGTAGTGGGAGACTAACTGCTTGTTCTTCCGTTCTTCTTGCCCGTACGATTTCACTAATCTGGAGGCTCCTAGACTCTCTTGGGCTACGGCCATTGCCGCGCTTTCTGAGGCTCTGAACTTCCGCCATCCAGCGCGAATCCGTGGCCGAAATACAAAAGTGAGAAGGAACATCATGGGAGACACTAGCAGGGCGACCAGGGCGAGCTGCCAGTCAAAGTAGACCATGACAAGAATCATCGCGCCAATAGTCAGGATCGAAGTAGCCAAGGGAATCATGCTGTCGATTCCGAACGAACGTAGCATTGGGGCATCGTTGAGGGTACGATATGCTGAGTCTGCTGCCCCCATGGTATCGTGGTAGGCTATGGAGAGACGTTGCATCTGGCGGAAAAGACGGGCGCGCACGTCAAGTGTCATCCGATTTCCGACCTTGTTGGTGTACCAGACATTCACCAGGTTCTGTAGGTAGGTCAGGACTGCGGTTCCCATGAGTATGGTGATCGCGAGCCATAGGGTGAGACTTTTGGAGAGTTGGGCTCCAACGAAAACCGTGAGATATCCGGGTAATGGCTGAGATCCGAGAACGCTGTCGACTAACAACTTGATGGGCAGGGGAAAGATCAGCGTTATCGGTACAGTTGTCAGAGATATTATCAGTAGAACGACGATTGGCCAAAGATAAGGTCGAAGATCCTCAAAGGCTCGTTTGAGCATGAGGAGACCTCAACCCCACCAATCTAGCAAATTTGTTGAATAAACCCCCGTGATTACACCATTCCTTCAATCCATTAATCAAATGCTCATTCTCTTCGCGAATTTTCTAGTGGTCGAATTATCATAAAAGGACTGGATCCGAGTCTGCCTCGTCACATGAACGCGGCATAAGAGAAGCGTACTAAAGGTAAGAGCGCCGCGGCCAGGAAGTCGGCAATCTTCCACAAGGACTCAGCGGATAGAATTCTCCAAGCCGCGGGGACGCGAGCTGGGTACACGACTTTAGTTTTCCAAGTCGCTTCTTTGTGTTCGGCGGATGGAAAGCTTAGTATACAGACCAGTATACATATCTGTGTATGGCCAGCAAGAACCTCGCCATTCGAGAGGAAGTCTATCGAAAACTATCGGAAGCTAAGAAGGAGGGAGAAAGCTTCAGTGACGTGATCGAGAAGTTGCTTGAAAGGGGCGGCGACCTTCTGCCTTTGTGGGGCGTTCTCTCAGATAGTAAGCACTGGGCTGAGGTCGAGAACAGCGCGCGCGAGATTCGGAAACGAACAGTGATTCGCCTACGATAGTCTTCGACACGTCCGCGATAATCGACTTTCTTAGGAGAGGAGAGAAGACTCGGAAGATAGTCGAAGAGGCGCAGCGGGACCAGAATAGGATAGCCGCGACGACAATTTCACTCTTCGAGTTGCTATCTCCCATTTATCATAAGAGGCTCGTGAGAGAAGAGAAGTCGATCCGTGCTTTCGCAAGACAAGCGCTGATGCTAGGTCTAGATTTTGCCTCTGGAGAAGAATCTGCGAGGATCATGGGATCACTGTTGAGGCTCGGTAGACCAGTCAATTCTCTCGACGTTCTCATTTCCGGAATTGCTGTTGCAAATGGTGCCGACACGATAGTGACATCCGACGGAGACTTTCAAGCGATTCAGAAAGTAGCCAATATTGACGTTCTGTTGATCTAGGATTATCCAGACAGTGCTGTGAGCGAAGGGAAACCAGGCTATTAGCCTAAACAGCACGGGCGAACTTGCCGAGAACTCGGGGGACCCAGTTCAATCCCATCGTATACGCATTCCAGGCTGGACTAGGGACTATGGTTGGGTCGGCTTAGACGGACTTCAGTCTAACTTGCAACCGTTACGGTCACGGTAGCGGTGTGCGTCAATGAGCCGCTAGTGGCGGTCACCGTGATCGTGTAAGTGCCTGATTGCGTGTTGCGCGCTGTTGAGACAGTGAGGGTTGAAGTGGAATAGGGGCCGACCGAGGAGGGTAGAGAGGTTGCGGGACTGTGGCGTGTGACGGGTGCGATGGTGGCGGTTAGGTCGATAGTATTGTTGAAGCCGTTTGTTCCTGTTACCCGTATCGTGAATGTTGCGGTGGAGCCTTTTCTGACTGTTTGGGAGGATGGGCTGAGTGTGATTGTAAAGTCTGGGGATGGAGAGATCTTGAATGACACGATTACAGAGTGCGAGAGGCTGCCGCTGCTTCCGTAGACGGTGACATTTCCATAGCCTCCCTGGGTCCCGCCAAAAATTGAGAGGGTTGCAGTGGCGGTTCCGTTAGGAACGAGATTGACACTTGTCGGATCGATAGACCAAGTGCTGCATGCGGGTGATGGACAGAGAGGAGACGGGGACGCGTAAAGGTTCACGGTTCCGCTGAAACCGTTGAGACTCGTAAGAACGATTGTTGATTTGCCCGTGGTGCCTGCGGGAATATTCAGGCTGCTAGGGTTGGCGGTCATTGTAAAGTCCGGAGCTGGAGCGGACGAGACCACGGTGAACGTTACGTCGACACTGTGTGATATGCTACCGCTTGTTCCGGTCACTGTTACGACCCAGTTGGTGGGCGGAGTGCCGGTCGTGGTGTAGAAGGTGAGGATCGAGGCAGCAGTTCCGCCCGGTGAGAGGTCGACGCTGGATGGGTTGATGCCCCAGCTTGGGCATGAGACGCAGAGTGGTGCGGGGGACGTTGTGAGTTTAACGGTTCCATTGAAACTGTTGATGCTGGTCAGGGTGATCTGGGACTTGCCAGTAGAGCCTGCAACGACTGTTTGGCTCGACGGATTGGCTGAGATTGTGAAATCCGGAGCGCCGGGGGCCACGACTGTAAATGTGACTGGTGCTGAGTGGGAGATGCTGCCACTGGTGCCGGTCACGGCTACATTGTAGGTTGCAAGGGGTGTCTGTGAGAAAGTGTAGATTGTGAAGCCGGCTGTGGCGTTCTGGTTCGCGGCCAATTGGACGACTGTCGGGCGTATCGTGTACTGCGGGCAGCCAATTGCCAAGCATGACACTGGAGGGCTGAGAGTCACATTTCCCTGAAAACCGTTAACGCTCGTCAGCAGGATTATGGACTTCCCGGCAGAGCCTTGTGGAATCGTGAGCATGTTTGGATGCGCGGACATTGTGAAGTCCGCTGAGGATGCGGGGGGCGTCACACTCGTCGAACTGCCCGATGGAACCGCGAAGACCAATCCCGTCAATAGTATGAAGAGGAAAAACACTTTCATTGGAATTCTCAAGAATTATACCTATGGTACTGTTACAGCCACGGGTAGCGTTTTTTGTGGGGTTAAATGTTTCGGTCGTTAGTGTCACTCAATTGAGCTCCTTTCTCGATGCTTCTTTACGTTGCGGATAGTTGGCTTGCAAGTTTGGACAAATCCGCGCCCGCTTTCCGGTACTCGCGTAGGCATCTATTTTAGCAACGTACGCGCGTCATTCTATCCGAGAGTATGGGAAAGAAGGAAGCGCCGACGGAACCGAAGAAGCAGAGCGAGGTTGCGAAG
>Ga0209056_10001360_pt1 | contig 26924 bp, 28 predicted proteins | sample GraSoiAngelo_114_FD_185876 | JGI IMG/M metagenome (GOLD analysis project Ga0209056, IMG submission 185876) | Grasslands soil microbial communities from the Angelo Coastal Reserve, California, USA - 14_0903_13_40cm (SPAdes) (version 2) | ecosystem: Environmental > Terrestrial > Soil > Grasslands... | reverse complement strand
TGGCCCGGGATGCCTCGGCTGCAGGCAAATTCTCGTTCGATCCGCAAAAACTTTCCGTTACGGATGTGCAAGGCGAGTTCGTTCGCGGCAGATTCATTGCCGAGGCGCAAGTTTCCAACTGGCAAAGTCAGACAAAGCGCACCGCAAAGACCGAGCAGGTGGGCACTGCCAAAATAAGACTTAATGACTTTTCTGTGGCCGAGATGCTTGCGAGTCTGGGCCCGAAATTCCGGCCAGTAAATAAACTCAGGCTCGCAGGCAATGCTTCCGGAACCGCCGACGTGCGCTGGCGCGGATCGATTGACAACGCAGACGTTGGATTTGCACTCGATATCGCCCGCCCAAGCCGTCTGCAACCTGGGCTGATTCCCTTCACCGCCAGTACCCGTTCGACGTTCAACTTTCGCTCCGGCTCCCTCACGATCAGCGATCTTGCCGCGAATACACCGGCAACACAGATGCACGCCTCCGGAGAGCTTTCCTCAGCGTCTTCCCTCAAGCTTTCTTTTGCAACTACTGATTTGCGGGAATGGCAGCCGATTACCAGCGAACTTTTTCCGGCGGGAATGCCATTTGGCCTTCGTGGACGCGCTGCTTTCAACGGCACAGCCTCCGGTGAACCGGCGAACCTGCTCCTGAGTGGAAATCTTCAGATACAGGATTTCGATATTTCAATAGCCCGTGCTGGTGGCGTAGGTCCTGAAAATGTCCATTGCGACTCGTTGAACGCTGACTTGCAGGCATCGGCGCGAAGCCTGATGCTCCGCAACGCAGTCTTACGCCACGGCGATGCCATCGTACGTCTTGATGGCAACTCGCAAATGACTGCCTGGACTCCTGACCCTTCCAGCCCATTTCACATGCGCATCGAAATGCAGAACGTGGATGCCGAAGAAGTGGCAACCCTTTCCGGCTATGACCATACCATTTCGGGGAAGGTTGCCGGTGGTTTTGAGCTGTCCGGAACGATGTCGCAACCGCATGGGCAGGGAAGCCTCAGTCTGATGCAAGGCTCAGTGCATGGATATCTGTTCGACAACGCAAGCGCCTCCCTTGCGATCAGTGGCGACGAGCTTAGTTTTAGAAACGCACTTTTCGTGCACGGGAACTCTCGGGTAAGCGCCGACGGCACTTATAACCGCAGCTCGCGTACCATTCAGGTCAAACTGACGGGTTCCAATTTCGATATTGCCGATATTCCTCAACTCCAACACTCACGAATCAACGTTAGAGGTAAGCTGGAGTACTCTGCGCAAGTGTCAGGACCGATTGCGGCACCGGACATTAACGCCGATCTGCGCATCCGCAATTTGAACCTGAATGGTGAAGAAGCTGGCGACTACTTGCTAAACGCAAGTTCGCATGGTCCCGATCTTGGCCTGACAGGACATTCGGAATTCAAAGGCGCAGAGTTGCTCCTCGATGGAAACGTTCGTCTGCGGGAAAGATGGCCGGCTCTGATCGATCTGCACTTCACTCATCTGGATGTCGACTCGTTTCTGCAAACCTATCTGCATGGCCACGTGACCGGCCATTCTGCGGTGGCCGGCAATCTGCGGATACAAGGCCCGCTGCTCGATCCGCAGCAGTTGACCATGGCCGGAAATCTCACAGACTTCTACGCCGATGTTGAAAACGTGAAGCTGCGCAACGACGGTCCCATCCGCTTTAACGTGACCGACCGCTCGCTTAAGCTCGAGAACTTCCATATTCTTGGCGACAAGACGGACTTTTCCGGTAGCGGCTCAATGCAATTTGCCGGTGAGCGCACTCTCGACTTTCGTGGCAACGGCAGCATCGGCCTGGAACTCCTGCACGCCTACAACCCAGATTTCGCTAGTTCAGGCACCTTGACTGCGGAGGCTGCAGTCACAGGCACTCTCGACGCTCCTTTGATGAAAGGCAAGTTGCAGCTGAAAGATGCTGCAGTCTCGGATATAAACCTGCCGAGCGCATTGAGTGAAATCAATGGCACCCTGCTCTTCAATCAGAACCGGGTCACAATTGAGAGTCTCAGCGCAAAAACCGGCGGAGGTACGGTAAGGCTGGCTGGCCACGCCGATGTCATCGGCCGGCAGTTAAATTTCGACCTTACAGCTAACGCCACCGATGTGCGTTTCCGCTATCCTCCCGGAGTTAGTTCCACCGGGACAGCCGATCTGGGCTGGAGCGGAAGCACAGCCGGATCGGTGCTGTCCGGGGATGTGACCATCACGAAATTGGGATTTACTCCTGGGTTTGATTTTGGTACCTATCTTGAGCGCACCGCGCAGATCAGCGCGCTTCCCCAAACCGATCCAGTTCTGAACAAGATTCGCCTGGATCTGCACGTCGTGACCGCCCCAGAACTTCAAATGCAGACCAGCGTCATTCGCCTGCAAGGGGAAGCTGATCTGCGTGTTCGCGGTAACCTTTCTAAACCAGTTGTGCTTGGTCGTGCCGACGTATTCGAAGGTGAAGCGTATTTCAATGGAACGAAATATCGTCTTGAGCGTGGGGGAGTAACGTTCGGTACTCCATCGGTTGCGAATCCTTCGGCGACTATACCCTTGGTGGATCTGCAGGCGACGACTCGTGTTCGCGATTATGAAATCACTTTGTCTATGACCGGTCCCGCCGCAAATCCCAAGCTGACCTATCGTTCCGATCCACCGCTTCCGCCCAGCGACATCATTGCATTGCTCGCATTCGGCCAGACCAGTGAGGAATCGGCGCAGCTTCAACAGAGCAGTTCGTCGGCATTCAGTTCGCAAACTTCGAATGCCCTGCTGGCGGCCGCGCTCAACGCAACGCTGAATAATCGTGCGCAGCGCCTGTTCGGCAATACCCACATTAAGATTGATCCCCAGGGTTTGGCGACAGAGACTTCCCCTACCCAGAGCGGCCCTGCCGTGACTATCGAGCAGCAAGTGAAGGACAATCTCACGCTTACCTACACCACAGCCGTGGCCCAGACTTCGCAGCAGGTCATTCGCGCGGAGTACAACGTGACCAGAAATATCTCCGTGGTTGCGATTCGCGATCAAAACGGCATTGTCAGCTTCGACGTGAAAATTCGCCGCCGCAAGCGCTAACCGCTTGCGTCGCGCGGGCACTTGAGCGCATCCTACGGTCGCAATGTCTTCAATTAACACAGTTCCTGCCTTGGATGACTTCGCCAATGAACGCAAGCACATGGTGGAGTCACAATTGCGAAGCCGCGGCATCCATGACGAGCGCGTGCTCAATGCCATGCTGCAAGTTCCTCGCCACGAATTCGTGTCCGAGGAGCTCCGAACGAAGGCTTACGCCGACCATCCAATCCCAATTGCCGAAGACCAAACCATCTCGCAGCCGTTCATTATTGCGTTGTCGCTACAAGCGCTGGCTCTTACCGGGAGCGAGTCCGTGCTCGAAGTTGGTACCGGTTCCGGATATCAGACCGCGCTCTTGGCGGTCCTCGCACGAGCGGTATTTTCGATTGAGCGATATGCCACGCTGGCGCGCGGCGCCGAGGCAATTCTCGCGAAGCTTGGTTATGGCAATGTGCGAGTCTTTGTAGGTGATGGCAGTCATGGTCTGCGGGAATTCGCGCCATTCGACGCGATTGTAGTTTCCGCCGCGGCTCCCACTATTCCCAAGAGTCTCGTGGGCCAGCTTGCCGAAAAAGGAAGAATGGTAATTCCAGTCGGCCCGCCTCATGCGCAGCAACTGCAGCTGGTTCGGAATGCGGATGGCACGGTTGCCATTGAAACACTTGAGGGGTGCAGATTTGTCCCTCTAGTTGGAGCTGAGGGTTACTGATGTTTGCCGTAAAAGCGGGCAACTCTTCGTTGTGATTCGAACTCTCTTCATAGGCATCTCGCGCAAGGAAAGGAGCATGATGATGACAGCAACGACAAAAACATTGGTGCTCATTTTGGCCATAGCGTTTCCAATTTCGGTATGGGCACAATCTGGCACAGTTGGTACAGGACGCTATGACCAGCAAATTCAGCAGGATGTCACCAAGGTGCTTCAATCCAAGGACAAGTGGAAAGGGATCACGGCATCCACCGATGATGCGATCGTTACTTTGAACGGAAGCGCAAAGCTACTGATTGACAAGCTTGATGCGGCGAAGAAAGCCGACAAGATTGAGCACGTGCAGGGCATACGCGATCACGTGCAGGTGGAGAGCAATGTTCCTGATGAGCAGCTTCGTCAGCAGCTCGGGGAGAAGTTACGTTATGACCGTGTCGGCTACGGCATCGCGTTCAATGCCATAGCGTTGAACGTGCAGAATGGTGTGGTTACCGTGAACGGAGATGTTCGCGACTATCCGGCGCGTGATTCGGCACTTGCGATTGCCGAAACCACTCCGGGCGTTAAAGAAGTTGTGGACAACATCAACGTCCTTCCCACCTCGCCGATGGATGACGATATCCGTGTCCGCGTGGCGCGAGCGATATACGGCAATGGCTCGCTATCAAAATATGCTCTCGACCCGCAGAAACCAATCCGCATCGTGGTTGATAAAGGACATGTGACGCTCTATGGGGTGGTGGACAACCAGATGGATAAGCAGATCGCTGAGCAACAGGCCAAGTCTGTGCCCAACGTCTTCAGCGTGGATGACAAGCTGATGGTTGCAGGTAGCCCGAAGTAAGCGTCAGCAATACTGTGAAAAGCCGCGATTATCCCCGGCTTTTCTTTTTGTGTATGACGCCGGGTTCGTAAGTTCGGTTGCGAGTGCCAATGGAGTAAGTGTCTCGTCCACAGGTCGTTTGCTCAGCTAAAATGTTCTGTGCCACTCTTGAAGAACGCCGTTATCACGCTGGAGATGATCAAGTGGGAGCATTCAGTCTTTGCCCTCCCGTTTGCTCTTTGCGGCGCGATGCTCGCCGCCCGCGGCATTCCGACTCTGCACCAGCTCTTGTGGATTATCGTGGCTATGGTTGCTGCGCGTTCGGCCGCGATGGCGTTCAATCGTCTAGCTGATGCCTCGATTGATGCTGCCAACCCTCGCACCCAGGCTCGCGCGCTTCCCCGCGGGACGTTGACGCCAGACTTTGTTAGAAATTTTGTCGCTGTCTCCTCGGCCGTATTCGTTGTTGCGGCGTGGCAATTGAACCGCCTTGCTTTTTTTCTCGCGCCTGTGGCTTTAGCCATCATCTTCCTCTACTCCTACACAAAACGTTGGACGCGCTGGTCGCATCTCGTGCTCGGCTTCGCCCTTGGAATCGCACCGGCCGCTGCCTGGATCGCAGTTCGAGGTTCGCTCGATTTGCGGATTCTGCTACTCACGGCTGCGGTCACTTTTTGGGTGGCTGGTTTCGATGTGCTCTATGCCTGTCAGGATCACGCGTTTGATCAGCAGGCGGGCCTACATTCAGTTCCACGGTATTGGGGTATTTCGAAATCGCTGTGGATTGCCCGCTTTCTCCACCTGTTCATGCTGCTGCTTCTGGCTGCGTTGATTTTGGTGTTTGGCCTTGGCTTATTATCTTCTCTGGGACTCGGTGCAGTATTTCTTCTCCTCACCTACGAGCACTCGCTCGTTTCCCAGGACGATTTAAGCAAGCTCAACGCGGCCTTCTTCACCATGAATGGTGTCATTGCCGTAATCTTCTTTGTCTTTCTGGCTTTAGACCTTCTCCTGCATCATTCCAGTACAATCTAACGCTGCACGTCCAGGAGGTCTATGCGAAAGAACGTTTTTGTGGCATCCGCAATCATGCTGTCCGTTTCGCTATGCACGCTGGGACAAGAGCCACCACGCCCCGTTTCTCCGGAGGTCCAATCTGACGGCCATGTGACTTTTCGTCTTGCGGCTCCCAATGCTGCCAAAGTCGTCGTCAATATCGAAGGCCAGCATGACCCGGTACCGATGCAGAAAGATGAGCACGGGATCTGGAGTGCGACGGTTGGCCCGTTGCCGCCGGACATTTATGGATATTCTTTGGTTGCGGATGGAGTCCCCCTGATCGATCCGTCCAATCAATTGATGAAGCCAAACTTATTATCCACACAAAGCGCGGTGCACATCCCCGATCCGTCGCTGCCGTGGGAAATCGGCGACCTGCCTCACGGCGAGATCCATCATCACTTCTATCATTCCAAAATCAACGGCCTCGACAGTGACTTTTACGTTTACACACCGCCAGGCTACGATCGGCGCGCCAAGGGTGAGTATCCGGTGCTGTATTTACTGCACGGTTTCAGCGATGCTGCGGATGGCTGGTCTGCGGTTGGCCGCGCCAATGTGATTCTCGACAATCTGATTGCGCAGGGAAAAGCGAAGCCGATGATTGTCGTGATGCCCCTGGGTTATGGCGATTTTGAAGTAATCAAGCGCGGATGGGGGTCGTGGTCTGATAAAGAGCTGGCGATGCGGAACCTTTCTAAATTCACCGATATCTTGTTGGGCGAGGTTATTCCACAAGTCGAGCAGTCTTATCGGACAAAGAAGAATCGCGAGTCGCGCGCCATCGCAGGGCTCTCCATGGGTGGGGCCGAATCTTTGCGTAGCGGTCTGAATCATCTCGACCAATTCGCCTGGATCGGTGCTTTCAGCTCAGGTGGTATGGATCTGCAGGACTTCAATGCAGAATTTCCCGGTGTTGACGGAACGGCAAACAAGAAACTCAAGCTGCTTTGGATTGCCTGCGGCACCGATGACGGTCTGATCAAAATTAACCGGGATTTCAAGGGATGGCTCAAAGACAAACGCGTGCAATTCACGGACATCGAAACGCCCGGTGCCCACACGTGGATGGTGTGGAGGCGAAATCTCACCGCCCTTGCGCCTCTATTATTTCAGTAGCGTGCACCGTAAAACCCCACTCCTCAAGAGCCAGAGAAGTGGGGTAGCCGTTTACCATTGTTCTTCACGCCGCTTGTAATTCCTTCGTTCTTCGCACCTCGGTTTTGCCGCTCACCATGTCGCGGAAGTCCTGCGCGGTAAAGAAGTAGTAGGGATAGTGCACATCAGGCGCGCTGATCTCGTCTAATCGTTCCTTCAATTCTGCGGGAATTGCAAAGTCGAGCGCCGTCAGGTTGTCTTGCAGTTGCTGAATTTTCGTGGCGCCGATAATGACGGACGAGACGGCCGGGCGATTTGCTACCCAGTTTAGCGCCACTTGTGCCGGAGAACGTCCGAGCTCGTTTGCAACTTTCGCTAACTCGCCAGCAATGGCCCAATTGCGTTCCGTCAACAGCGGGGCTACCGCAGGATGGTCGCCCGCAACGCTTAACCTGCCCTCACCGCTGACTTTCTTGCCCGAGCCTTGATACTTGCCGCTTAGTAGTCCATGGCCCAGTGGGCTCCACGGCATGACCCCCATCCCAAGCTCAAGCGCTGCGGGTACATGTTCACGCTCAATGTTTCGTTCGACTAGCGAATACTCAAGCTGCAGGGCAATAATGCGCTGGTAGCCGCGAAGCTCCGCGATAGTCTGCGCTCGACCAAGGAACCATCCCGGAGAATTTGAGAAGCCGATATACCGGACTTTTCCCGAACGAACCAGGTCATCCAAAGTCGAGATAACTTCCTCGACCGGCGTGAACGTGTCCCAATTATGCAGCCAGTACAGGTCAAGGTAATCGGTCTGAAGGCGGCGCAGGGATGTGTGCAGCGCGCTATAAATATTCTTGCGGCCAAGTCCGCCGGCGTTGGGATTGCCTTCTTCGCGGCCAAATCCAAACTTGGTTGCAAGAACGACCCGGTCGCGATCGCCGCGCTCCTTCAGGAATTTGCCAATGAGGGTTTCGCTTGTGCCATTGGTGTAACCGTCTGCGGTGTCAATAAAATTTCTGCCAGAGTCAAGAAAATGGTTGAAGATTTGCCGCGAAGCATCTTCGGCAGTGCCCCAGCCCCAATCCGTGCCAAACGTCATGGTGCCCAGGCAAAAACGCGACACTCGCAAACCGCTGCGGCCTAGAAGGACGTATTCAGAGTTCATCTTTCACCTCAAATCGAATAGATTCGTTGCATGGCGCATTGGATTCGCGCCGCAAAGAGTTAGAGTGCTTGGCCCTTCTGCCGTTCAACCCGATCATCTCAACTGACCGAATCATGCGGCTGCTACCCGGATTGCCACTATCCACTAGCCACTAATGACTCGCCACTTGTATCATCAACTTTATGGCATCGGCCCACTCATTCCAGACCGACGATCCCCGCCTTGTGCCAATCCATGAGAAGGTGCTGGCTCGCGAACGCCTCGATGCTGACGACGCTCTGGCCTTGTATCGTGCGGGCGATGTTCTGGCGGTCGGCTGGCTGGCGAACCAAGTCCGCGAGCGCCTGCACGGCGATAAAACCTATTTCAACCTGAATCGCCATATCAATCCTACGAATGTATGTGTCGCTGCCTGCCGCCTCTGCGCCTTCGGACGAAAAAAGGACGCGCCGGGTGCCTACACAATGGCGCTCGAAGAAGCCTTTGAAACAGCCGCTTCCGGGTACAGCGAAGCCGTCACAGAATTCCACATCGTGGGAGGCCTGCATCCAGACCTCCCGTTCCAGTACTTTTTGGACCTTGTGTCTGGCTTGAAAGAACGCTTTCCGCAGGTCCATCTAAAAGCTTTTACCATGGTGGAAGTTGCGTATCTGGCAAAACGCGCCAAGCTTTCCATTGCAGACACGCTGGCGCAACTGAAAGCGGCGGGCGTGGATTCCTTGCCTGGCGGCGGAGCAGAGATTTTCGCGGATCGGGTCCGCCACATCATTTGTGATCACAAGATCGATGGCGATCAGTGGCTCGACACCGCACGTTTGGCCCATAACATAGGCCTGAAATCTAATGCCACAATGTTGTACGGTCACGTGGAAAACGACGAAGATCGCGTAGATCACTTACTCAAGTTGCGTGCCTTGCAGGACGAAACCGGTGGATTTCAGACTTTCATCCCGCTCGCGTTTCATCCCGACAACACACCGCTCGAGCATCTCCCCAAAACCACTGGCATGCTTGATATCAGGCAAATTGCCGTGAGCCGCCTGGTGCTCGACAATTTTCCGCACATAAAAGCCTACTGGCAAATGCTTACGCCAAAAATTGCGCAGATTGCCTTGCGTTTTGGCGCCGATGACCTGGACGGAACCGTAATCGAAGAGAAGATTTACCACGATGCCGGGGCTACAACACCGCAAGGAATGCGCCGGCAGGAATTGGTACGGCTCATCGTGGAAGCTGGTCGTGAACCGGTCGAGCGCGATACCCTCTATCAACCGGTTATGCGAACTGAGACATCGGTCACGGTTGCTGTTTGACCCGTCAGTCGGGTTCGATCTCCGGCAGGGATCGTGCCTTCGCGGAGGTGGGCTCATTCGGAGCCGGCGGGACCAGAAGTGATCTCTCCAGCGTTCCCAGCTTGCGGTTCAACTCATCTTCCACTCCAAGCCGCAGCGAGGTGGCATTGATCGGAACATCGAATTCCTGATGCAGGCGGAAACCGCCAACCATCATGTCCTGATACGACGATGGCTTCAGGTCCGCCGTGGTGCGACTCGCGATTCGGGAAAGCGCCTTGCCATCGTCGTCGAATGCGGGTGCCATAAAATCTAATGCGCCATGATGCCCATCGCCTTCGAGTGCGAACTGCAGCTCGGAGCCGGCGATCGCATAATCCACTGCATAGTGCCAGTTCCTATCCCCCACGTTTAAATTGCTGAGCCGGTGCAACCTCCTAGCAGAGTCAAAGCACCAAACAAAGAAATCTTGGAAACTTTGATCAGAGCCAACCCTTAATTACTACGTAATTAGACTCTGCCCAACAGGAACGGGTTTACTCAGTCCAGAGCGATTTGGAATTCTCTATGTAAATCAAAGGGGAAATATTCTCGCTATTGACGAAGTTTTCTAACGATTTCAGTTTCGCAGCTGCACATCAGGTGTAGAATCGCCTTGCAAGGCTTCACCGGGACCTTCTCCCGTATCCGAGGCGCGCATGAATCTTCACATCAGTTACAAACTTCCCAAAACTCCTGATATCGAGAATGAAATACAGCATTGGGCAGGAAAGATCCAGAAAAGGCTGCAAGTGTTCAAGCCAGAGCTCGTTCACCTCAAGGGTTCGGTAGAACAGAACTCCCCTCGCGAAGGCACCATTGTTTCGCTGAACCTGCGCTTGCCATCAGGACAAATGGCCGTGCAAGAGTCAGCTCCCACACCATCTGCCGCCATCAAGGCCGCGTTTGACGACTTGTTAAACCAGGTGCGCCGTCACAAAGACCTTTTGCGTAGTTCTCATCGCTGGCGGCGGCGTGGATCGAACAATGAACGCACGCTGAGAGAGGCCCCGTTCGAAGAGACCATTGCGGCGATTCCTCCGCTGACCGCATCTGCGGACGATGTCCGTTCCTACATCAATGCAAATTTTCGGCGCCTCCGGATCTTCGTGGAGAGCGAAATCGCCTTTCGCGAGGCTTCCGCCCAGTTAGAGCCCGATCTCTTGAATTGGGAAGAAGTAATGGATGAAGCGGTTGCGCGAGCTTTGGACGAAAATGTCGACAAGCCCGATCGCATGGCGCTTGAAGCTTGGCTCTACCGGCTTGCGATTCGGGCCATGGACGAATTTGAATCCGGTATCGCAGAAGGGAACTCTGATGTGCATCTCGAGGCCATTCGCTGGCGCCGCAACGAACTCGCCAGCGACGAGCCGCGGCTGCAATTCCATCAGCCCGACGAGTCTATGACCGCGGAAAGTAGCATCGCCGATAAGCGCACGTCGACTCCAGAACAAATCGCCTACTCAGATGAGATGATTAAACTGGTGCAGTTTGCCCTGCACGCGGCAGCCCGCCAGGACCGTGAGGCTTTTCTTCTGCACGTGATCGAGGGCTTTTCGCTCGAGGAAATCGCGGCAATCACCGATCGAACGACTGCCCAGGTAGAGCAATCAATTCTCATTGCACGGGAGAAATTGCGCCGTGCGGTTCCCATCAATAATCCATTCAAACAACCACTCTTTCAGCGGACCGGCGCCGATTAGTGTCTTGGAGTGACTCATGATTTCCCGTGAAGAATTGCGTCAGCTTGCTTGCTTCGAATGCCGCGACGACAACGAACTCGCCATCAGCTTTTACTTTCATCCCGGTGTCCCACAGGATAAGTCGCATCGGGAAGAAGGGATTCTGGCCAAAGACCTGGTTGGAAAGACCCTTCGCGAACTAGGGCTGCATACTCGCAACCGCCAAGCTGTTGACGACCTCGAAAAGATACTCCGCATGGCTGAGGAATTGCACGGCAATCAGGCGCGTGCGAAGGCCATTTTTGCTTGCGGTGCGAGGAATCTTTGGCAAGAGTTCGACTTGCCGCCAGTCGCCTCGCCGACCAAGTTGTTCGTGAATCGCAGGTTTCATCTCAGGCCGCTCGCGGCAGTCTTTTCTGAACACCCACGTCTTTGGGTGGCATTGGTTGACCGGCAATCGGCTCGTTTCCTGGAGATCCAGTTTGAGCAACTCCGCGAGTTGAACACCTTCACCAGTCCGCTTTCTCGGCATGGACGTAGCGACGGTTATGCAGGCTACAACGCTGGCCATGCGGAACGTCACGTTGAGGACGAAGTACGCCGCCATTTTCGCAACGTAGCTGAATTCTTGAAGGCCGCTGCCGAACGGAGACAATTTGAAGCTCTGGTGATTGGCTGCCAGGATGTGAACTGGCCAGTTCTGGAGCAGCAGCTTCATCCTTATGTTGTCAAGCGGTTACTCGGGCACTTTTCTGCTGAGATCGGCGGCATGACTCAGGAAATGGCATTGTCCCAGGCGCGGAGTATTGTGAGCGACGCTCTGCAGCAACACCATCAGACTCTGGTCCGCGAAGCACTCGAGGGGGCGCGAAGCAAGGGACGTGGTGTCACTGGCCTTAGGCGAGTGCTTCGAGCCGCGGAACTGGGTGAGGTCGAGTGCATCATCATGACTCCCGAGTATTCGGCGCATGCTGTCGAGTGCACGAACTGCGGCCACTTGGATTCGCACACGGTCCCGTACTGCCCAGCATGCGGGCGCAAAACCCGCGAGCTTTCCGATGTCTGTGAGGCCTTGGTCCCTACCGCCATCCGAAACAACATTGGTCTGGTGCTGGTTCCTCCCGATGAGGCTATGGATCGAGTTGGCAACATTGCAGCCTTGCTCCGCTTCCGTTCCGATCGCAACACAAATGAGCTTTTGGCTGCGTCGTGAAACATCGCGCTGCTAAACCTTAAATATGTGATTGTCATCCCGAATTCAAACGCCATTGGCGGGCGAAAGAGGGACCTTACGATACGCCTGGATCTCTTCTGGCGTATAGAGGACTGACAGCGATCTCCGCTCAGAGCACACCATTCACTTGCAGTGATATAACTTTCTTTCGTTCTGACCAACCAGTCGATCCGAAAAACGGGGTTTCGCATGCCCATCTCTCGTCGCGATTTTCTCTCATCCACTCTTGCCGGTTCTGCGGCTCTGGGTCTCTCGATGGACGCCTTGGCGCAAAATGCTCAAGGCGAGCAGTCGAAGCGCGCCAGTAAACTCCCAATCCTCGTTTGTTCCGAATACAGCTACAACTGGATTGATGAGGGCTACAAACTTCTCGCTGGCGGTGCCGACACACTCGATGCCGCTCTCCAGGTCATAAAGGGGCCGGAAGATGATCCCAATTACCAGAATGTCGGGCTCGGCGGCCGCCCCAACGAAGAAGGTGTGGTCGAGTTGGACGCCTGCTGCATGCATGGCCCAACCCGAACCGCCGGTTCAGTAGGCGGAGTGCGGAACATCAAGAATGTTTCGTTGCTCTCGAACACCGTTCGCTTGCACACCGGGCACGTGATGCTTGTCGGAGAAGGCGCGGAGAGGTTTGCCGTTTCGCAGGGATTCGTCCGCGAAAATCTGCTGACTGATAAATCGCGTAAAGATTGGCTGCTGTGGAAAGAAACGCATTCAGATTGGTGGGGGCCAGGCATCGCCAGCCCCGATTGGCGCAAGCGCTTTCGCGCACCCGCGCATGCTGAAGAGTGGAATGATCGCATTCAGCGCATGGAAGAGATCGCCGCCACGATCGGCATTGCACCGGAAGATCGGCTGGAAGCGATCCGCAGCGTCATCTATCCGCCCACCGGAACGACCCACTGCTCGGCGCTGAACGAGAAAGGAGAAATGTCAGGTTGTACGACGACCAGTGGGCTGGCCTGGAAGATTGCGGGGCGTTTAGGTGATTCGCCTATTATTGGCGCCGGATGCTATACCGACCAGGATGTTGGCTCGGCCGGCGCAATCGGCAGCGGAGAGGAGAACATCAAGGTCGCCGGCGCTCACACCATCGTCGAAAATATGCGCCGAGGAATGTCTCCGCTTGAAGCTGGGATGGATGCCATCAAGCGAATCGTCCGCAATCACAACGGAGATAAAGAACGCTTGCAGTTTGTGGATATGGTGTATTACATCCTGCGCAAAGATGGTGCCTATGCCGGTGTTTCGCTATGGGAGGGATACAGCGCAGACCACCACCACATGCTTGCCGTCCACGATGGAACTAAGCGTTTGGAAAAGACGGTGAACTTGTTTGAGGGCCCGTCGCAGGACTGGCCGCCGGTGCAGTTTGGCAGTTAGCTGACTCGGCGAAAGATCTCGACACTCGCCCGAGCCGCTGCGGCACGGAGGCTTCGATCCAGAGTTGCCAACGGCAGTCCCTCGCGCCTGGCGGTATCAAGATACACCGCATCGTATGCGGTCAGCTGAAATGTGCGAGCTGTGGTTAGAGCTTGGCGAACCGGAACAAGATCGCCGCTGGTTTGCGTGGCCTGAACGATAATCTCTTCGATATCCGCTAGGCTATCGGTAACCTCGGCACTGCTCAGGATTCGGCGCCTTTCCGCGACTACCAGAGTATTAGCGACCTCTAAGTGCCAAAGGGAGGGAACTACCGCTCTGGCGCCCACTACCAACGCGTGTCTCACTTGGGTTGCGTAAGCAGGTACCGGCTGGTCCAGAAACCACGCCAAGGCGACAGATGGGTCCAGGACAAAACGCGTCAAGCCCGGCCTTCCTCGATGAGGTCCTTGATTTTGAACCTTTTAGGGCGTCGCGCACGTTTCCGAATTCTCTCGATATCCTTGAAGACGTCGCGCAGTTCAATTTTCGCGCGTGCGGGGACGATGACCGCAGCTAGTTGTCCACGTCGCGTGATTCCAATGCGCTCTCCAGCCGATGCTCGCTCGACAATCTCCGATAGTTTTTGCTTTGCCTCGAAGAGGCCGACAGTATGCACGCGCGATCCCCCTATCACCTAGATTAATATTCTAGATAGCAGCAAGAGGACACGTCAGGAGGGACGCCAGCTGGACGGGTTTGTAGTTCGAAAGTCAAAAGACACAGTAACCGCGCTCACGCGAACCTGACCTTCACATCATCCCGCTTCGCCAGGTGAATGCTCTCTATGAATCTGACCTTGCCTGTCATCAGAGTAAGAACGATGGAAGATGTCCGCGTACCTTCGCCGAAGAAGCGTACGCCCTTAAGCAGTGCTCCGTCGGTTACGCCAGTTGCAGCGAAGATCAGCTGATTTCCCGGGGCCAAATCCTCCGCACGATAAATTCTGTTCTTGTCGCGGATGCCCATGCGCGCGATACGTTCTTCGAGTTCCGGCTTGTTGATCACGAGCCGCCCAAGCATGTATCCGTTCAAGCAGCGAATCGCCGCCGCGGTGATCACGCCTTCCGGAGCACCGCCCGATCCCATGACCGCGTGAACGCCCGTACCGATCACTGCCGCAGCAATTCCCGCGGAAAGATCGCCGTCGCTAATCAGCCGGATGCGCGCTCCCGCCGCACGTATCTCCGCAATCAGTTTTTCATGTCGAGGACGATCGAGCACGACAATCGCCAAGTCCTGAACGCTGCGTTCCATTCCCTTGGCAATATTCTTCAAGTTCTCCGCAACCGGCGCGTCGAGATCCACAAGGCCTTTGCATGAGGGACCGACAACGATCTTTTCCATGTAGCAATCAGGCGCGTGCAGCAACCCGCCCGCTTCGGACGCCGCAAGCACGGTGATCGCACCCGCCGCACCGGTGGCACACAGATTCGTTCCCTCAAGCGGATCAACCGCAATGTCCACCTCAGGAACTTCCATTCCGTCGGGAAACTCCGCGCCAACCTTCTCGCCGATGTAGAGCATAGGTGCCTGATCACGTTCGCCTTCGCCAATCACGATGCGCGCGTGCATCGGAATTGTGTCCATGGTGCGGCGCATGGATTCGACCGCAACTTTGTCCGATAATTCGCGCTCGCCGCGTCCCATAGTGCGTGCCGAGGCAATGGCCGCGTTCTCCACCACGCGAATAAATTTCGGCGCCAGATCGCTCTCAATATTTTTGCCGAAACTGCGCGCCCTGCTTTCTGCCCGATCAAATTCCTCGCGAACATCCGTTTTCATATGTACCTCCTGGCGGCGACCTGAGACTGACGACCTGGAGACTATAGCGCGAATAGATGCCGCGCTGGCAAGCAGGATGGCCGACCAATCGGTCGGGAAATACATAGGTGTGCTCCAAGCCATTCTTCGGTGACGGTGCGGCGCGGCCAGGCGGCGCCGATGATAAAATCTCATCATCTCTTGTGGGGCTGTAGCTCAGCTGGGAGAGCGCATCGTTCGCAACGATGAGGTCGCCGGTTCGATCCCGGCCAGCTCCACCAAATCTTCTCGGAATTACTTGCAACTTAATGAAACCTCTCTGCACGTAACCAGCGTCCAAAGTTGAACTCACTATTCCATGTCAATCCTTGAAGAGGTGTTAAATGTCGAAGACTTTCCTGTGGTTCATCGCCGCAATCATCTTGTCCCTGTGTTCAGCCCAGCCGAGCGGCGCACAGGTTAATAACCCAAACGCGCAGCGTACGCCTCAGACTAAGGTTCGCGAGGAGCCTTGTTGGCAAAAGGCAGGTATCACCAAAGAAGCGAAGGAACAGCGTGATGCTATCGCGCTCGACACGCGTTCGCAGGTTCAGTCGGTGTGCGCCGACAGCTCGCTGACGCCACAGCAGAAGAAACAGAAAATTCAACAGATCCACCAGGAATCGAAGCAGAAAGTCGGGGGCCTGATCAGTGACCAACAACAGGAAGAGCTTCAGGCGTGCCAGAAAGAGAGAGCAGCGAATCATCCTTCATCACCCGGCACGCAACATGGGGGCGGCGGGCCGTGCGGAGAGACGCCGTCTCCTTCTGCGCACGCCAGCGGCGCGCCCCAAAGTCCCGGTGACCACAGTCGGTGAGAGCGCCTCAAGCACGGATCGAGTCTAAGGTTGTGCGCAACAGTCTGGGCTTCAGTTCAAGTCTGACAGCAGCGCTGTGGTGAAGCCGCGGCCTTGAGCGTCAAGGGCGACGGCGGTTTTTGTCTGGCCTGAGGCGAACGACTGCGCACTGCTTGTGATTTTGGCGAATTGCTGCCCCGGCGGTGTGAAGATCACCTGATAGCTGCCGGCGGCCAGCGACTGATAGTCCGAGGCGGCCTGATAGGCGAGATTCGAAAATGTCGGAGTAAGTCCCGCGATGGACGTTCCCGACGTGACAATGTAAACGTCAGCCGTGCCAAGTGTGGGCGAGGCGTTGATGACGCGCATCTGGATATTGCCGGACGAAGGCGCGCCGTTATTGTCGATCAAAACCACAGCACGTGCTATCGCCGGATGGAAAGCTGGCGGTCTGGTTGATCAGGGGACTCGTGCTTCCAGTAGATTCAACTATCAAATTGTGAGAACCACTGTTACGGTTACGTACGCAGCAGCTGCACCATGGGTGACTCCGGTCACCGAACTCTTGCTATCTACCACCATGTCAACGCTGGAAATGCCGCTCATGGCATTCATCAAACGGGCGTGCGTGCTGCTTGATCCGCATCCTGTGGTTGTGAAGGTTACGCCTAAAACAGACAGTCCAATAGCAAGGGGTGCAAGTTTCCAACGAATCACACTGCGCTCCTGGGAAGATTTATTTGTTGTTTGCTATATCCGCACTGATGCGCTGCAAAATGAGGAAAGTTGCTGAGGTTGCATAAAGAGTGGTCAATCGCGAGTAAAAGGTTGTAAAGTCGAAGTGCAACTTACTCGAACGTCTGCGGTTTGACATCGCAGAGGCCAAGAGGCCCGAAAAACGAGAGAGCCGATATGCGACGACGAATTCTGGCTTTACTGTGCTTTGCAGTACTCGGATCGGCGTTTGCGGTGGGGGAGGACGTTCGCACTGATCGCCGTGACTCGCGGCAGGATCGGCGCGATTTTCGGCACGACCGCCTTGATCGCCGCCAGGACCGCCGTGACATTTACCGTGACCGGCGCGATCTACATGCTGACCGCCGTGACCTGCGGCGCGACTATCGCAACGGCAATTATCGCGACGCGCGGCGCGACCGCCGTGACATTCGCAGCGATAAGCACGATCTGAGAGGCGATCGCCGTGACTTCCGCCACGACCGTCATGATATCCGGCACGACCGAAAAAATAGACACTCTGATCGACGCGATTTCCACGGTAACCACAAGCGGCGGGGATAGCACGGAATGAGCGTAGATACGTTGCTTGCAACGTCTTGCCCGAGCAACGATGACTTCGTGCGACTTGCTGGACAGGCGTCGTCCGCAAAAGACGCAACAAGCTACGTCTCTACAGCGATCCATTTCAGATATTCAGCGCTGCCGCCCGAGACCGGAATTGAAATGCACTCGGGTAGTTCGTACGAGTGCATTTCACGGATGGCTGCGTAGACCTCTTCTTCTTTCTTCTTGACGGTCTTGGCCAACAGCAAAGATTCCTCGGCGCTTTCGACCTTGCCCTGCCAGCGGTACACAGAATGGACTCGGGGAATGATATTGACGCAGGCTGCCAGGCGGCGCTCAACCAGCATCTCAGCAATCTTCTTCGCTTCGGCTTCCGAACCGGCCGTGGTCAAGACGAGCAATTTGTCAGTCATATAAAATCAGCTATTGGCTGTTGGCGAAAACGTTTGTGCAAATGAAAGCTGCAGCCGAATGCTCCTATTATCAAGGATAGCCAAGAGCCAACAGCTGATTTAAATGCCTACGCAAATCAAGTTTGGCACATCCGGGTGGCGCGCAGTGATGGCGGAGGAGTTTACGTTCTCGAACGTGCGCCGCGCCGTCAATGGAATCGCGCGCTACGTGAAATCGCAACGTTTGCAAGGGGCACGTGTGATTGTCGGCCGCGATCCGCGCTTTTTGGGAGAGACCTTCTGCTCGATGGCCGCGGAAATTCTCTCCAGCTACGGCATACCCCCCCTGATCGTTGCCGAAGGCGCTCCCACACCAGCCATCTCGTACGCCGTCATTCACGAGGAGGCCGATGGCGCCATCAACTTTACGGCGTCGCACAATCCGCCGGAGTACAACGGCATTAAATTTTCCACGCCCGATGGCGCACCGGCGCTGCCCGAGGTCACAAAGCAAATCGAACAAGAAATTGTTTCCGCTGATGGAGCAGTTGGCGTCGGCAAATCTTCGTCCGAACCGCTCGAGGTCAAATCGGCATACTTAGCTCGTTTGCGAGAGATCATGGACCTCCCCGGAATTCAGAAAGCCGGACTGCGCGTGGTGTTCGATCCACTGTGGGGAGCCGCGCGCGGCTATTCGGACGACTTGCTGCGCGAAGCCGGCGTCCAAGTCGCAACCGTTCACGATTACCGCGACGTTCTTTTCGGCGGACACGCTCCGGAACCGGACGATCATCTGCTCGGGCCCATGCGCGAAAAAATGCGAGACATGAAAGCGCATATCGGAATCGCCACTGATGGCGACGCAGACCGTTTCGGCATTGTGGATGAAGACGGCACTTTTCTTCAGCCCAATTATGTCATTGCCTTGCTCTTCGATTACCTGGTCGAAAGCCGCGGGTGGAAAAATGGCGTGGGAAAATCAGTGGCCACTACCAACCTGATCAATGCTCTGGCTAAGCATCACAAGGTCGAGTTGCACGAAACGCCAGTCGGCTTCAAATACATCGGCGAACTCATTAAGCAGGACAAGATTGCAATCGGAGGCGAAGAGAGCGCCGGGCTTTCCATTCGGCGTCATGTTCCCGAGAAGGACGGAGTCCTTGCCGGACTCCTGTGCTGCGAAATGGTCGCTCGGCGAGGAAAATCGTTAGGGCAACAATTGCGCGAACTGTTTGCCGAAGTTGGTTCCTTTTACCCGACGCGAGAGAACTTTCGCTTGACGCCGGAGGTAAAGGCCAAGTTTACTGAGAAGTTACGCCTCGATCTACAGAATTTTTGCGGTCGCCAGATTAGCGAAGTTGTCCGCAAGGATGGGTTGAAGCTCGTTCTAGACGACGGCTCTTGGGTCTGCTACCGGTTATCAGGAACGGAGCCGGTGGTTCGGGTTTATTCCGAGGCGTCGAGTGTATCGGATTTACAGGCGCTCAGCGCGGCAGCGAAACAATGGATTTTCGAGTAACAGTGCCAAAAATCCGCATCGTTCCGTCGCCAGAAGCCAGGTTGCGCACCCTCTCGCACGGTGCCGATCACGCAGAGGCCCTGGTCAAGAAGGTCCTCAGCACGGCTGAACCCTTGCTTCAGAGGCTATACGGTCTTCGGACTCGAATCGCCACGTGCACAGTCTCAATACTTGCGATATGGCTATTTGCGCATGTGATGTTCGGCAGCAACGGCATGGTGGTGTATCGCGCTAAGCGAAGTGAATACCAGCAACTGCAAAAGGAAATTAACGTTCTGCAAAAGGACAACGCCCAATTTTCCGGCCAGATTGATCAACTCAAGACCGACCCCAAACGAATCGAGAAAGAAGCGCGGGAGCAGTTCCACTATGCGCGGCCAGGAGAAGTCATCTATGTTTCGCCGGTTGTGCCTGCGCCCCGGCCGCCCGCGAACCGATCTGCCAGCAAGTGACACGCGGGCAACAACCCTAAATTTCGTTTGTGGTATAGTTCCGCCGTTGTCAATCGGAGTAAGCTTCCCGCTGTCTCTCAATGGAAGGCTGTTCTGGCAAAGCTCCGAGTCGCTTCATCAACTGCGGCTCAGCCGCGAGAAAATTGAGGAGATATTCGTCATGAAAAAGCTGTTGCTGATCTGTCTTGCTCTATGCGTCATGTTTATGATGGTCGGTGTCACATTTGCAGCCGACTCAACCACCGTTAACGGCTACGTGTCGGACTCCAAATGCGGCGCTAAAGGCGCAAACGCCAAAGCCGCCGAGTGCACCAAGAAATGCGTAAAAGCAGGCGAAAAGCTGGTAGTAGTCACCGATGGCGATCAAAAGGTGCTCGCCGTTGATAATCCCGACACGTTGACCGGCCACGAGGGCCACCACGTTGCCGTTACCGGCCAAGTCACTGGAGAGTCCATCCACGTCGAAACCGTCAAGATGTTGTGAAGTCTGACTGAGATTTCCTGAGTGTGGGGCGGGCGCCCTCGCCCGCCTAATTTTCAGAAGCCGCGGCACACGAAGTTTCCCGCCCTACTGCTGCATGGCCTGTATCACGTGGTCTGCGAACTCTGATGTGCCAGCTTTGCCGCCAACATCCTTAGTCAGCTTGTCTCGGTCGCGGTAAACCGTCTCAAGAGCGTTGCGGATTTTTAGGGCGCCCTCGGGCTCCCCGATGTGTCTCAGCATAAGCAGAGCAGAGCGAAGGAGCGCCGTTGGATTGGCAAGATTCTTGCCGGCAATGTCGGGCGCGGAACCGTGGACGGCTTCGAAAATCGCACAGCATTCCCCGAGGTTTGCGCTAGGCACCAAGCCGAGCCCTCCCACCAACCCGGCGCAAAGATCGGAAATGATGTCGCCGTAGAGATTCTCCATCACCATTACGTCGTATTGATATGGATTCATCACCAGCTGCATGCAGGTGTTATCCACAATGTGCTCGCCGTAAGTGATCTCAGGAAATTCTTTGGCCACGGTGCGTGAGCAGCGCAAGAACAAGCCGTCGGATAACTTCATGATGTTGGCTTTGTGGATGGCGTGGACTCGCTTGCGCTGATTCTTGCGCGCATATTCGAACGCAAAGCGAGAGATCCGAGTCGAAGCCTTCTCGGTGATGATCTTCAGACTCTCAACTACTCCTGGCACAACTTCATGCTCGAGGCCAGAATATAAACTCTCGGTGTTCTCGCGCACGATGACCAGATCAACGTCCGGATATCGCGTGGCAATGTGCGGGAGGTTGCGCACCGGACGAAAGTTCGCATAAAGTTCAAACTGCTTTCGCAATTGCACGTTGATGCTGGCAAAGCCTCCGCCGACCGGCGTGGTGATCGGGCCCTTCAGCGCGACATGAGTGCGCTCGATGGACTGCGTTAATTCCTTAGGGATGTATTCCTTGTATTTCTCGAAAGCTTCGGCGCCTGCCTGAACAGTTTCCCATTCAAACTTGAGGCCTGTAGCTTCGAGAATGCGCACGACGGCCTGAGTGACTTCGGTACCGATGCCATCGCCGGGGATCAGAGTAATTTTGTGGGTCATTCGCAATCATGTGGGCCCGGACGCCCTCGTCCGGGCGGGCGAGCCGTGCTCGCCGACAAGTTTGCCAAGCCTTGCTCGGCTAGGCGGGTGAGGGCACCCGTCTTTATATCGGCTTTGCCGAACTTTTCGCCTGCGGTTCTACCAGTTCCTTGGTTTTCAGCAGGTCCTTCAATTCAGCCATGAATTCCTGCACATCTTTAAAGTCAAGATAAACGGACGCGAACCTTACGTACGCAACCTTGTCATACCGGCGGAGCCGGTTCATGATCAGCTCGCCGACTTCGCTGGTTTTGCGCTCGCGTTCCGCTGACTCAATAACGAATCCTTCGGTTTCGTTGACGATTTGCTCCAGTTTGCTGATCGGGACCGGGCGCTTTTCACAAGCCCGTAGCAGGCCATTCAGAACTTTTTGGCGGTCAAATTTCTCGCGCCTGCCATCCTTTTTCACCACCATGTAGGGAATTTCGTCGATGCGCTCATAAGTGGTAAATCGTTTTTCGCACTTCAGACACTCGCGCCGCCGCCGGATGGAATCGGCTTCCTTGCTCTCGCGCGAATCCACGACCTTGTCGTTAGCAAAGCCGCAAAAAGGACATTTCATGGTGTTTTTGGGGACTGAATGCATTGTAGCAAGAAGCATTCAGGGGTCAGCATCAGCAATCAGTCAAGTGATGAGCAGTGAGCTATGGGCCGTGAGCGATCAGCCCTACCCGCAAATGGGTGGAGATAGGAAAACACTGCTCGAATGATTGCTCGTTGCTCAACCCTCGTTGCTCACAGGTTCACACCGGGATAACTGAATGCTGATTGCTGAGCGCTTTCAGCCTTCTGCCAAGCCTTCCTGCGCCTGACTTTCCTTCGAGAGCGTGCGAAGCGAAACCCGCTCCCGGTGTGCCAGCGTGAGTCCCAAGGGGATTACCGACATGAACGTCACCATCCATAACAGGATTCCGCAACTGGCGGCAAGTTCGGGGGGAACATCGAAGACGCGCTGCAAAGTTGTGATCGTTGCAAGTTGCGATCCGCCACCGACGCCGGGAAGCTGTACCAGCGATCCCAACATGCTGGCGAAGATCAGGAGGAAACACTCCGACAGCCCAACGCTCCGGAGCGGCGCTCCATAGGAGAGAATCACCTGATGGTAGGCCAGCGCGATCACATACCACATCGCAACCGAGACAGCTATGAGCTGTACCAGTTCGCTGAATCCATGAATCGTGTTGAGGCCCCCACGAAATTCACGCACACGCGCCGCAAGCTTGTGCCTCAGGCCGCCGACTTGCCCAGTTCCGCGTTCCAGCCAGGCAGCAACGATCTCGCCTTTGGCGCTAATGATCCATGCCACTATGGCGAGCACTGCCACAAATGCAATGAGCAGCAAGCCGCCTTTGCGAAATCTACCGTAGTACTTAAGGCTCGCAACGCTGGGCGAGAAGAAGATTGCCGATATCAGTAGCAGAGCAAATCCGCCAAAATCGAAAATCCGCTCCACCGTCCACACCGCCAACTGCGACGAAAAAGAGAGGTCCATCTTGCGGGCGATCAGGTATGGACGGATCATCTCTCCCAGCCGGCCGAGGAGCGAAATGCCGGTGAAGCCGATGATGGTGGGCGCGATCAGTTTGGCGGAGGTTGTCCGCTTCACCGGCCGCAGAAAAATCTTCCAGCGCAGCGCACGCATTCCGTAGGCAACCCAGGTACACGCAATGCCGCCTAGGATGTGGAGCAGTGCCGCCCCGCGCGGAGTCTCGGCGAGAAAAACTTCCCAGTCAAAGTTTCTCCACGTGCGAAATTGCAAATAGAAGAGAGCTCCGAGCAGCAAAGCCACCACCGCATAAATGAAGAAGCGCTTGTTTTTCATCGGAAGGGATACGTTAGCGGGAAGCCCTCGTTCCTGCTTGCGGCGGACTGGCGGCGGAGGGATGGGTACGGGCGTTCGATGGTTTATGAGATGCCTTCCCCTGCTTTGTTCCCAGGGACGGATTCTCGGCCAGCTTCTGCCGGTTGAAGTCACGAATGATTCGCGCGATGTACGCCCGCGTCTCGTAATAAGGAGGCACGCCGCGATACTGCTCCACGCGATGCGGTCCGGCGTTGTAGGCGGCGAGGGCCTTCGCCACATCGAAATTGTATTTCTCCAGCAGCTCGCGGAGATATTTTGTTCCGCCTTCCACGTTAGCGTTGGGATCGAATGAGTTCTTGACACCCAGTTGCGACGCGGTTTGCGGCATGAGTTGCATCAGTCCCTGCGCCCCTTTTTTCGAAACCGCACGGCTGTTGAAGCCGCTTTCGGCACGGATGACGCTGTTGATGAAGTCAGGATCAATCTGGTGTCGCTCCCCGGCACCATTGACTAACTTTCCCAGACTGGCGCGATCGAGGACTGGCTGAGTTGCAATAGCTTGTGGGCGCACCGAAGGCGGCGGCATTAGGGTCACGGGTTGCTGAAACTGCGCGACTCGCACAGGAGCTGGTGCTTGCGGCATTAGCGGCGGAGGCGCGCTGTCCACCTCGAAGCGCTCAATCTCATTCGTAGGGATTTCGATGTAACCGCTTGCCGTGTCACTGAGGTAAAGCCGGGTCACCCCGCCAACAACTTGCCTATGCTCGTGCCGGATCGAGTTTCCATTGCGCAGGACCGCGAGATCGGCAGGATACGCAAAGGCGGCTGCGGTGACTAGAAACACCGCGAATTGGAGAGATCGCGCCACAGGAAGTACCAGGTTTCAACGAAACCTTAGAAACTTTGCAACCTTGAAACCTTCAACCCTAAAACTTGGTCTACTGCGGCCGCCACGCCGCACTCATCATTGCTCAGCGTCATTTGCCAGCCATTCGATTTCAACTCGTCGCAAGCATTCCCCATGATAAACGGGACACCGGCGAAGGCAAGCATCTCGACATCATTATAGTTATCGCCGATGGCCATGACCTCCGGCCGGGGAATGCCACGATGCGCCGCCCATCGTTCAAGAGCATGTCCCTTTGAGCACTTGCGGTTCAGTATGTCGACGATGGAGAGATCGCGGAGCGGATACTCGGTGCGCACAATCGTGATGCAATCCTTTAACTCACTCGACTGAAGCGATTGCAGGGCTACGTGCATTCGCGGGATCGGCCCGCAGAACATCGCCTGCACCGGATCGGCGACGAGCGAGTCTTCGATGGGAATAACGAATTCGATGAACTGCATGTTCTTTTCCAGCCAGCGCTGAATACTGACGGTGAGCTCGTCCATGCGCTCGAGCACGAGAGCGCCTTTCGACTCTTTGTCGAACGTGATCACCATGTTGCCGCGGAACTCCTGCATGCTGCGGCAAAGAGTTCGGCAGGTCTCCGCTGGCATGAGGTCCCGGTGGAAGGTATCTCCAGCCAGCGACCGCGTGATAGCTCCATTCGAACTGATCAGCCATAGATCGAATCCGAGCTGCCGAGCCATGGGCAAGGCAAAAGTGTGCCGGCGTCCGGTGACAAGAATGACTTCGATTCCGCTTTGGTGCGCCCGGCGCAGGGCATCGAGATCGGACTGCGCGATGTGAAATTGAGAGTTGAGAAGTGTGCCGTCAATATCAATGGCGAGCAGGCGGATGGGAGGAGGCACGGAAAATTCTAACATCGGCCACGTGGGACAGGCGGCTCGCCTGTCCAGGGTCCGAGACAAGTGAATGCTGCTGTTGAACTTGTCCGGACTCCGCTCGATCTGAACAGGCGAGCCGCCTGTCCCACATACCTAAGCCCGACCCCCGAAACCTAGAGCCAGACACCCGCTTCTGCTATATTTCGCAGAACGTATGGGGTATTTTTACTCATTTCTGTTTCCCTGGAATTTCATAATTCAGGGGATCGCGATCGTGCATTTCATCCGACGGCGGCCGGATACGTATTGGCTTTGGATCATCCTCATCGGCGGCGGGCTGGGCGCGATTGTTTATATCTTCGTCGAGGTCTTGCCGGATTTCGGCTTGCTGCGGCAGTCGTTCAAGGTCTTTCCGCGGCGACGCAGAATTCGGGAGCTTGAGGCCATCATTCTCGACAATCCCTCCGCCGGAAATTACGAAGAACTAGCCGATCTCTATCTCGAAGAAGGGAAATACGTCCAGGCGCGCGAGTGCTACAACAAAGCGATTTCATCGCGCACCGATTCGCCTGATCCGTTTTATCGTCGCGGACTAGCTCAAATTGAGCTGGGAGACTTTCCCGCCGCCGTAAGCGATTTGGAGCGGGTGCTTGCGAAAGACCCGAAGTATGATTTTCATCGTGCGGCAGGATTGCTGGCGCACGCCTATGCGGTAAACGGCCAGATCGAAAAAGCCGACGCGCTCTTTCGGCAGACCACGCAAATTTCCACGCTATCGGAAACCTATTTGAACTATGCGAACTTCCTGGCTTCTCAGGGACGAAGCGCCGAAGCTCGCGAATGGACGCAGCGGATACTTGCCAAAAAGCCGACACTGCCGGGCTATCTCAAGCGCCGCGAAAGGCCTTGGTTTCGGAAGGCAAAGGGCTTGCTGAAGCAGTTGAGAGCGGCGTGACGGAATCTAGATTTATGAAATTGCAGGCTTTCACAGTCGCACTTGCAATAGTGCTAACCGGGCGAAACGCCAGCCCTCCAGTCAAGTCTTCAAACATCGACAATCGTGTAGCAACGCTCATTAAGCGAATGATGCAGGGCTCTACCGAGCAGAAAGCATTTGCCGATCTGGAGGTGCTTGGATGTCCGGCAGTTCCCGCAATCATTCGGCAAATGGATGATCGGCGAAACCTTCCTGAACGGCGCATCTCGCTGAGGAACAAGTCTCCGCAGGCATTCGAAGGTATGCGCTATTACGGACCCGAAGAAGTCGTTGACGCGCTCGCGGCGATCCTAAATCAGATTACTGGCCAAGATTTCGGCTCTATTCACAGTGGAGCAAGCGAGCCACGACGTTCAGCTGCTGTTCAAGGGTGCCACGATTTCCTGCTGAAAACCCCTCCAGACAAGCTCTGTGGTGCGGGATAAAAGTCCATTCAGGAAGCCGTTACCAAAGTCCAACTTTTCGGACTCTGCTTCTGTTACCTTGTCCGCTAACTCCTCAGGCTAGAAAATCCTAATCAGCACCTGGACGATCCGGGCCTTTGGGCTCGTCCGCTCTCTAGCACACCAAACCGGCCTTACACGCCGGAGAGGGACGGAATTGGTGCGATTTCATTATCTAAGGGGAGAATGATGCGAAAGCTTATCGGCGTTGCGGTTGTGGTTTTCATGGTTTCTGCGTTGGGGCTTGCTGGGGAAAAGGCCGCGCCTGAGGTCTATGGCGGGTATCAGTTCACCAGCACCGACGGTGGATGGCATGCCAGCGGCTGGAACGGTGCCGCCAACATGTACCTCACCCGTTGGTTGGGCGTAACCGGAGATTTTAGCGGTGTGTACAAGTCCGGTTCGAACCTTTACACCTACACGGCTGGTCCAGTGTTCTCGAAGCGCAAGGGGAACTTCTCGCCTTACGCCCACG
>Ga0209056_10001359_pt1 | contig 26931 bp, 28 predicted proteins | sample GraSoiAngelo_114_FD_185876 | JGI IMG/M metagenome (GOLD analysis project Ga0209056, IMG submission 185876) | Grasslands soil microbial communities from the Angelo Coastal Reserve, California, USA - 14_0903_13_40cm (SPAdes) (version 2) | ecosystem: Environmental > Terrestrial > Soil > Grasslands... | reverse complement strand
ACACGAGCGGCTCGTAGAAGATGCGCGAGCCGTCGCCGTCCTTCACGCCGATTGCGAGGTGTGGATTCAAGATCGTCGGCGCCTGCCACCACAAGGTCTTCAACTCGCCGCCTCCGCCGCGGCGGGAGGGCGTGAAGGCGGGCCGCCTCGGCTGAGCGTGCGCGATCCCGTGCGATCGCAGCAGCGCCGCGATCAGCGGCGGTGTCAGCCCGAGGCCGAGCAGCGCCCGGACGAAGTCACGGCGGCCGAGCGAGCCTCGCCGGACACGTTGAAGCCCTTCGCGAATGGCGCGTTCGTCCATGGGTGCCGTCAGGCGACCCGCCCCTTGCACTCGAACATCCCGCCCTCAGTCCAGGGTGAGCACGGCCTTGCCCTGGAACCGTCGGGCCATCAGGTCTTGAGCGACCTGGGCGATCTCCTTCCACGGCCGCTCCAGGCTGATGTGCGGCGCGAGCTGACCCGCCGCCACGAGCTCGGCGAGTCTGCGGAGGCCGACCGATGCCGGCTCGGCGCCGAGCTCGGTGAAGATGTAGAAGCCGTAGAGCGTCGCGCGGCCGGAGACGAAGAACTCGCGCGCGTCGAAGGTGACCTCGGCGGAAGCGGATACGCCGAGCGTGACGCAGACTCCGCCACGCTCCAGGGCCGCCAGCGCCGAACCCAGAGTTCGCCCGCCCACCGACTCGATGATGAGATCGAACTTGGGCGAGCGCGCGATCTCTTCGCCCACCACCACCTCGTGGGCGCCGAGCTGGCGGACCGCCGCGATCTGGTCGGCGCGCCGTACGTTCGCCGTCACGTGCGCGCCGGCCAGCCGCGCCAGCTGCACCGCGAAGTCGCCGACCCCGCCGGTGGCGCCCGTCACCAGCACCCGCCGCCCCAGCGCCAGACCACCCTTGGAGAGCGCGTGCAGCGCCGTGAGCCCCGCGACCGGGAAGGTCGCCGCCTGCGAGAACGTTACTTTGTCGGGCAGCTCGGCGAGAGCGCTCTTCGGCACGGCGACCCGCTGCGCCCACGCGCCCTCCGGGAGGAACCCGACGACCCGCGCGCCGACGCTCGGGCCCGAGCCGTCCGCCGCCGCGCGCTCGACCACACCGGCCAGGTCCCAGCCCGGACGCCATCCGGCCGCGGCCATGCCCGCGCGACGAACCTCGCCGCGGTTGAGCGAGATGGCGCGCACGCGCACGATCGCCTCGCCCCGGTCAGGCGTAGGTTCCGGCACCGAGCGGATGACGAGCCGGCCCGGCGCGTCCGGATCGACAACGACGGCGAGATTGCTGGATGTGGACATGGGTCTGCCTCCCTCGGGCGGCAGGATACCATCCCACCCTGCTCCTGGTGGGAAGGCGCTTCAGCGAAACCGCGGCATCACGTCCTCGCCGAAGCGGCGCATCGAGCCCATGATCGCCACGGGCGGCAGGTAGCCGTAGCTCATCTGACACAGGACGTTGTGGACGCCGGCATCGCGGAGCTCGCCCAGACGATCCGCGACATGCTTGGGAGTGCCGCAGAACGCGGCGGTCTCGAGCGAGTAGCGTACGCCGTCCTCGTCCGACACACGCGGATCGTTCCACGGGTTGACCCGCGTCGCATCGACGCTGAAGTCGGCGGGGTTGTGGGTTTCGCGGGCATGGACCATATGCCGTCGGGTCAGCAAGCAGGGCCCGGCTCAGCTCGTCCTCGGCCTGGGCTCGGCTCTCGGCGACGTGGACGAAGCGCCAGAGGGCTGCTTGCTCGCGGAGCCGAAGCTGCCGCTCTCCGTGTGCACCCACCCTACAGCGCGCGCCGGTGGGAGAAAGCGATCTCTTCGCTGGTGATGAACTCGAGGAGCACGGCCTGCCCGCCCGCGTTCGCCTTCCGGGCGCGCTCCAGGGCGGGGACGATGTCGCCCGGCTTCTCGACCCGCTCCGCCTGGCCGCCCATCGCGCGACCCATCTCGGCGTAGTTCCCACCGATATCCCGGGTCCGATAGCGGTCGTGTGAGACGACGAGCGCATGCCGCTCGATCGCCATCGCGGAGTTGTTCAGGACGACCGTCGTGATGGGGATGCCGCAGCGCACGGCGGTCTCGAAGTCCAGCCCGGTCATCCCGAACGCGGCGTCCCCCATGAAGTTCACGCAGAACTTGTCCGGGGCGGCGAGCTTGGCGCCCATGATCAGGCCCAGACCGGTGCCCAGCGCGTGGGACTTGCCCCAGCCCATGTAGCCCCGAGGAGTCGTCGCGCGGTAGAACGGCACGAGCTGATTGCGCGGGCTGCCAGAATCGTGCGTCACGATCGCGTCGCGCGGATTGATCGTCTGCATGAAGTCCCAGATGACGCGGTAGGGCGTGATGGGCACCTCGTTCGAGGTCAGCTTGGGCAACCATTCCTTGAGCCAGGTGTCCCTGGCCTGACTCACCTCGCCGGCTGCCGGGCTCTCGCGCCGCCCGCGTGCGCCGAGCAGATCCTTGGCCGCATCGATGAACTGGCGCAGGACCAGCTTGGCATCGCCCAGGATCGGATAGTCGGCGGCGTAGTTCTTGTTGAGATCGCGCTCGTCGTTGGTGGCGTGGACGATGACCTTGCCCGCCGGGATGTTCGTGGCCATGCCGTGGCGCGTGAAGCTGCAGCCGATCCCGAGCACGACATCGGCCTGGAGCAGGAAGTGGTGAGACGGGCCGGACATGACACCGCCACCGCCGGTGCCCAGCGCCAGCGGATGATCCTCCGGGAACGCGCTCTTACCCTCGAGCGTGGTCATGACCGGAATCTGCAGGAGCTCGGCGAGCTCGAGCAGCTCGGGGGAGGCCTCGGCGTACATGACGCCCTGGCCGGCGTGGATCACGGGCTTGCGCGCCTCGACCAGCACGCGCACGGCGGCCTCGACGTCGCGCGGATTTCCCGACGGCCTGGTGGCCTTGACCGCCTTGTACTGGAGCACGATCTGGTCGCCCACGTCCGCCACGGCGACGTCCGCGGGGATCTCGACCATGACCGGTCCCGGGCGTCCCATCTTCAACAGATTGAAGGCCCGCCGCATGACCTCCGACACCTGCTCGGCCTGGTTCAGTGTCTCGACCCACTTGGTGACCGAGGCGTACGTGCGCGCCGAGCTGAACAGCGGAAAGACCTGCGCTCGGTCCCGCTGATGTCCCAGCGGCAGTATCAGCATCGGCACCGAGTCGGAATAGGCCGTGGCGACTCCGGGGAAGGCGTTCTCGGCGCCGGGGCCGTACTGCATGGCGAACACGCCGATGCGCCGACCGTTGGCCGTGCGGGTGAAGCCGTCGGCGATGCCCACGCCGACGCGCTCCTGACGACAGAGCACCGGCCGGATTCCCGCCGCCGCCACCGCGTCGATGAGTGGGGTCGTGGGATACGTGCTCAGGAATTCCACTCCCTCGCGCTTCAGGATCTCGGCGATCGCATCGACCACTTTCATGGTGGCTCCTTTTGGAGAGGGGGGCTCCGCCCCCCTCTCGACTCCCCTGCGTACCCGCGGGGCCGTGCATTCCTGCCCGTGTCTCGACGCCTTTGGCGTCTGCGCGCGGCGGGCGTGTCCGCGCCCGCGGGGCGGGCAGGTCTGCGCCCTTCCTCGACTCCCCTGCGTACCCGCGGGGCGTGCATTCCTGCCCGCGTCTCGACGCCTCCGGCGTCGGCGCGGGGCGGGCGTGGCCGCGCCCTTCTTCGACCCCCGGCGTACTCGCGGGGCGGGCATTCCGCCCACGTCTCGACGCCCCCGGCGTCACGCGGGGCGTGCAGGTCCGCCGCCCGCTGAACTCCCCTGTGTCGCCGCGGGATGTGCGGCTCCGCTTCTCTATCGACTCGCCGGCGGTGCCGGACGAAGAGCTCGGCGCGCTAGGGACTGGGCCCGAGTCCCAGGGCTTGACGGCCGAATTGCTCGGCCACGATGTCCCAGCTGAGCGCCGCATGGTGCGAGGCGCCATGAACATCGCGATGGCAGCGCTGGATCGGCTCCGTCTCCAGCACGGCCCGCGCGCCGCTTCCCTCGAACAGCCGGTCGACGGCCCGGACACAGAGCCGCGCGACGAAAGCCTTGTCGCGACGATAGCGAGCCCGGTCCAGCTCGGTGAACGACTCGCCTCGCGCCGCCCGGTCGAGGATCTCCTGGATGTCGTGGCGATGCAAAGAGCGAGCGGCGTCCACTTCGGCCCCGGCTTCGGCCAGCCGTAGCTGCAGGGCCACGGAATCGGCCGTCCGGCCGGGGCCCGATGTGCGCTGCAGGCGCGACGTGAAGTCGTCGATTGCGCCCTGGGCGATGCCGACGAGCGGCGCCGCCAGATCCCACCCCGCCAGGCACCTGAGGGGGGCTCGATAGCTGAGGCGTCGGTGAAGCTCCCATCCGGTCCAGTCACCGGCGCCGGAACGTTCCGGATTCACGGCGCGGTGAGCCGGGACGAAAGCATCCCTGATCACGATGTCCTTGCTGCCGGTTCCTCGCATCCCCGAAGCGAACCACGTGTCGACGATCTCGTAGTCCGAGCGTGGGAGCAGGAGCCAGGTCAGCTCGTTGGGGCGCGATCCGGCGACCGCGACCATCACCCAGGTCGCTGCGTCGCAGCCGCTGGAAAACCCCCAGCGACCGGACACCTGGAATCCGCCATCCGCGACGTCGGCCTTGCCGCCCGCGGGATTCAAGCCGCTGGAGAACAGCGTATCCGGTCCGGTCTCGAAGAACTCTTCCTGAGCTCGCTCGGGAAAGTGACCGAGCCACCAGTTGTGCGCGGTCCACAAGGAGTAGCACCAGGCGGTCGATCCGCAGCCGCGCCCCAGCTCGAAACCGACGTCGAACGCCGTGTCCACCTCGACGTCGTGGCCGCCGAACCGACGAGGATTGCCGATCCGGATGAGGCCGGAGGCGAGCAGATCCTGGACGGTGTCGGAGGGAATCTGCCGGAGTTGCTCGGTACGGGCCGCGCGCTCCTTGAGCACCGGCACCAGCTCGGCGGCTCGGCGAAGCAACTCCTCCCTGGTCAAGGGCGCGTGGGCGATCCCCCCGGGCGAAGCGACCCTGTCGCGACTCACGGCGCCAATGCTACGACGGACGGGCCGCGAGATCGAGACCCGATCAGCGAGACCGGATCAAAAGCGAACACCGACCGCCCGGGCAAGGAACCGCATCAACGGCGCTTCACGACGGCAGGCGGCGACGAAGCGGGCCGGGAAGGCGGGTGAGCAGGCCAGTCGCTCGCTGAATCGTGCCCCCGCGGTGAAGCTCAAACGCTTGAGATCGTCGATGAGCGGGTGGTCGGCATCGAAGCCCCGGGGCGGCCGCTTCAGCGTCGCCTCGCCGTGCGCGAGCCCCGCGCGCTTCGCCCGTCGCCATCCCCGCGGGTTCTTGACGATCGCCTCGCGGATCGCGCGCAGGGCCTCGGTGCTCGGGTGCCACATGCCCGCCCCCATGAACACGTGACGCGGCTCCAGGTGCAGATAGTAACCGGGCGCCTCGACGCTCCGACCGGAGGCGAGCCCGAACCGGAGCGCGGCGTTGGTCTTGTAGGGCGTCTTGTCGCGCGTGAAACGCGTGTCCCGATAGATCCTGAGCAGGGAGCCCGACGGCCGAGCGTCGGCCACGATGTACGGGCTGATCCGGGCGAGCTTCGGCCCGATCGCCGCGACGAAGGCCAGGAGCGGGTCGCGCACCTCGGCCAGGTAGCGCTCCTTGTTCGCGTTGAACCACTCGCGGTTGTTGTGTCGCCGCAGCTCCTCGAGAAAGCCAAAGAGCTCACGGGTCACGTGGGTCACGGGCATTCACACCGAGCGATGCAGACCGCCGTCGACGTGGATGCGCTCGCCGGTGATGTAGCGCGCCTTGGGCGAGCAGAGGAACGCCACGAGGAACGCCACATCGCACGGGTCGCCGAAGTAGCCGAGCGGGATGTTCCGCGCGAACTCGGCCTGACTCTCGGGTGTCGGATGCAGCCGCATGTCGATCTGCTCGCTGTGGATCCGTCCGGGCGCCAGGCAGTTGATGGTGATCCCGTGTCGCCCGATCTCGCGCGAGAGCCCCTTCGCCCAGGCATGGACGCCCGCCTTGGCGGCGACGGCGGCGTTGACGGTGGACGGCTCGGCGCTGCCGGTGACGCAGAGGATGCGGCCCCATCGCCGCTCGATCATGCCGGGCAAGAGCGCCTGGGTCGTCCGGCGCACCGCCGTGAAGTTGAGCGAGAACGATTCGTCCCAGGCTGCGTCGGGCGCATCCCACGCGATCGGGCGCGACCCCCCGGCATTGTTGATCAGGATGTCGACGCGCCCGTGAGCGGAGAGCGCGCGGTCGCGAATGCGCGCGGCGGCGTCCGGGGCGTAGAGATCGACGGGCAGCGCGAGGGGTCGAGGCCAGCCGGCGCTCTCGATCTCGTCCTGGAGCGTCGCTAAAAGGTTGGCGCGGCGGGCCGTCACGATCGTCCGCACGCCCTCGGCGGCCAGCACCATGGCGATCTCGCGTCCGAGGCCGACGCTCGCGCCCGTGACCACGGCGACCTTCCCGGTTAGCTCGAGGTCCATCCCACCCTCCGCCGCAGATTCAGCAGGCTTCCGAGGATACCCCGGGGCAGGAAGACGATGAAGAGCACCAGCAGGACGCCATAGACGAGGTTGTCCCAGCCGACCGCCCGAGTGCCGAACGAGATGCGTAACACTTCGGCCATGAGGATGGTGATGACCGCCCCGATCGTGGGGCCCAGCGAGACGTAGATGCCGCCGACCACCACCGCGAACACCATCTGGAGCGAGACGGAGATGCCGCTGACCGTGTCGGGCGAGATGAACATCTGGTACTGGCAGTAGAGCGCCCCCGCGAGCGCGGTCATGGCGGCGCTCAGCACCGTGATCTTGAGCTTTTCCGCGGTCACATGGACCCCCGTCGCGGCCGCGGCGTCCTCGTCCTCGGAGATCGCCTCGAGCGCGTAGCGGAGCATGCTCCGGTCGACCCGGTGCCAGACGTAGAGCCCCACCGCCCAGACCGCGAGGGCGATCAGGTACCAGGTCGTCTTCTCGCTGAACTGGAGCGCCCACAGCGAGCTGCCTCCCCGGTAACGCTCCGGGGTGTAGCCCAGCGAGCCCCCGGTGTAGTCGCGAGTCGCGGTGATCACCTGCAGGACGATGCCGGAGAGCGCCAGCGTGACCAGCGCGAAGTAGTGACCGGTGATCCGGAAGCGAAAGCACGGATACGCCACCAGCGCCGCCAGCCCGCCCCCGGCGAGGAGCGCTAGCGGAATGCCGATCCAGGGGCTGACGTGCCCGTAGTTCCACGCAAGCGCCGTCACGTAGGCGCCGATCCCCATGAATCCGCCGTGACCGAGCGAGACCAGACCGAACCGCCCCATCACCGACCAGGAAGTGTAGGCGAACGACCAGATGAGGATGATGATCAGGATGTGGAGGGGATAGGGCGATCGGTAGACGAACGGCAGCGCGACCAGGGCGACGCCACCGATCCACGGCAGAGAGCGCGTCACGAGCGCCGCACCATCAAGCCCTCGGGCCGCACGAACATCATCACGATGAAAAAGGCGAACGCGAACACGTATCCCCACTCGAGGTCGAGGTAGAGGCCGCCGACCGAGATGATCTCGGCGAACACGAAGGCGGCGGCGAAGCCGCCGACGAAGTTGCCGAGGCTGCCGAGGACGCAGATCAGGAACGTGATCGGCCCGAACGAGAGGCCGACGAAGGGATGGACGTCGTACTGCAGCACCAGCAGGCAGGCGGCCAGGCCCGCCAGCGCGCCGCCCAGCCCCGAGGTGATCAGGTAGATCCGGCGGCTGTCGACACCCATGAGCGGCATGATCTGCCGGTCCTGGGCGATCGCGCGGATCGCCGTGCCCGTGTAGGTCCGGGTCAGCAGCAGGTAGACCAGCACGATGCCGATGAGCGCCGCGGCGAAGGCCAGCAGGCGTGAGTAGCTGACGAACATCCCCCAGACCTTCAGCACCGGCAGCCGCAGGCCCAGGTTCTTGAACTCGATGCCGAAGAGCACGGTCGCGGCGGACTGCAGGAAGAAGAGAACGCCTCCGGTAGCCAGGAGCTGGTTGATGGGCGCGGCTCCCAGGAGCGGGGCAATCACCAGGACGTGTAGCATCACGCCCAGGACGCCGACACCGAGGATGCAGATCACCGCCGCCACCCAGATGGGCGCGTGGTAGATCGTGTAGAGAAAGTACATCCCGTACATGCCGAGCATGATGAGCTCGGCGTAGCAGATCCAGACGACGTCGATGACGCCGAAGATCAGATTGAGGCCGAGCGACAGCAACGCCAGGACGCCCCCCAGCAGAATCCCGTTGATCAGCGCCTCCAGCAGGAAGACGTCGAAGATGCCCAGGTCGTGCCCTCCCCGCTCAGACTCCGAGATACGCTTCGCGGATGCTGTCACTGGCCAGGAGCTCGGCGGCGCTGCCGGCGGCGTGAATGCGGCCGGCCTTGAGCAGATAGGCGCGGTCGACCGCCCGCAGGACCTGCTGCACGTTCTGCTCGACGATCAACACCGTGAGGCCCCCGGCGCGGATCCGCTTCACCAGGTCGAACACCTGCTCCACGAGGACGGGCGCGAGCCCGGCCGACGGCTCGTCCAGGAGGAGCAGCTTGGGCTCGGACATGAGGGCGCGGCCGATCGCGCACATCTGCTGCTCGCCGCCGGACATGCTGCCGGCGAGCTGGCGCCGGCGCTCGCGGAGGCGCGGGAACAGCCCATACACGACCTCGAGCTGCCGGCGAAACTTCGGCCGCGCCGCCGGCACGAAGCCGCCCATCTTGAGGTTGTCCTCGACGGTCATGCGCGGGAAGAGGCGCCGGCTCTCCGGCACGTGGGCGACGCCAAGCTCCACGATCCGATGCGGCGCGGTGGCCACCAGATCGACGTCATCCATGACAATCGACCCCGAGGTTGGCCGGATGAGGCCGGAGGCGACCCGCATCAGCGTCGTCTTGCCGGCGCCGTTGGGCCCGATGACGCCGACCGCCTCGCCGTGGCGCACCTCCAGCGACACGTCGAACAGCGCCTGGAAGCTTCCGTATCCGGCACAGATCGACTTCAGCTCGAGCATGGGCGCGGCCGCGAGCGGCCTGAGGGACACACCGGAGTCACGCGAGGGTCCCGGTCAGGCGCGGGCGGCCGCCGCGACCGCCGACACCGCCGCGGCCTGGGTCCCGAGATAGACCTCGATGACGCGCGGATCGGTCGCGACCCGAGCCGGCAGGTCCTCGGCGATCTTCTCGCCGTGATCGAGCACCATCACTCGGTCCACGACGCGCATCAGGACACCCATGATGTGCTCGACCCAGATGATGGTGATGCCCAGCTCCTTGCAGATCCGGCGGAGCAGGGCGGCCGCCTGATCCATCTCGTGCTCGTCCAGACCGCTCAAGCTCTCGTCGGCCAGCAGGAGCTTCGGCGCGGTGGCGAGCGCCTTGGCGAGCTCCAGCTTCTTGAGCGCGGCCGCGCCCAGCCCGTCGACCACCGCCGCGCGATCGGTCGGGAGGCCCACGAGCGCGAGCGCGCGCTCCGCCGCCTCGAAGGCCTTGACCCGCGAGTGTCGGCCCTGGCCGTAGAAGCCCGAGAGCACCACGTTCTCGACGATCGAGAGCCGATGGAACGGCCGCGGAATCTGGAAGGTGCGACCGATGCCGAGGTTGATGATCCGGTATGGCGCCAGCCCGGCGATCTCGCGCTCCTCGAAGCGAATCGAGCCGCCGTTCGGGACCAGGGTGCCCGAGAGCATGTTGAAAATCGTGCTCTTGCCGGACCCGTTCGGCCCGATCAGGCCCAGAATCTCGCCCTGTTCGACCCCGAAGGACACATTGTTGACGGCCGTGAAGCCGCCAAATCGCTTGGTGAGGCCCCGGACGGCAAGCACGTGGCTACGTGGGCCGGAGCGGCGTCGGGCCGCTCACTGCGCCGCGTAGGGCGACGAGCCCGGCAAGGGCAGGATCGGCTCGCGTTGCTGCTGGCTCTTCGGCCATACGAGATACGGCTTGTCGTCGACGTACTGGAGGATGACCGGGAACGCGCGATCGTTCTGACCCGACATGGGCGCCCCCTCGCCCTCGAACTTCACGCCGAAGCCGAGCATGGTGCCACCCTCCGGCAGGTCGACCTCGAGCGCCGCCTTCCGCAGCGCGTCCGCGTCGATGCCGCCGTACTTCTTGATGGCCCGCGGCAACACCTCGCTCATGAACAGGTACGTGTTGCTGGCCGCCATGCCCACGTGCGCCGACTTGACCAGGGTGCCCGGCCGCGCCTTCTCGTACTCCTCGCCCACCATCTTGATCATGGCCGGCAGCGGCGCGCGGAGCGATTTCTCGTTGGCCAGCCAGATCGAGATCGGGTCGACGTTGAAGAAGTGGTTCACGTCCCGACCGAGCGCCTCTTTCAGCTTGTCGTAGACGCCGTAGCCCGCGCCGTGCCCGATGAGGGCGCTGAAGCGAAGGCCTTGCTCGCGGGCCTGGCGCAGGAACAGCGTGATGTCCGGGTTGTAGCCGGTGTGGAAGATGACGTCCGGACGCCCGCGCTTGAGCTTGGTCACCAGCGCCGACAGATCCGGCGCCGTTGCCGCATATCCTTCCTTGAGCACGACGGTGAAGCCGGCCTTCTTGGCGCCCTCCTCATTGCCCTTCGAGACGTCGACGCCGTACGCGCCGTCCTCGTGGATGATGGCGACGCGCAGATCCTTGGACTCTTTGCCGAGCTTGGCCTTCGCATTCTGGGCGAGGAAGTCCATCGACATCAGCCCGAACTGCCGGCCACTCGGCTGCGCCCGGAAGACGTACTTCAGATTCCGGTTCTCGAGCACCGCCGAAGAGATGCAGGTGGTGATCCACATGAACTTCTTGAGCTGCTCGACGCGGGCGGCCGCCGGCACGCACTCCGCCGACGAGTAGAAACCGAGCAGCATATCGACCTTCTCCTGCTCGATCAGTCGCACCGCCTCGTTGATGGCGATGTCGGGCTTGCTCTGGGCGTCGGCGTAGATCGCCTCGATCTGGTAGCCCTCGACACCGCCCCGCTTGATGAAGTAGTCGATCATGATCTTGGCGCCGAGCGCGTGCAGCTCGGACCCGCCCCCGGCGAACGGCCCGGTGTAGTCGTAGATGACACCGATCTTGAGCTTCTTGCCCTGCGCCGGCGCGTCCGACGCCAGCGAGAGGCCCACCGCCAGTGTCGCCGCGATCAGCCCACAGACGAAGCGCACGCGTCCGTACCGGAGCATGAGATTCCCTCCCAGGGAGCGTAGGTCGGCAACCGCTCTGCGCGGGCATTAGAAGTTGGTTCGTCGGACAATGTCAAGAGGATGGCGGGCCAGAAGCGCGACGTTCGTGGCCATGCGATCTCGAGGCGATGCGCGAGAAGGCGCGCACGTCATGCGGACGATGCAGACGCGGCTCCAGGGGCCGGCGCCGCCGCGACTGGCCTAGCCTCCGACCTGCACGCCCGCGAGGCACTCGAGCACCTGGATGATGGCGGTGCCGTCCTGCTTGCCCAGCCCGGCGGCGCGCGCCATCTGGTAGACCTGCTGGCTCACGTTGGCCAGCAGCACCGGCACGCCGAGCTGCTTGGCGAAGGCCGTCTCGAGCTCCTGGTCCTTGTAGGAGATGTCCACGGTCCCGCCCGGCGCGAAGTCGCGCGCGAGGATCTTCGGCACACGCCGCTCGAACGTGGAGCTTGTGCCGGTGCTGACCCTGACCACCTCGTAGATCGTGCGCGGATCGAGTCCGGCCTTGACGCCCATGACGAGCGCCTCGGCCATCGCCACCGTATTGACCTGGACCAGCATGTTGTTGACGAGCTTCATCGCCAGCCCCTGGCCGAGCCCGCCCACGTGGAAGATCTTCGTGCCCATGGCTTTGAACAGGTCGCGGCACCCCTCGAACGTCTCCGCGGCGCCGCCGCCGATGATCGAGAGCTCGCCAGTCGCCGCGCGCTCAGTGCCTCCGCTGACCGGCGCGTCGAGCATCGCCACCCCGCGTGTCGCCAGCGTGTTGGCCAGCCGCCGCGCGGCGAATGGGTCGATCGTGCTCATGCAGATCACGATGTGCCCGGGCGCGGCGGTCCGGATGATCCCGCGCTCACCGGCGATGACGGCCTCAGCCTGGGCGGTGGTCTCGACCATGCAGATGGTGCGATCGGCGGCAGCCGCCACCCGCTCCGCCGACTCGGCCACCGCCGCGCCGCGCGCCCGCAGCGGCTCGACCTTCGCAGGATCGATGTCGTGCACGACCAGCGGAAACCCGTGCTTGACGAGATTGAGCGCCATGGGCCGTCCCATGTTGCCGAGTCCGATGAATCCAACCGCGGGAGCCATCACGTCCCCCTTTCGTAAGGCTGTCTCGGCGCGCGGCGGCCGGCGCCCGCCGGCCCCGCTCGCCTAGCAGCTTCCCGAGAAGATCCGCACCTTGAGCCGTCGCGGGACCCAGGCGGCGAGGACCCGCGCGGAACGCGCGACGCGCTCCAGCGACTCCGGGCTGCCGGGCCAGTACTTGAGCACGAGGCCCCGGTTCACGAAGTTCAGCATCCCATCGACCACGATCGCCGCGATGAGCACGTCGTCCAGGTATCCGAGGACCGGAATGAAGTCGGGAATCAGGTCCACGGGGGAGACGAGATACAGAACGGCGGCGGCCAGCGCGATCTTCGCCGCCCTGGGCAGGACGGGGTCGACGGCGAGGCCGGTGATGGTCCGGACGATGGATGGCAGGGCGCGCAGCAGCGCTCTCATGTCATTCCAGGCTCTCGGCCACCAGCTCGCTGACATCCTTCACGGCGAGCGTCTCCTCGGCGCCCTTCACCTTGCGGCCGAGATCGATCATGGCCAGACAGAAGGGACAGCCGGTGCCCACCATGTCTACCTTGGCCTCGAGCGCCTCCTCGACGCGGATCAGGTTCACGCGCTTCTGCGCCTTCACTTCCATCCACATGTGACCGCCGCCCCCGCCGCAGCAAAGCCCGCGCTCACGATTGCGCGGCAGCTCCACGAGTCGGAGCCCGGGAACGGCCTTCGCAACGTTCCGCGGCGCCTCGGTGATGCCATTGTAGCGCCCGAGGTAGCAGGAGTCGTGGAACGCGATCGACGCGTCGATCGGCTTCGTCGGCTTGATCCGGCCGGCGGCGATCAGGTCGTCGATGACCTGCGAGTGATGGAGGACCTCGTAGCGTCCACCGAACTGGGGAAACTCGTTCTTGATCGTGTTGAAGCAGTGCGGACAGTGCGTGATGACCTTGCGGAACCGGTACCGTTTGATCGCCTCGAGGTTCTCCTGCTGGACGGTCTGGTACAGGTACTCCTCGCCGAGGCGGCGGCCGACCTCGGCGTGACACCGCTCCTCCGGCATCACGCCGAAGCTCACGCCAGCGGCCTTCAGGATCTTCACCACCGCCCGGGCGATCGCCTGGTTGCGCTTGTCGTATGAGGCCGAGCAGCCGACCCAGTACAGGTACTCGACCTCGCGATTCGCCTCCATGACGGGGACCTCGAGGCCCTGCGCCCACGCCATGCGCTCGCCGGCCGGCAGGCCCCAGGGGTTCCCGGCCCGCTGGATGTTCTGGAGCGATTGGGGCGCCGTCGAGGGCAGCGCCCCCTCGGACAACGCCAGGTAGCGCCGGAGGTCGATGATCGTGTCGACGATGTCGATGAAGGCCGGACACTCCTGCACGCATGCCATGCAGGTCGTGCACGCCCACAGCTCGTCCGCCTTGATCAGCGCGCCGTGGATCGGGCCCGGCAGCTCGCCGTGCATGTGCCGCTTGAGCTTCACGATGATCTGCTTGGGCGAGAGCGCCGTGCCCGACATGTACGCGGGACAGGCGACCTGGCAGCGGCCGCACTCGACGCACGCGTCGAAGTCGAGCCGTCGCTTCCACGAGAACTCCTCGAGCTTCGAGACGCCGAGGGTCTCGGCCTCCTCGATGTTCGTGATCTCCCGGATCGCTCCGCGCGGCCCGAGCTTCGCGAAGAAGATGTTGAGGGGCGTCGTGAGGAGATGGACGAAGTAGGAGTACGGGATGATCGCGATGAAGAGCAGCGCGATCGCCGCGTGGAAGACCCACGTCGCGACGTGAAGGCCGCGCAGCGCCCCGGGGGTCAGGCCGAGCGCCACGAACCCACGACCGAGCGCATAGCCGACGGGCGACCAGGGTCCCCACCACGGCTCGACCACCGCGAGCCGGCACGCCTCCATCATGAAGCCCGTCACGTTGATGACGAACAGCAGGGCGAGCACCCACGCGAAGCGCGTCGTCGCCTCGACGCGGGCCGAGCGGATGACGAACCGCCGCCAGGTGGCCATGCCCAGGCCGATCACGAAGAAGAGCCCGAACAGGTCGAGCACCGCTTCGTAGAGGAGGTAGAACTGGCCTTTCAGGAGCTTGTACCCGAACAGCGGGAGCGTGACATCCCAGTCGATCGTGGCCAGGACGGTGCCCATGAACAGGGCGAGGAAACCCCAGAACATGATCGCGTGCATGACTCCCGGATACGCCTGCGAGAGCGTGCGGACCTGCCCGAGGGCGTGCGCCACGACGAGCCCGATACGGTCGGCGATCCGATCGAGCCTGTCCTCCGGCAGGCCCCGCCGCCAGAGGCTCACCCGCTGCCACATTCCGTAGGCGAAGATCGCGATCGCCAGCACGCCGCCGACGTAGAGCGCGATCTGCGCCCAGCCCGGGACGTTCCAGAACGTGTCGCGGAAAGGAAGGGACGCTGTCATGATGGCAACCTTAGCACAGGGCGGATTGCCGCCGGGGAGGGCGCCGACAGAGCGCCCTCCCCCGACTCATCGGACGATCTTCAGCGCGGCTGCAACTGTTGCGGAGGCGCCGGCGGCTGCTGCGGCTGGGGCGGCGGGACGCGGAACGGTTGGTGACAGGTCCCGCATGCTTGCCGTCCAAACTCCTTCGCGACGGCCTCGGTGGCCGCCTGGTCCTTGCTGCGCGCCGCGTCGCGAAGCTTCTCGGCTTGAACGCCCATATTCTTCGCCGCGGCCTCGAATTCGGCCCACTTCTGCCAGATCTCCGGCTTCGCCTTGGATTTGTCGGTCAACGACCCCTCGGGGAACAGTGCGGGAATCTGCGTCGACGTGAGCGCCAACGTCTCCGCGTTCACCGCGATGGCCTCGATGCTGCCGGCCTTGAGTTTCGCCTGGGCGTCCGCCCAGCTCGCGCCGTTGAGCTTCATGAGCCGCTGGCGGTCGGCGACGGCGTCGCTGGTCCAGAGCTTGGTCATGGACTGACCGGTTGCGGAGCTGGCAAGCGCCAAGGCAATGAGGCTACCGAGAACGATACCCGTCTTCACATGTCTGATCTTCATGTTGCCTCCTTTGGCTCAGGAGCGCGGCGCCGCGGGTTGCTGCGGCGGCGGGACGCGGAACGGCGTGTGGCACGTCCCGCAGGCGTCTCGACCGAACGTGGCGACCGTCGTCGTCACGGCCGCGGCGTCCTTCGCGATCGCCTGGTCGCGAAGCGTGCCGGCGCGGTTTTCGAGGTTCTTCGCGGCGGCCTTGAACTCCGGCCACTTCTGCCAGATGTCGGGTTTCGCCTTCGACTTGTCGCTGAGGGAACCCTCGGGGAAGTAGCTCGTGATCCGCTGGGCGTGGAGCGACAGAACTTCGGCGTTCACCGCGACCGCCTCGGCGTTGCCGGCCTTGACCTTGCTCTGGATCTCCGCCCAGTTGGCGCCGACGTTCTTCATCAGCCGCTGGCGGTCGGCGACGGGATCGCCGGACCCCATGGTGGTCGTCGTGCCGATCGCGCAGCCGACGACGGCCAGCGCGACGAGGCTCCCGAGGAGCGCACCGGCCCTCACACGCTCGAGATTCATCTCGTTCCTCCTCCAGTAGGTTCCTTCGGGTTGAAGGGTACTGCGCTCATTGGCCGATCTTGTTCTTGACCGCCGGGATCGTCTTGAGGTATTGGGCGATCGCGAGCCGATCGGCCTTGGTCATGTCCTTGAATCCGGCCAGCGTGCCCTCGATGACCTCGCCCATGAGCCCTCCGGCGACGTCGCCGTCGGGCTTGTTACCCGTACCGAGATAGTCGGCGATCTCTTCCTCGGACCACGTCAAGCCCGTCGCCTTGTCGGGCGTGATGTTCGGAACTTCGGAGTCCTCCGGGCCTTTGGGATTCCCCCCCAGGAAGCGCGAGTTGTCGGTCGCCATCGTCATGGTCCGCGGCGTGTGGCATTCGCCGCAGTGGCCAACGGCGCGGACCAGATACTCGCCGCGCGCCACCCCCGAGGTCGGTGCCGCCGCCGGCGGCGTCTCCCGCGGCGCGAAGGCCGAGAGCCAGGCCGGCAGGACCACGCTCTCGAACATCGGCACCGTGATCTTCTTCGGCTGATTGGCCCGCTTCACCGCCGGCACGGTACGCAGAAACGCGACGAGCGCCTTGACATCGTCCGCCGCCATCCCGTTGAACACCGTGTACGGGTGCACCGGGATCAGGCGTTCGCCGTTGGGCCGGCGACCCAGACGGATCGCGGTGATGATCTGCTCGTCGGTCCAGCCGCCGATGCCGGTCTCGCGGTCGGGCGTGATGTTGGACGCGTACACGGTCCCGAACGGCCCGTCGTATTTCCGTCCGCCCGCATTGACGGGCTGCTTCGGGACGGTGTGGCAACCGCAGCCTCCGGTCGCTCCGAACATGTACTTGCCCCGCGCGAGCTCGGCGGCGGAGGGAGCTTGCGCGGCGGCGGACTCGGAGAGCAAAGCCGGGCTCAGGAGCAGCAGCGCGAGGACCAGACACCTGGCCTGGCTTCCCAAGCCCATCCCTATTGGCGAGCGAAGGTCAGGTCGGTCTCCAGCTGAATATCGTTCGAGACCTTGAAGATGAGCAGCTGCGGTACCTGCATGCCGTGGTCGGTGAAGGTCGTCCCGAACCGGGCTCGCACCTTGATATTGTCCGCCGTGAAGCCGAACCGCTTCTGGCTTTCGACCTGCTCGGGTGTGAGCTTGATCCAGGTGACGGTCGCGTCGGCGACCCGCTCGACCGGCTTCTGCTTCACCGTCAGGATGCCTCGTACCTTGGCCGGGATCGCCTTTCCGGGCTCGAGTGGCCCGGCGATCTCCACGCTCTTCATTTCGAACGTGACCCATCGGTTGGCGTCGACCTCGGTATCGAGGAAGTTCTTGCCGCGCATGTCGGCGTCCCGCTTGTCGATACCCGTCCTGACCAGGTTCATGTCGACCTTGACCATTCCGGAGGCGCCTTGAGGGCGGGCCGGGTCGACGGTCAACGTGCCGGCGACGCCTTCGGCGGCGGTGTTGCCGACGAAGGTCTCGAGCAGCGCGTCGCTCTTGAACGTGGCCCGAGAGTAGTTCGGGAGAAGCTTGAGCGCCATGGTCTCGGCGAGCACCGGGCCGGACGACGTGACCACGACGACCACGAGTGTCGCGAGCGCAGTCATCCCCCAGGTCACGACGAATCTCCTCTGGAGCCTTGGTAGCGGCCGCGCGCGGCCTTAATACCACGAACGGGCGAGGCTAGGCACGGGTTCCCGGCTGCGCCGCCTGGAGGGCCGCCTCCATGACGAGCGCGTCCTCTCCGGTGTCGTAGTAATACCCGCGCCGGCGGCCAACGACACGGAACCCAAAGGATTCATAGAGCGTTCGCGCTTCGGTGTTGCTCGGTCGCACTTCGAGGACGACGAGCCTGATCCGGCGCTGTCGGGCCTCGTCCAGGACGCCGCCGAGCAGAGTGCGCCCGAGACCCCGGCGCCGGCAGTCGGGACTGACCGCGATATTGGTGATGTGCACCTCGTCCGCGACCTCCCACAGACAGAGGTAGCCGACCACCCGAGCGTCCTCGCGCATCACCCAGCAGCGGGCGACCCGGTTCTGCTGCATCTCGTACAGGAAGGCACCCCGCGACCAGGGCATCGAGAACGACGCGCGCTCGATCCCGAGGATCTCGTCGAGGTCTTCGGAGCGCATGCGGTCAACGGACAGCGGCACCGCGACGCTTCAGCTCGGCCTCCGAGGGCCGGAGATAGATCGGCACGAGATCGGCTGGCGCGACCGTGTCACCGATCGCGAGGCGCGAGGATCCCAGAGCACCCACGGACGCCGGAGAGGGCCCGCGCCGCGGGGGCCGGATCCGCCGCGCATACGGCGACTGGATCTGGTCCGCCGCGTCGCCGAGGACGATCACCGGCTCGTCCAGGCGTCGGACGAGATCCGCGGGCGTGATGGCCAGGTAGTCCCAGACTCGGCGCATGCCGGCGCCGTCCCATTGATAGAGCGACGCGTAGACCTCGCGTTTGCGAGCGTCGAGAACGGGGCACACCGGCAACGCGGCGAACGGCAGGAGAGCCGCCATCGCGTCGAGCGTCGGCACGGCCACGATCGGGATGGACAGGGCAAGCGCCAGCCCCTTGACGGTGCTGAGCCCGATTCGAAGTCCCGTGAACGAGCCCGGCCCCACGGAGACCGCGAGCCCCTCGAGGTCGCGGACCGTCCAGCCCGCGTCGGTCAAGAGCCGGTCGATGGCGCCCATCAGGCGCTCGGAGTGCGTCGCGCCGACGTCGAGCGCGTACTCACCGACGACGACCTCGCCGTCGAGGAGCGCGGCGCCGCCGGCGAGCGTCGAGGTCTCCACGGCGAGCACGCGCATGAAGGGAGTCTAGCATGCGTCCAAAGCGCCACTCGGCGGCGTTCCGCCGCGTGCGATAATGCGCCGAGGAGGGCCCGGATGAGCGCAGCCGCCAGGAAAGACCCCGCCGCCGTCGAGACCGAAGTCAGGGAGAAGATTCACCTCGAGATCCTCAAGCGCACCGGCGCCTATCACTCCAACGACCACATCCTGCTGCCCTCGGGCCAGCACACGTCGGAGTACATCGAGAAGACGCTGGTCACCACGGAGCCCTCGTTCACGGAGGGCCTCGGCGCCGTGATCGCCAAGCACTTCGCCCAGTGGCCGGTCGATATGGTCCTGTCGACGGGCCCGGGCGCGCTGATCCTGTCGCACTGCGTGGCGCGCGCCCATCCCTCGCGGCCGGTGGTCGTCTACGGGGCCAAGGGGTTGTCGGGGGGCAAACGGCGCGTCTCCCTCCCCGTCGAGTTCCAGCGCCTGATCAGGCCCGGCGCCAAGGTCCTGCTGGTCGAGGATCTGGTCAGCACCGGCTCGACGCTGAACTTGCTGATCAATCTCGTGGAGCAGCTGGGCGCGCTCGTGGTTGGTATCGGCTGTCTCTGGCGTCGGACGTCGGTCGATCTCGACAACCGGTCCGTCTTCAGTCTCGTGAGCCGCGACTTCCCGACCTACGATCCGGACCAATGCCCCTTCTGCAAGAAGGGCGTGCCGTTGAACGAGGAGTTCGTGCGCCGCCGCCACGCCCGCCGGCCCTCATCGGTCCAAGAGCCCAAAGAAGCGTAGCGTCGGCCGGGGCGGGCTCAGGGGGCGGCCGCCTCCTGAGCCCGTCCCCGCCCCGGCCGACTAGGCCGCTTCCCAGAGACCCTCGGCGACGCCGGCGGTCTTGTAGGCGTCGCGGATGCGATCGAGATTCTTGGTGAAGAGGAGCCCGATCTTCGCGAACGGCTCGAACACCGGCCCCTGACCGTCGAGGAGCGGGAAGCTCACCCGCGGAAGTTTTTCCCACCGGCTCAGGAGCAAGGCGTTCACGGCCGCAAGGTTCGTGTAGAACTCCTCGCGCTCCTTGACGGCGCGCTTGACGATCGGCGTGATCACGCAGTCGACCGTCTCGCGCGCGCGCGCCGCGCCTTCGGCCGCCGCCTCGGCGAGCGGGACGACGGTCACGCCGAGCTCACCCAGGAAACGCTGGAGCAGGCGGCCCACCGAATCCTGGAGCAGGATCGCCGGGAGCCCGACCCGCTGCAGCGCGCGATGCCCGAGCTCCTTCGCGTCCGAGTACAGCTGGGCCTTGAGCCACTCCACGTGCTGACGATTCTCGTCGTCCTTCCACCAGTCGCGGATCATCCGCTTGCCGAAGTAACGGATGGCCGCGTAGTACTTGTCCCCCTTGAAGATCTTCTTGGCGATCCCGCGCCAGGAGTAGAACTTGGCCATCGCGTTGAGCGCCCCCATCTGTAGCTCGTAGGGGCTCATCCGCCGGGGCTGGTGGACGACGTGGTGGCCGTCGTAGAACTGCCAGTTCTTGCTGATGACGTATTTCTCGCCGCGGTCGTAGAGCTGATCCCAGTCCGGGGAGCCGGGGATCGGCGTGAGGATCATGAACTGGATGGAGTCGATATCGTTCTTCAGGGCGAACTCCGCGGTGGCGTCGATCGTCTCGACGTCGTCCTCGTCCGAGCCCACCACGAACATGCCGTGGATGCGGATGTTGTGGGCGTGGAAGCGCTCGATCGACCGCTCGATCTTGGCGAGATCCTGCTTCTTCTGGAAGAGCTTGAGCGTCCGCGGATTGATGGACTCGAACCCGACGTAGACGTTGAAGCAGCGGGAGTCGCGCATGAGCTGGAGGAGCTCCGGATCGTCGACGGTCTCCGTTCGCACCTGGGCGCCCCAGTCGGGCGTCAGGTCGTGATCGATCATTCCGCGGAGCAGCTCTTTGCACCGCTTCTTGTTCGCGGTGAAGATGTCGTCGGCGAAGAAGGTGTAGAGGTTGCCCCGATGGACCTCGAGCTCCTGCAGCACGCGCTCGACGGAGTGCGTGCGGAAGGCGTGCCCGTACATCCCGGGCACCGAGCAGAAGGTGCACGAGAACGGGCAGCCGCGCGAGGTAGCGACCGAGATGACCCCGCCCGGTTTCCAGCCCGTAATGAGCCGGTAGTCCGGGATCGGGTTGACGTCGAGGTTCGGGATCTTCGGGCGCTCCGGGAGATGGACCGGGCGACCGTCCGCGAGGTACGACAGGTTCTTGATCTGCTCGAACCCGTGTCCCGCCTGGATCGCGTCGACCAGCTCCTGAAACGCGAACTCTCCCTCGCCGCGAACCACGAAGTCCGCGTGCTCGAGTCCCTCCTCGGGCAGGAAGCTCACGTGCGTTCCCCCGAGCACGGCAATCGCGCCCGCCTCCCTCACCGCGTCGGCAAGTCGGTATGACTGGGGCGCCGTCGAGGTGATCGCGGAGATCGCCACGAGGTCGGCCGAGAGGACCTCCTTCATGTCGACGTCGTGGATGTCCTCGATGTAGACCCGGACGTCGTAACCCTTGGTGCGCATGATCGTGGCCAGGAGCACCGAGCCAAGACGCGGAATGCAGACCCGGCTGTAGATGTGCAGATGTGTCGATTTCGGCTCGACGAACACAAGCTTCTTAAGTGTGCGTCTCATCGACGGAGGTCTCCTCGGGAGCGGGTATTTGGGTGAAGGGCCGTACTTCGATCTTGCGCTCACGCTACATCGGGGTCGCTAGCAAAGTCAAACCTGTGTTCACCCCAGATCTGGGAGCCGCGGCCTCGCCGACCCCCTATATATGGGATTTTACTCTTGACAGAATTTGGCGGCCTCACTAGCATGCCGATCAGAGGTAGCTCGACCACGCCGATGAAGGGAGGTGACGCAGTGGCGAAGAAGAAGGCGACCAAGAAGAAGAAGAAGTAAGGGGCTCCGCGGCGCTCGGCCCTGTCTGAACATGAGGTGGAGACCCGCGAACCCTCCTCGGGTCTCCTCTCAGCGACAGGGCCGCGCTATCTATTTCGTTTTGGCGAGGGGCCGAGGCTTGGCGGGAACGAGCTTCGTCTTGTCGTCCTTCTGGAGCCCCTTCACTTCCTCGACGAATTGGCCGATATCCTTGAACTGCCGATACACCGAGGCGAACCGCACATAGGCGACCGGATCGAGCCGTTGCAGGTGCTCCATGACGACGCGACCCAGCTCCTCGCTGCTGACCTCTTTCTCGGCGCGCTCGTGAAGCTGGGCCTCGATGTCGACGACGACGTCATCGACGGCCTGAACCCCCACCGACCGCTTCTCGCACGCCTTGAGGATCGAGCCGCGGAGCTTCTGCCGATCGAAGGGCTCGCGCCGCCCATCGCGCTTGACCACGTGGGGCAGGACGTCCTCGATGTACTCGTAGGTCGTGTAGCGGCGGTGACACTTGAGGCACTCACGCCGGCGCCGGATGAACTCCCCTTCCCGGCCTACCCGCGAGTCGACGACCCGATCCTCCGTGTGGCCACAAAACGGGCATTTCATCGGGCCCCCTCTCCTCTCACGCCGGTACGGTCATGTCCCGGCTTCAGTGGGTTCTGTCCGGATAGAGCGGGAACCGGTTCGTCAGCTCCTGCACCTCGCCCCGTACCGCCGCCTCCACGGAGGAAGATCCGAGATTGGACAGCACGCGGTCGGTGAGGCGCGCGATCTCGGCCATCTCGGCCTCACGCATGCCTCGCGAGGTGACGGCCGGCGTGCCGATCCGGACGCCGCTCGTCACCATGGGGCCACGCGTCTCGAACGGCACCGTGTTCTTGTTCACGGTGATCCACGCCCGGTCGAGCGCTTCCTGGGCGTCCTTGCCGGTAATGTTCCGGCTCGTGAGGTCCAGCAGCATGAGGTGGGTGTCGGTGCCCCCCGTCACGAGCCGATAGCCGCGCTCGACGAGCGCCGAGGCGAGCGCCGCCGCGTTCTTCACGATCTGCTTCTGGTACTCGCGCCATGCCGGCGTCAAGGCCTCGCGAAACGCCACGGCCTTTCCGGCGATCACGTGCATCAGCGGACCACCCTGAACCCCGGGCATGACGGTCTTGTCGAGCGCCTGCGCATGCTCAGACCCGCACATGACCATGCCGCCCCGTGGACCCCGCAACGTCTTGTGAGTCGTCGTCGTGACGAAGTCCGCGACGCCGACCGGCGATGGGTGTAGCCCCGCCGCGACCAGCCCCGCCGGATGGGCGATGTCGGCCATGAGCCGCGCGCCGACCTCGCGCGCGATGTCACGGAACGGGGCGAAGTCGATTGCCCGCGGGAAGGCGGAGCCCCCGGCGATGATCAGCTTGGGTCGGTGCTGGCGCGCCAGGTCGCGTACCTGATCCAAATCGATCCGCTCCGTGTCCTTGCGTACGCCGTACGCGACGATCGAGTAGAACTTGCCGGAGTAGTTCACCGGGCTGCCGGCCGTCAGATGCCCGCCGTGGGAGAGGTTGGGCCCGAGCACGGTATCGCCAGGTTTCAGGAGCGTGAAATAGACCGCCATGTTGGCCTGGGCGCCCGAATGGGGCTGCACGTTGACGTGCTCCGCTCCGAAGAGCTCCTTGGCGCGGGTGATGGCGAGATCCTCGACGATGTCGACGATCTCGCAGCCTCCGTAGTAGCGACGTCCGGGGTACCCCTCGGCGTACTTGTTGGTCAGCACCGACCCCACCGCCTCGAGCACCGCTTCGGACACGAAGTTCTCGGAGGCGATCAGCTCGAGGTTCCTGTGCTGCCGCTGCGCCTCCTCGCGCACGGCCTTCGCGATCTCGGGGTCGACGTCAGCGAGGGTCATCGGGAGTCTCCTGGCCTCGCGCGCGGTCGAGCTCGACGATCTTGTCCACCCGTCGGGCATGCCGGCCGCCCGCGAACTCCGCCTCCAGCCAGGTTTCGAGAATCTCGATCGCGGCGTCGCGTCCGGTGATCCGCGCCCCCAGCGCCAGGATGTTGGCGTCGTTGTGCTCGCGGCTCATCCGCGCGGTGTAGGCGTCACTGCATGCCGCGGCCCGGACACCGGAAACCTTGTTCGCCGCCATCGCCATCCCGATTCCAGTTCCACACACGAGGACGCCGCAGTCGGCCTTGCCGGTGGTCACCGCGCTCCCCACCGCGGCCGCGTAGTCGGGGTAGTCGACGGATTCGGTCGACTGGGTCCCGAGGTCGACGACGTCGTAGCCGCGGGCGATCAGCCATGCCTTGAGGTCCTCCTTCAAGGGAAAGCCGGCGTGGTCCGCGCCCAGACCGACGATAGTCATAGCGGCACCATATCGGTTGTGGCTCCGGCGTGTCAAGCCAACAACATAATGGGGGATTCGAGTCTCGACGGCGGCCTCGGGAGACGCAGTCCGCCCGATCCAAGCTTCAGAGGTCGATCTGCTGGCGGTCGGCGGCGACGGCGCATCGCCACCCGAGATGCTGCTCGATGGCGGCCCGAAGGGCGGCGGCGGCCGAGGCCTCGTCGGGAAGACGATGGCGGAGGTGGTGGAGGATTCGGCCTCCCGTCGCCATGCCACTCCCCGCGATGATGACCCCCGGGCCCGCGACACCGTTCAGCTTCCTCGAGTCGTCGGACGTGGGGCACAGATGAAAGCGCGACGGCACGAACGCCCGCTTGCCTTCGGCGGTGAGCTGCGTCATCGCCGCGTCATGCTCCTCGGGGTGGCGCCCAGGAACGTGAGCGTGGCGGTCATTCGCATCCCAGCTCGGTGGAAGCGCCCGCCGGGAATTCGAACGCCTCGACCGAAGCGCCGTCACACCCCGACGCGACCAGGCGCGGGATCTCGAGGCGCGCCTCGACGGTGCCGACCTCGTGTTCCGACATCCGCGTCGCGGGGTGCTTGGGGACGAACAGCGTGCAGCAGTCGGCATCCGGCTCGATCGAGATCTCGAACGTCCCGAGCCGCCGCGCCTCCTCGGTGATCTCGAGCTTGTCCATGCCGATCAGCGGCCTCAGGATCGGCATCCCCGCGACCTCGTCGACCCGCGCGATGTTCGGGAGGGTCTGCGACGCCACCTGGCCGAGACTCTCGCCGGTCGCCAACGCCACCGCGCCGTGTTTCCTGGCCAGCGCCTCGGCGATCCGTACCATGAGCCGCCGGTAGACGACGACCCGGGCGGGGGGCGGGACGGTGAGCACCACCTCGCGCTGGATCTCGCCGAAGGGCACCAGGACGAGCTTCGAGTCGTACTGCCACTGGGTCAACACCCCGACGAGGGCGCGGGCTTTGGCCTGAGAGACCGGCGGCAGGTACGGCACGCTGTGGAAGTGCACGAAGACGACGCGGCATCCGCGCTTCATCATCCGCCAGGCCGCGACAGGGGAATCGATCCCGCCCGACAGCAGCGCGGCCACCGTACCGCTCGCGCCCACCGGTAATCCTCCTGGACCCGCGACGGGGTCGACGTACACGAACGTCTCGGCGGGCATCACCTCGACGTGGATCTCGAGCTCGGGGTGGCGCAGGTCGACGCGCGAGGCGACGCGCTGGAGCACGAACGCGCCCAGCTCGCGGTTCAGCTCCACGCTCGTCATCGGGTACGTCTTGAACGCCCGGCGCGCGGTGATCCGGAACGATGCGAAGCTGCGTCCGTCGACGAACCGCGCGATGACCGCCTTCATCGCCTCGACGGTCGAGACGATGCGATAGGCGAGCGCCACGCTCGAGACCCCGCATACGCGGCGGACCCGATCGCGGACCGCCGCGGGATCGGGGTGGTCCTCGAGGTCGAGCAGCAGCCGACCCGAGACCTGCCGCAGCCTCACTGGCGCCAGGTCCGACGTTGCGCGCCGGAGGTTTCGCGCGAGGTGGCGCAGGAAGAGCGGCCGGTTGCCCCGTTTGAGGCCGAGCTCGTGGTAGTGCACGAGCCCGATGGAGCGCAGGCGGGTCATCTCAGCGAAGCTCGGCCACGAGGGACCGGGCGCGCTCGAGCTCGTCCGGGGTGTTCACGTTCATGAAAGCGACCGTCGGGTCACGGAACCGCGCGACGTCGGCCTCGTCGATCTCGATGACGCGCACACGGTCGAAGAACCCCACGATCTTGAGCTCCCCGGCGAGTAGTCGTTCCTCGATGTGCGGGAGGCACGCCTTTCCATACGCGGCGTGCAGGGTCTCGAGCTGGCGGCCGACACGAGGAATGACGACGTCGCCCTGGGCCGCGCGCGCGACGACGAGCCTGACGACCTCGGGGTGGAGGAACGGCATGTCGCACGCGACCGTGAACGCCACCTCCCCGGCGACGGCCTTGAGGCCCGAGTAGATCCCGCCGAGCGAGCCATGGTCCGGATAGACGTCCGCGACGGTGGGCAGCCCGAGAAAGGCGTAGAGCTCCGGGGTGTTGGTCACGATCAGGACGTCGTCGACCGCGGGCGCGAGCGCCGCGACGACGCGCTCGACGATGCGCCGGCCACCCAGCTCGATGAGCGCTTTCGGGCGGCCCCCCATCCTCGTGCTCTTGCCGCCGGCCTGGATGACCCCTGTGACTCTCATTCTGTCGGTGTCGGCAACCGGACGGCGCCCTGACGGATGATCCTCGGCGGGTCGACGGTCACGTCGAGGACCGTCGAAGGCTCGCCGCCCGGTGTCGGACCTCCGTCGAGCACGAGGTCGATCCCGTCGGAGAAGTAGGCCAGCACGCCCTCGGCCGTTGTCGGCGGCTCGAGGCCGGTCGGGTTCGCGCTCGGTGCGGTCGCCGGCTCGCCGAGCGCTTCCACCAGACCGCGCGCGACCGGGTGGGGCGAGACGCGAAGCCCGAGCGTCCCCGTCCCTGCCGTCACGTCCGCCGGCACGTGGGGGCGCGCGGAGAGCACGAGCGTCAAAGCGCCCGGCCAGTAGCGCGCCATCAGGGCCAGCGCCGCCTGGCTCACGTGCGCCACGGTCTCAGCCATCGTGACCGAATCGACGAGGACGAGGAGCGGCTTCGACTCGGGCCGCCCCTTCAGCGCGAAGAGGCGCTTGACGGACGCGGGATCGAGCGCGGCCACGGCCAGGCCGTAAAAGGTCTCCGTCGGAAATGCCACCACGCCGCCGGCCCGGAGGATGTCGGCCGCGGCGCGCAGCGCGGCTCGGGTTGGCGCCCCGGGATCGACCGCAATGACACGCGCACGCCCGACGTGCCTCACGTCCCCGACTTTGGCGGCCCGCCCGATTTCATCTGGGCGGCCACGCGGCTCGCACGCTCGTCCACCTCGTCGGCCAGCCGCTTGCGATACGCGGCGAGGCGAGCCGCCAGCGCCGCGTCAGCGAGCGCCAGGATCTGCGCCGCGAGCATTCCCGCGTTGGCCGCGCCCCACTTACCGATCGCCACGGTGGCCACTGGGACGCCCTTCGGCATCTGCGC
>Ga0209056_10001357_pt1 | contig 26947 bp, 25 predicted proteins | sample GraSoiAngelo_114_FD_185876 | JGI IMG/M metagenome (GOLD analysis project Ga0209056, IMG submission 185876) | Grasslands soil microbial communities from the Angelo Coastal Reserve, California, USA - 14_0903_13_40cm (SPAdes) (version 2) | ecosystem: Environmental > Terrestrial > Soil > Grasslands... | reverse complement strand
TTCACCTGAGTGCGTCCGGCCCTGTCGAGCCTCGTCGTTAACCTGTTGGCCTAGAAAGTAATAAAGTTCTGTTAAGAAAGTTCGAGGGCGGTCCTGCGAGGCCGTTTTGGGCCCTTCTGTATGCACGACTATGGACCATGCGCTTGCGCAGGAGAGGTTCGCTCGGCAGTCTAGGGCGCGATGCTGGCAGACGAGAGGGGTGGCTGGGGAGAGACTGCCGCGGGATGTCTGCTCCTGTGCATCGTCGTGGTCGTCGGCGGCTACTTCTGGCTGCGTGATTCTCAGCACAAGCAGGAAGTCGCGTACCAACGCCAGCTCCAAGCTAGAAGCACCAAGATACCGTTGAGCAGCGTCAACGTGACCGACCTACGACTGGCAATGGGAAGCCTCCCGGAACTCAGCGGTAGGATTGCAAACGCGAGCCGTGACTCGATCAGCCTCGTATACATCAACGTGACGATCTTCGATTGCCCGTCAGCAAGAAGCGAGTTACCGAGGTGCACAGTGGTCGCTTCCGACAGGGTGTCGGCTGTCGAAACGATCCCTCCCTCCCAAGCCCGCGACTTTTATGCGTACCCCAGACTCCCAACGGCATTGCAGATCCGAGGGCATATCCAGTGGACCTACGCCGTGGTCGGAGTACTCTCGGTCTCGCCGTGACGCTCTAACGCGCCGAACCGACTTGGGAGAAAAAACTTTTGAGTGACGAGCAAAGTGCGTCGGCGTCAATGAATCGGATCACATTTGTTGCAGCCGACCCAGCAGTTATAACAACGCCGGCCGGCACCTGTCCTTTCTCGAGCCGCGCAATCACAAGGCCGCCGGAGAAACCCCCGAAGTCCGGGATCACCCCCGTCTGGTGGACGCGCAACGCGTGTACGTACCTGCCACTGAGGCCATCATACTCGCACTGAACGATGAAACGTTGGTTGGTGATCGTATCCCTCTCATAGTTCACTTCGTTCTGACCAATTCCGGGATAGCCGCTGACGACTAGATCGCCGCCAGGGACAAACGATGACGCGGCCAGCCTAGGTGTCATCGGCCCTATGGGGGCTCGGTCATCCGCCCACGCTTCATCGATCGGCGTGATAAGACGCAGCAAGATCAAGTCGTTGAACTCCTCCTTGACTTCATCGGGCCGCGCTACCTCCCAGTGATAGTCGTAGCTCAAGAATTTGGTGATGCCGTCCCGAACCGGAATGCGAATCTGGTCAGTGTCGTATTCACCCCCGTCGTGTTTGAGGACATGCCGTGCAGTCACGGCGTAGCTTTGACCGCGAAACTCGCAGAGAAATGCCGACGCTTGTTTCGTGAATCGAAACAGAGGTTGGTCAGAATGTTCGATGAAGAGCGGGCGAGAAGCCGAGTAGCTCGGCGAAGGGGTGAGAGGCCGCAAAGCGGAGTGCCTTTCTTTGGTCGGTCGAATCGGACTAGCGGATTCTAGAAATAGATGTGCTCGGAAGCTGTGTCGCGCGCTCGCTCACGCGGCACCATGGAAAACGCTATGCAAAAGCCCCCTCCGGGCGTCGCGAAGGGGGCTAAGTGCTGATAGCGGCGGTCGGACTCGAACCGACGACCCGCGGATTATGATTCCGCTGCTCTAACCAGCTGAGCTACGCCGCCGAAGCGTAGGCGAAGAACTTAGCGAGCCCGCTACGGGGGCGGCAGTGGCGTCCTGGCTGGCGCCTGCAAAATGCGAGACAAATGCCAGTACCCGTAGGGCGCGCGACACACCCGTTGCTTCGACTCCACACGTAGCCGCATTGGTCCTCACAGAACTCCCCGAACTTGCTCTTGGGACGGGCGCCGACGCGGTGCGCCGCTTGCATCCCGAGTAGGCTGGCATGAAGACACAAGCAGCATCACGCCGCCGGTGCAGGTCACCGTGTTCGACTCGGCGGGTAGCGTCGTGACGAGCTTTACGGGAGACGTGACCCTCGCAATCGGCAACGACCCCGGGGTTCTCAGAGCGCGCCTCTCGGGCAGATCGCAAGCGGCCGCTGCCGCCGGCGTGGCGACGTTCTCCGACGTGAGCATCGATCAGATCGGCACCGGCTACACGCTCATTGCCGCCATCGTAGGGGGCTCGGTCACCAAAGAGAGCACCCCGTTCAACATCACGGTGCTGTGATGCGCTGCCCCCGGTGCACGCTCACCGAGCTCTCCGAGGCCACCGAGACCTGCTGGCTGTGCGGTTACGCTTCCGAGACAGTCGCCGTCGAGGAAGCCCCGCCCGCCGAGCCGAGCGAGCTCGACGCGCGGCGCGAGCTGGCGCACGACTTCCGGATCGAGAGCCTGCTCGAGCGGCCACCCGGCCCGATCGTCTATCTGGCGCGCGACGCAGAGGAGCGACCGCTGGCACTGAAAGTCGTGCCGCGCGCGCAAGTGGGGCCGGCGGAGGATCGCTTCCACGCCGCGGCCGACGCGGCGGCGCAACTCGATCACCCGCACATCGTCCCGGTCTACCGCCACGGCGCCACGGAAAACTTCCTCTGGTGCGCGACCAAGTACGTGGACGGCCGGTCGCTCGGGAGCATGCTGCAAACGGGCGGACCGCTGGAGCTCTCCGCCTGTCTGCGCATCTTCGAGCAGGTCGCGAGCGCCCTGGACTACGCGCACCGGCGCGGCGTGGCCCACGGGGCCCTGACACCCGATAGCATCATCGTGGATGCGAACGAGTGGGCTCTCGTGAGCGACTTCGCCATGCGGGGGCTGCTCGACGCGGCCCCCGACGGTGGCCGGGCCGGCGAGCCGGCGGCCGGCGCGGATCAGCGCGCGCTGGCGGCGATCGCTCATCAGTGTCTCACGGGAATAGCGATGGGCGAGGACCCGCCGACGGCGGACGACGGCCCCTCCGGACTCCCCCTGCACGTCTCGCAGGCGCTGCGCCGCGCGCTCTCGAGCCGGCAGGCCGACCGGTTTCCCAGCGTGCTCGACTTCGTCGCGGCCCTCGGAGGCACGCGCCCCGATGCGCGCACGGCGTGGTTCGGGGCGAATCCCCGCAAGAAGGGGGCGGGCTCCCCGGTCGTGATCGTCGACGGCGATCGCGACCCGGCGGCGCCACATATCGGGGGACGGGTCGCTGCCGCCGCCGCGGGTCTCCTGGTCGCGCTCGGCGGCGGCGCGGCGTGGCTCGGCATCTCCTCGATTCCCGCGTCCCCGGCAGGTCGAGAGCCGATCGCCAGCGCCCCAGCGCCCGCGCCCAGCGCTCCATCGGTGCCGCCGAGCGCGAGCGGCGACACGTTCGAGCCGCCCGCCCCGGACCCCGTGCCGCCTTTATCCCCGACACCGGCGCCGGTGCGCACGACGCGTCCTCCGGTTACGACGCGCGCCCCGGTCGTGAGACGACCGGCGCCGCCGCCCCCACTTCCCCCGGCGCGGGTGGACCAGCCCAACCTGGAACCCGGTCTCCTCTCGGTGAACGCGATCCCGTGGGGCAGCGTGTATCTCGATGGTCAGCCCATCGGGAACACGCCACAGATCGATCGCACGGTCGCGCCCGGTCGGCACCGGCTGCGGGTGGAGCGCGAGGGCTACCGGCCGTACGACCGCGTGATCGACGTGGCGTCGGGGCAGCGGCTCCGCATCACCGACATCGCCCTCGTGGAGCGATAGCCCGTGACGCGCGCCACCGTCTGTCTCGCCCTGTCGCTGTTGCTCGGCGGGCGGGTGTTGCGTGCCCAGTCGGCGAGCGAGCTCCTGGGACAGGGGGTGCGGCACTACCAGGCCTTGGAGTACGATGCGGCGGCGGCGCTGCTCGAGCAGAGCCTGGGCCGCGATTCGGCCGCGGGGGTCGCGGACTCGCTCCGGGCGCGGGCGCTCTCGTATCTCGCGGCGACGGAGCTGTTCCGCGGACAACGCGACTCCGCCGTTGCCGCGTTCCGCCAGCTGGTCCTGCTCAACCCGCACTATCGGCCGGACGAGCTGATCTTTCCACCCCAGGTCACGAATCTGTTTCAGGAAGTCCGTCGGGCGACCAGGGCGATCGCCGTCGCCGTGCCGCCCGTCACCGAGCTGCGGCCGCGGCTCGAGGGGTTCTTCACCGCCCGGGTGCTCGCGAGCTCGCTCGCCGACGTGGCGGTGACGCTCGCACAGGAGGACGGGACACCGGTGCGGGAGCTGTACAAAGGCACTGTCGCCGATAGCGTCGTCGTGACGTGGGACGGTCGCACGGCGGCGGGAGCGCTTGCCGATAATGGCCGCTACCTGCTGCGGGTGACGCCGCGGAGCCCAACGCCGGACGGGCCGCGCGCGCGCCAGGTCCTGCTCGAGGTTAAGCAGGAGCCGCCGGATACCCTCCCCTGGCCGCCGGATCTCACGACGCCCCCGCTGCTGCCGGAGCGCACCTCAGGGGCCCCGGCCTTCCGGTCACTCGCGGCGGGACTCGTCGTCGGAGCCGCCGCCGTCGCCCTCCCGTCGCTCTTGGCGCAGGGCAAGGACGCGACGGGAGCGCGCTTTGCGGTCGGCGCGGCGGTGGGCATCTCCGGATTCGTCGGCTTCTTCGCGCGGAAACCCCGCCCGCTGGAAGCCAACGTTCGCGCGAATGCATCGCTGCGCGAAACCTGGAAGAAAAAACTCGAGGCCGTAAGGACGGAGAACGCCACCCGCCTGCGCTCGATCCGACTGGTCGTCCGCGCAGGACCCGAGACCATCGCGGGGCGGGGATCACCATGAGGACCGTCGCCCTGATCGGCCTCGTGGCGCTCGCGGCGCCCGCCGTCGCCCGCTCGCAGGGCCGGCCGACGCTCGCGTTCCGCGGCGACGCGGGGTTCGTATGGGTGCGGAGCGACTCGGCGCCGGCGGGGGTGGGGGGGGCCGGCCCGGTTCGGATACGTGGCCCGGTGCTCGGAGGGGAAGGCCGCCTCGTCTTCAGTCAATTCGCCGTGGGCGTGGGCCTCCTGAGCGGCACGCTGCAGAACGCAGGTCAGACGGTGAAGCGCGACCTCATCGAAGGGCGGCTGCTCGTTGCGGCCCGCCCCGTCCCGTGGCTCGAAATGAGCGTCGGTCCCTTCGTGCGGGCGTACGTCACGGACTCGAGCACCGAGCGCTGGGTCTTCTGGCAGGCCCGGGCCCGCGTGGACGCGCCCATCGTGACGGCGAGCCTGACGAGCTACGTCGAGCTGTGGCGCGCGCTGTCCTCGCAGGTCAATCTCGTGGGAGGGGCCGGCCGCGTGCAGGGAGGCGAAGCGGGCGTGGTGTACCGGCCGCCGCAGCGACCGTACGTGCTCCGCCTCACCTACCGCGTGGACGACGCGGTGGTGCGGGCGGTGGGGAGCGGAAGCGAGACGCTGGAAGCGATCAGCCTGGCGGTCATCGTGGGAGGATGGTAGGAGCCGTCACCGCGGCGCGGGTGCGCCGCCCTCGCTCTCGACGTCCGCCCGCGGCACGAGCCGATACAGCAGCTCACCTTTCCGGATCATGCCGAACTGTTCGCGCGCCGCACGCTCCTGGGCGGCGGGGTCGGTTTCGAGCGCGTGCGCCAGGCGCTGCAACGAATCGAGCTGTCGCTCGAGGTCCCGCACGGCCCGGCGCTCTTCCGCGAGCTGGCTCCGCAGCTTGAGCCAGTCGAGCATGCCGTACTCCCCCGCCTGAAAGGCCAATCCCGCGAGCACCACCGCCGCGGCGATCCCGATCAGCCGGGCGCGCGTCACAATCCGTACAGATGGCGACCGGGGTAGTACGCCGTGTCGCCCAGCTCCTCGGCGATGCGCAGCAGCTGGTTGTACTTCGCGACGCGGTCGGTGCGCGAGGCGCTCCCGGTCTTGATCTGCCCCACGCCGGTCGCCACCGCGAGGTCGGCGATGAAGGTGTCCTCGGTCTCGCCGGAGCGGTGCGAGATCACGGCGCCGTATCCGTTGGAGCGCGCGTGCGCGATGCACTGTAGCGTCTCGGTGAGCGAGCCGATCTGGTTCAGCTTGATGAGGATCGCATTCGCCACGCTCTCCTCGATCCCGCGATCCAGCCGCTCGATGTTGGTGCAGAAGAGATCGTCGCCCACGAGCTGCACGCGGGCGGAGAGCGCTTCGGTGAGCTTCGCCCATCCCGCCCAGTCGTCCTCGGCGAGCCCGTCCTCGATCGAGACGATCGGGTAGCGGTCGATCCAGCTTTTGTACAGCACGACCATCTCGTCCGACGTCTTCGTGCCGGCGCCGCTCTTCTTGAAGACGTAATTCCCCTCCTGGTAGAGCTCGGACGCCGCCGGGTCGAGCGCGATCGCAACGTCCTTCCCGGGCTCGAGCCCGGCGGCCTCGATCGCCGCCATCACGGCTTCGAGCGCCGCCTCGTCGCTCGCGAGATTGGGCGCGAATCCGCCCTCGTCCCCCACCGCGGTGGAAAGATTGCGCTTGGACAACACCTTCTTGAGCGCGTGGAACACCTCGACGCCGATCCGCAGGCCGTCGGGGAAACTCTCGGCGCCGATCGGCACGATCATGTACTCCTGGAAGTCCACGGTATTGGCCGCGTGCGCGCCGCCGTTGAGGATGTTCATCATCGGCACGGGCAACACGTTGGTGACCGGCCCCCCGAGATAGCGGTACAGCGTGAGGCCGGCGTCCTGGGCCGCCGCCCGCGCCACGGCCATCGACACCGACAGAATGGCGTTGGCGCCGAGGTGACTCTTGTTGGGGGTGCCGTCGAGGTCGAGCATCGCGTAGTCCACCGCGATCTGCTCCTCGGCCGACATGCCCTCGAGTCGCGGACCGATGACCTCGTTCACGTTCTTCACCGCCTCAAGCACGCCCTTGCCGCCGAACCGCTTCTGATCGCCGTCGCGCAGCTCGACTGCTTCGTGCTCGCCGGTGGAGGCGCCGCTCGGCACGGCAGCCCGTCCGGCTGCGCCGCTCGAGAGGGTGACGTCCGCCTCGATGGTCGGGTTGCCCCGGCTGTCGAGAATCTCGCGCGCGCGCACCGAAATGATCGTGCTCATGATGGCCCGTACCCTAGCGGGCGACCCCCTCTGCGTCAACGCGCGCCTTCATGGCGAGGATCGCGGCATGCACCCGGTCGCGCAGCTCCTGCCGCCGCTCGACCGTCATCCCCGCCGTGGAGATCGCATCGCCGATCACGATCCGGATCGGCCGCGGTCGCAGGAAGAACCGCCCCTTGGGCATGATCTCGAACGTGTTGCCGACGTACACCGGCACCACGGGCACCTGGGCTGCGATGGCGAGCCCGAAGGGCGCGTTCTTGAACGGCAGCAGCTCTCCCGTGCGGCTACGCGTCCCCTCGGGGAACAACAATGCCGACGTGCCACCCTGGATCACCTCGGCGGCGCGCTTGTAGGCCTCCAGGGCCCGCGCCGGATGCGCGCGGTCGATCGTCAGGTGGCCGGCCGTCACCATCGCGCGGCCTATGAGCGGGACCCTGGCGAGCTCCTGTTTCGCCACCATCCGCACCGATCCCGGCAGCGTGGCTGCGAGGGCCCAGATGTCGAACATGGACGAGTGGTTCGAGGCGTACACGACCGGGTGGTCGGGAATGCGGTGGAGCCCCTCGGCCCGCACCGGGGTCCCGGCCGCCCAGAGCAGCTGGCGGGACCAGTCGTTCGTTCCCCAGTCGTAGACTCCGCCGGGCCGCCGCTTCACGCCCAGCAGGGCAGCCACGATCACGCCTGTCGCGTGGATCGCGGTCGAGACCACGAGCACCACGTAGAACCACAGCGTGCGGATCATCGCGCGGGGAAATGATCGAAGCCGGGGGGAGGCGTGATCAGTCGTCCGCCATCAGTAATCCCTAAGCCGCGGCCCGCTGTGCAGGCGCCGATGCGCGTCAGGGGCAGCCCCGTGGCACGGCGAAAGGCGCGGGCGCCCGCGGTCCCGAAGCTTCGCGGCATGGCGACCAGCAGCTCGTACTCCTCGCCGCTGCGGGCGGCCGCGCGCGGCGTGACACCCGGCCAGCAGGGAACGCACTCCAGCTCGATCGCAATCCCGACGCCCGATGCCGCCGCGAGGTGCCCCGCGTCCCCCGCCAGGCCGTCGGAGATATCGATCATGGCGCGCGCTCCACGCCGCGCCAGCCAACGCCCCGCGGCGATGCGCGGCACCGGGCGGGCGAAGCGGCGCCGCAACGCCGGAGCGAGGCGCCCCCCCCGCCCCCCCCGGGCCCCCCGCCCCGCCCGGAGCGCGGCGAGCGCGAGCCCCGCACCCCCAAGCCGCCCCGTCACCCACACCCCGTCACCCGGACGGGCGCCGCTCCGCCGCACCGGCCGCGCGGCGAGCCCCAGCACGCAGACGTCGACCAGGTAGCGAGTCGATCGCACGAGATCGCCGCCCAGCACTCGCGCGCCGACGCGCTGCGCAGCGGCTCCGACTCCCGTCATAATCTCCGTCGCGGCATCTGGGCGCCCCTTCCCCCTTCCCCGGCCGTTTCCGGGAAGTCCGAGCGAAACCAGCACGCCGATCGGCTCCGCCCCTTCGGCCGCGAGATCCGACAGGGCGGCTGCCGTCGCACGCCAGCCGATCTCTCGAAACGAGAGCCAGTCGGTGCGAAAGTGCACCGCTTCGAGGGAAAGATCGATACTGATCGCGAGGGTCCGGCCGCCGACGGGGAGCAGCGCGCAATCGTCGCCGAGGTCGTGGCCCGCGGCGTCGAGCGTCGCGAAAATGGCGCGCAGGCGGTCGAACTCACCCCCTGGGCCGAGGCGGAGTGACCGGCGCTTCACGCCGTCTCCGGCGGCTCCAGGACCGTGAGCACCGGGGGCCCAACCGGCTGCGTGTTGGTCCACGCACGCCAGATCTCGGGCAGTGCGGCCAGGACATCGGCGGGACGCAGGCTGCGTGCCGTCCACTGGCGCGCGCCGTGCTCCGCCGCCCGCCCCAGCGCATGGGCCGCCAGGGCGGCGGCCTCGGGCCCGGCGCTCCCGCGGGCCAGGAACGCGCCGATGAAGCCGGCGAGCAGGTCGCCCGAGCCGCCGGTGGCGAGTCCGGGGTTGCCGCTCGCCACCACGTGGATCGGCCCGCGCAGGTCCGCGATCACGGTCGGCACGCCCTTCAGGAGCACGGTGCCCTTCACCTTCTGGGCGGCCTTCGCTGCGGCCCCCCAGCGGTCGTTCGCCGCCGCATCGGCGAGCTCGTCGCCGAACTGGGCGCGGAACTCGCCCAGGTGCGGCGTGAGCACCACCGGCCGCTCTGCGGTACCGCGGAACAGGATGAGGGCGTCGGCGTCGAGCACGGTCGGGATCGGGCGGCGCGCGAGCACGGCCTGCAGGAACTGGGCGCGGGGCGGCTCGCGGCCCAGGCCCGGACCGACCACGAGCGCGTCGGCCCATTCGAGCGCCTCCGCGGCGTCGGGCTCGAGCTCGGGACCGAGCGCCGACTCGACCGTGAGCACGTCGGGGAGGCTGGCGCGCGCCGCCTCGATCGTTTCCCTCGCCGCCACGAGCTTCACGAGCCCCGCGCCGGCGGCGAGCGCCCCGCGTGCGGCGTGGAGCGCGGCGCCGGTCATGCCGTTTGCGCCGCCGGCCACCGTGACCCGGCCGCGATCGCCCTTGTGCATCGTCGGTGTGAGCTTCGGGAGCCGCGCCCCCGCCCACACGTCCGTTACGAGCACGGGCCATACGGGATCGGCGGGCGGCAGCCCGATATCGACGACGACGATCTTGCCGCACCAGTCGCGCGCGAGCAGGTGGCCGCGGCGCGGCCCCCCGAACGTGACTGACAGCTCGGCGCGCACCGGCCCGTGCGCCTCGCCGCTCGACAGGTCGAGGCCCGTGGGCCCGTCGATCGCGACGACCGGGGCGCCGTACGCGACGAGCCGCTGTGCCAGCGCCAGCACGTCGCCGCGCGCCGGTCCGGTGGCGCCGGTGCCGAGCAGCGCGTCGATCACCACGGCGGTGGCGGGCCACGGCTCTTCCCGACCCGTCTCGCGCACGCCGTCCATGCGGGCAAGCGCGCGGTTGTCGATCGCGTCGTCGGTCTTGGGGTCGAGCGCGGCCACCCAGACGGGGATGCCGCTCGCATGCAGCGCGCGCGCCACCACCCACCCGTCCCCCCCGTTGTTCCCCGCCCCGGCGACGACCAGCGCCCCACGGGCGAGTACGGCCGGGTAGTCGCGGACGATCAGGTAGGCGACCGCTCGTCCCGCGGTCTCCATCGGCACGCGGGACGGAATCCGGTATTGCGTGCGGGCGGCCGAATCCCAGGCGGCGGCCTCGGTCGCGGACAATACAGGGATCGAGTTCACGGGATCACCACCCCTCCGTATCCCACCACGGCGTCGTCGTCCCCGGTCACCATGCCGGAGTGGCTGTAGTGCACGACGTCGGCGCGCTCGGCGCCGAGCGCCCGGGCCGCAGCGAGCACGGTGGCTGCCGGCGCCCGGCCGCACATCGAGATGCGCTCGCTGCGGCAGCGCGCGAGGAGCTCCGCCCCGTCGAGCGCCGCGACGGCGTCGAGCGCCCGGCGGTCCTTGTGCTCGGACGTGGCGGCGGGCTCGTAATGGTTCAGATCGCTCGACGCCAGCAGCAGCACCCGGTCGGGCCAGCGCTGCACGAGCCCCGCCAGTGTCTCACCCAGCCCGCGGCATCCCTCCCACGCATCCCACGCCAGGACGAGCGGCACGATCCGCACGTCGGCTCGCCGGAGCTGGAGGAAGGGTAGCTCGACCTCCACCGCGTGCTCGGAGGCGTGGGCGGCGTGGTCGGGGCCCACCAGCGGCGAGGTCTCGAGGAGCGCCCGTGCGAAGCCGTCGTCCACGCTCACGTCGCCGAGCGGGGTCCGGAACGCGCCCGCCTCCCACAGCGATGCACCGCCGGGCGCCCGGCTCACCCCGGTGTGGTTGGGTGCCAGGATCACGACGATCGGCGGGATCTCGAGGCGCGCGAACACGTGCGCCGCCGTGAGTCCCGAATAGACGTAGCCCGCGTGCGGGGCCACCGCGGCGCGCGCGGGGGCGGGACGTGCCTCGCCCACGGCGTCGAGCAGCTCCCGCACCGTGCGCTCGAGCTCACCCTTCGTGCCCGGGTAGAAGCGCCCGCTCACGGCGGGCGCGCGCACGGCGTCCAAGCTTACTTGAAGCTCTGGCCGATCGCGCGACCGAAGGAGATCTCCCCGTTGTCGATCCGGATGTTGAACCCGCACTCAGGGTTCGAGCAGACCCAGGCCTTGTAGGTGATCGGCGCCCCGTCGCGGCCATAGTCCGACAACGGAATGAGGAGACCTTGCTGACATTTTCTGCAGGCGGGCCATTCTCTGACGTCGTCCATGCGGCACCCCCCTTCACCCGATCCGACGCCCCCTATCCGCGCTCCACCCCGGGCCACGGATAACCGGCCCGGAACACCTCCGCGAAATCGTAAACCCGCTCGAAGTCCTCCAGCTTGTCGGTCGGCTGGCTGGCGAGCAGGCCCACGTCGATCAGCGTGAACACAATCCGTCCCAGGTCCTCGGTGCTGACGATGCCCCAGTGCCCAAGGACGGTCGGCGCGAGCAGCCCGAACTGTTCCCGCGCGAAGTCCCGGCACGCCCAGGCGAGCTCCCCGCCGCTCAGGTGCCGGCGCGCCGGGAGCTTGCCCTGGGCGTACTCCAGCGCCGCCAGGACGAACAGGTAGCCGCGCTCGTGATAGCGGCCGTCCTGCCGCCCGATGCGTTGGAACGCCTCTTCGAGCGTCGCGAAGTCGCTCACGGCCGCGCCTCCGTCTGTCCCGGCATTCGGGCCCGCACCGCTACGGGCCGCAACGGGTGCGGCTCGAGCAGCGCCAGCTCGAGCACGTCGTCGATCGTCTCCACCGGCTTGATCTCGAGCAGCTGTTTCACCTCGTCGGGGACGTCCACGATGTCGCTCTGGTTGCGCGCCGGCACCAGCACCGTCTTGACGCCGGCGCGCGCCGCCGCCGTCAGCTTCTCCTTGAGCCCGCCGATCGGGAGGATGCGCCCGCGCAGCGTGAGCTCGCCCGTCATCGCCACATCGTGGCGCGCCGGACGGCGGCACAGGAGCGACGCCAGCGCTGTCGCGATCGCGATCCCGGCCGACGGACCGTCCTTCGGCACCGCCCCGGCCGGCAGGTGCAGGTGCACGTCGGTCTGCGTGAACGCGTCCAGCGGAATCCCGAGCGACCCGGCCCGCGCCCGCAGCAGGCTCCACGCCGCCTGGGCGGACTCCTTCATCACATCCCCCAGCTGCCCGGTCAGGGTGATCTGCCCCTTCCCCGGCATCTGAATCGCCTCGATGAACATGATGTCGCCGCCCACGGGCGTCCATGCGAGCCCGGTCGCCACCCCCACCTCGGCCTCGCGTCCCGCGACCTCGCTCTGGACCTTGGGCTGGCCGGCGAACTTCTCGAGGTTCTTCGCGGTGATCTTGATGCTCGCCGCCCGTCCCTCGACCACCTCGAGGGCGGCTTTGCGGAGCACGCCCTGGATCTCCCGCTCGAGCTGGCGCACGCCCGCTTCGCGCGTGTATTCCCCGATCAGCCGCTCGAGCGCCCCGTCGGCGATGTTCGCCCGCTCCGTCTGGAGCCCCGTCTCCTTCAGCTGGCGCGGCAGGAGGTAGCGCTTGGCGATCGCGAGCTTCTCCCCGGGCGTGTACCCGGGCAAGGTGAGCACTTCCATCCGGTCGAGCAGCGGGTCGGGGATCGGCGCGAGGCTGTTGGCCGTGGCGATGAACATGACGCCCGACAGGTCGAACGGCACCTCGAGGTAGTGGTCCACGAAGGTGCCGTTCTGCGCCGGGTCGAGCACCTCGAGCAGCGCGGCCGTCGGATCGCCGCGCACGTCGGCGCCCATCTTGTCCACCTCGTCGAGCATCAACAGGGGGTTGCGCGTCTCGCAGCGCTGCAGCGCGTGGATGATGCGTCCCGGGAGCGCGCCGACGTACGTGCGCCGGTGGCCGCGGACCTCCGCCTCGTCGCGCACGCCGCCGAGCGATACGCGGGTGAAGCGGCGCCCCAGCGCCTCAGCGATACTCTGGCCGAGCGAGGTCTTGCCCACGCCGGGCGGGCCCACGAAACACAGGATGCCGCCGCGCGCCGCGGGGTTGAGGGTGCGGACCGCCAGGTACTCGAGGATCCGCTCCTTCACGGTCTTCAGGTCGTAGTGGTCGCGGTCGAGGATGTCGCGCGCCGCCTTCAGGTCGAGCCGGTCCGCCGACGTACGGCTCCAGGGCAGCGTCGCGAACACTTCGAGGTAGGTGCGGGCCACGTGGTACTCGGCCGACTGCGGCGACATCTGGCGCAACCGCTTGAGCTCCCGATCGACGACCTTCTTGGCCTCGTCGGGGAGGCCGGCGGCCTCGAGTCGACCGGCGAGCTCGGTAAGCTCGTCCTCTCCTTCTTCCTCGCCCAGCTCCTGGCGGATCACGCGCAGCTGCTCGCGCAGCACGTACTCCCGCTGATTCTGGTCGAGGCGCGTGCGCACCTTCTCCTGGATCTGACTGCCGACTTCGAGGACCTGCAGCTCCTGGCCGAGCAGCTCGGCGAGCCGCTCGAGGCGGCGGTTCACGTCGTCGATCGCCAGCAGCTCGGCTTTGGCCGGGAGGGCCAGATCCAGGTTCGCGGCCACGAAATCACCCAGCTTGCCGCCGTCGGTGATGCCGACGAGAACCTCGTGCAGCTCCTCCCCCAGATAGGGCGCGATGTCGATCACCCGGGAGAACTGCGCGTGCACCGTGCGCTTCAAGGCTTCGGTGCGCGCGTCCTCGAGCACCGTGTTGGGGAGCGGCTCGTAGCCCGCCACCAGCCAGTGCTCGGCGGGCGTCACCTCGACGAGCCGTGCCCGCTCGAGCCCCTGCACCATGACCCGCACCGAGCCGTCGCCCAGCTTGAGCATGCGCACGACCGTGCCGAGGGTGCCGACCTCGTACAGCTCGTCGGCGCGAGCCTGCATCACGGCGCCCTCGGGGGGCTCGGTCCCGCCCAGCGGCCGCACCACGCCGAGCAGCAGGCGCTTGTTCCCCTGCACCACCTCGTCGATCAGCTGGACGGCGTGCGGATCGGTGAGCGCCATGGGCAGCACGACGTGCGGGTAGACGACGATCCGGCCGAGCGGCAGGACGGGGAGGCGATCCACTTACTGCACCCGCACCGACTGCGGGCCCGAGAGGCGGGTCGGGAGCTTCGCCAGCCGGACCTCGAGGAAGCCCTGCTCGTAGTTCGCCCGAATGCTCTCGGGGTCGACCGGCACCGGGAGGCGGAAGCGGCGCTCGAACGGGCCGACCTGCACTTCCATCGCGTGATAGTGCGGCTTGCCTTCGTGGCGTCGCGCGGTGCGCTCGCCCGCGATCGTCAGGACACCGTCCACGTACTCGACCGTGAAGTCCTCCGCGCGCATTCCGGCGATGTCCATGTAGACCACCAGCGCGCTGTCGGTTTCGTAAATATCCGTCGGCGGCTTCCATTTGGACGAGGCGACGAAACCCACGGGACGGCCGTGGGCCACTTCGTTGAAGTAGACCTCGAGCTCTTCCGCGGGGTGCACCGTGAACGACCCCGAGCCCCGGGAGGGCCGGCCCGGGGAGCCGCCGCTATCGGGCATGGTGCCCCCCCGCCACGGCGGCGCGGGCCGGCGGCGCGTACAGCGGGAACTGCTCGGCCAGCTCGCGCACTTCGCCCTTCACGCGTGCGATGGTCGCCTCGTCTCTTCTCGTGAGCACGGTGTCGATGAACTCCGCCACTTTGAGCATTTCGGCCTCGGTGAAACCACGTGTGGTCACGGCCGGGGTGCCGATGCGGACCCCGCTCGTGACGAACGCCTTCTGGGGATCGCCGGGAATCGTGTTCTTGTTCACTGTGATGCCGGCCCGGTCGAGCAGCTCCTGGGCCTCCTTGCCGGTCACCTGTTTGGGCCGCAGATCCACGAGCATCAGGTGCGTGTCCGTCCCGCCCGACACGATCGCGTAGCCCCGCTCCACGAGCGCGGCGGCAAGGGTCTGCGCATTCCGCACCACCTGGATGGCATATGCCTTGAATTCCGGCGTCAGCGCCTCGCCGAGGGCCACCGCCTTCGCCGCGATGACGTGCTCGAGGGGACCACCCTGGATGCCCGGGAAGACCTGTTTGTCGACGTCCTTCCCGAACACCTCCTGGCAGAGGATCAGGCCGCCGCGCGGGCCGCGCAGGGTCTTGTGGGTCGTGGTCGTCACGATCTGCGCGTGCGGCACGGGCGAGGGGTGGATCCCCGCGGCCACGAGCCCGGCGAAGTGCGCCATGTCCACGATGAAGATGGCGCCCACCTCGTCCGCGATACTCCGCAGCGCCGGGAAATCGATGACGCGCGCGTAGGCACTGCCCCCGCCGATCAGGATGCGCGGGCGCTCGCGGCGCGCGACGTCGCGCACCTGGTCGTAGTCGATGCGGCCGGTGTCCTCGCGGACCCCGTAATGCGTCGCGCGGAACAGCGTCCCCGAAAAGTTCACGGGCGCGCCGTGGGTCAGGTGGCCGCCGTGCGGCAGCGCCAGCCCCAGCAGGGTGTCGCCCGGCTTCGCCACCGCGAGGTACGCGGCCATGTTCGCCTGCGCGCCGGAGTGCGGTTGGACGTTCGCGTGCTCCGCCTTGAAGAGCGCCTGCGCCCGGTCGATGGCGAGCTGCTCGACCTCATCGACGACCTCGCAGCCGCCGTAGTACCGCTTCCCGGGCAGTCCTTCGGCGTACTTGTTCGTGAGCGCCGTGCCCATCGCTTCGAGCACCGCGACCGTCACCACGTTCTCGCTCGCGATCAGCTCCAGCCCCTGCTCCTGGCGCTCCACCTCGCGGCGGATCAGCTGGAAGATGGTGGGGTCCGCCTTGGCGAGCGGGCTGCGCCGGTCGATCATGCGTCGATCTTTGCGACGCGCCGCTCGTGGCGCCCACCCTCGAACCCGGTGTCGAGCCACTTGTGCAGGATGTCCATCCCTTCCTCCTCGCTCACGAACCGCGACGGCAGCACGAGCACGTTCGCGTCGTTGTGCTTGCGTGCCAGCTCCGCGATCTCCGGGGTCCACGCCACCGCCGCCCGCACGCGCGGGAACCGGTTGGCCACGAACGCCATGCCGAGCCCCGTCCCGCAGGTCAGCACGCCGCGCTTGACGGCGCCCGTGCTCACCGCCTCGGCCACCGGACGGCCGTAATCGGGATAGTCGTCCGCCGGATCCATCGCCTTGGGCCCCGCGTCCACCGGCTCGTAGCCCAGCCGCTTGAGCTCGTCGACGAGCTTCTCCTTCAGCTGGAAACCCGCGTGGTCCGCGCCCACGTAGATCCGCTCAGACAAAGTTCCGCCGCACCTGGGCGATCGACGCGATCCGCTGCTCCGCCAGCCGGTCCGCCGCCTGGTAGCTGGGAACCCGCTCCTCGCGCGCGATCTCGAACACGCGCAGGAGGGTGTCGTAGATCTCCCCTGCCTTCGAGCGCGCGCGCTCGGGCGCCCAGCCGTGTAGCTCGGCGTTCACGTTGATCAGGCCCCCGCCGTTGATCACGTAGTCGGGCGCGTAGGTGATCCCGCGCCGCTCGAGCAGATCGCCGTGCCGATCCTCGGCGAGCTGGTTGTTCGCCGCGCCCGCCACGATCTCCACCTGCAGCCGCTGAACGGTATCGTCGTTGATCACCGCCCCGAGCGCGCAGGGGGCGAAGATGTTCGCCCGCACGTCGTAGATCGCATCCGACGCAACCGCCTTGGCTCCGCACTCCTCCACCACGCGCTTCACGCGCCGCGGGTCGATGTCGGTGCACGTGATGTCCGCCCCCTCGGCGAAGAGCAGCTTCGCCAGATGATAGCCTACGGAGCCGCATCCCTGCAAAGCGACCGCCTTCCCGGCCAGGCTATCGGAGTCGTAACGGTAGCGGGCGCAGGCCTTCATGCCGCGGTACACGCCGTAGGCGGTGACAGGGGACGGGTCCCCCGACCTGCCGATCAGGCCCGTGACGTGGTTCGTCTCGGCCTTGATGTACTCCATGTCGCTGGTGCTGGTCCCGACGTCTTCGGCCGTGATGTAGCGCCCCTTGAGCGATTCGACGTGGCGCCCGTGCGCACGGAACAGCGCTTCGCGCCGCGCGGTGCTGTTATCGCCGATGATGACGCTCTTCCCTCCGCCCAGGTTGAGCCCCGCCACCGCGGCCTTGTAGGTCATACCGCGCGCCAAACGGAGGCAGTCTATGAGGGCGGCCTCGTCGCTCGGGTAGCTCCAGAAGCGCGTGCCGCCCAGCGCGGGCCCGAGCACCGTCGAGTGAATCGCGATGATGCCGCGATACCCGGTGGATGGGTCATAGTACACGCTCACCTGCTCGTGCTCGTGCTCCGCGAGGAGAGCAAAGAGATCGAGCCTGTCGCGTTCCCCGGGCTCAGGCCCGGGGTCAGCAACAGCCCTAGCCTCGGGGGTAGAGACCGCGGGCGACGATGATCCGCTGGATTTCGCTGGTGCCTTCATAGATCTCCGTGACCTTGGCGTCCCGGAACAGCTTCTCCACGGGAAAATCGCGCATGTAGCCGTAGCCGCCGAACAGCTGTACGGCCTGGGTCGTCACCCACATCGCGGCCTCGGAGGCGAACACCTTGGCCATACTCGCCTGCATGGTAGTGCCCTCGCCCCGGTCCCGGCGCGTCGCGACCGCGTGCGTCAGCGCGCGTGCCGCCTCTACCCGCGTCGCCATGTCGGCGAGCTTGAACTGCACCCCCTGGAACTCCCGCAGCGGCCGGCCGAATTGCCGTCGCTCGGCGCAGTAGGCGACCGAGTGCTCGAGCGCCCGGCGCGCGATCCCGACCGCCTGCACCGCGATACCCAGGCGACCGGCGTCGAGGCCTTCCATCGCGTACCCGAACCCCTCGCCCTCCTCCCCCAGGAGGTGGTCGGCCGGCAGCCGCACGTCCTCGAGCGCGAGCGCGACGGTGTTCGAGGCCCGGAGGCCCATCTTGTCCTCCGGCTTCCCCGGACGATAACCGGGGGCGTCGGTGGGCACAACAAAGGCGCAGATCCCGCGCTCCGAGCGGGCCATCACCATCATGAGGTCGGCCGTGCCGCCGTTCGTGGCCCACGCCTTCGCGCCCGACAGCACCCAGGCATCGCCGTCGCGCACCGCCCGGGTGCGCAGTGCCGCCGCGTCGGAGCCGGATTCGGGCTCGGAGAGCGCGAAGCCGGCGAGCACCTCCCCTCGGGCCATACCCTTAAGGAAGCGATCCTTTTGTGCGGGGCTGCCGTGGCGCACGAGCATCGTCGTCGGAATGGCGTTGTGGATCGAGAGCGATACCGCGACGCTCGCGTCCGCGGCGGCGATCTCTTCGAGCGCCAGCAGGTAGGTGACGGTGTCGAGCCCCATGCCGTCGTACTCCTCGGGCGCGCACATGCCGAGGAATCCGAGCCGGCCGAGCTCGTCGATCACATCGCGGGCGAAGTACGCCCGGCGGTCCCACTCCGCCGCGAACGGCTCGATCTTGGTGCGCGCGAATTCCCGCGCCAGCTCGACGATCTGACGCTGTGTCTCGGAGAGGCCCGGCGGCTCAATCGCGGTAGACATAGAAGCCGCGCCCGCTCTTCCGACCCAGGCGCCCCGCCGCGACCATCTTCCGCAACAGCGGCGCCGCCCGGTATTTGTCGTCCCCGAGGTCGTGGTGCAGCACCTCGAGGATCGCGAGACACACGTCGAGTCCGATCAGATCGGCGAGCGCCAACGGCCCGAGGGGATGGTTCATGCCCAGCTTCATGACCGTGTCGATCGCTTCCGGCGTCGCGACGCCCTCCATCACGCAGAAGATCGCCTCGTTGATCATCGGCATGAGCACGCGGTTCGACACGAAACCGGGATAGTCGTTCACCTCGACCGGCGTCTTGCCGAGGGTGGCGGCGATCTCGACCGTCCGGCGCGTCGTCTCGTCCGACGTCTCGAGTCCGCGAATCACCTCGACCAGCGGCATCACGGGGACCGGGTTCATGAAATGCATCCCGATGACTTGAAGAGGGCGCTTGGTCTGGGCGGCGATCGTAGTGATGGAGATGGAGGACGTGTTGCTCGCGAGGATCGCGGCAGGCGGTGCCAGCCGGTCGAGGTCGCGGAAGATCTTGAACTTGACGTCGTGCTGCTCGGTGGCGGCCTCGACCACCAGCTCGGCGTCCGCGACCGAGTCGAGGCTCATCGAGGTCCGGATCCGGGCCAGCGCCGCGTCGCGCTGCGCTGCGGTGACCATCCCCTTCTTCACCTGCCGGTCGAAGTTCGTCCGGATGACGGCGAGCACTCGTTCGAGCAGGCCGGGCGCGACGTCGATCAGCGTGGTGTCCCAGCCGTGCTGGGCGAACACGTGCGCGATGCCGTTCCCCATCGTGCCGGCGCCGACCACCGCGACACGGCTCATGCCGCAAACGAAACGCGCGCCGTCATAGGCGCGCGCGCAGGGGGCGCACCGTGGGCCGCAGGACCAGAACCGCGATGACCAGTTTCGCCACGTCGCCGGCGAGAAACGGCACCGTGCCGAGTCGTGCTGCGTCGTGCAGGCTGTGCGTGATGATCAGCAGCTGTGCCAGCCCGCCGAGGTGGATGAGCGCGAGGCCGACGAGCGCCGCGAGCGTGACCCGGCCCCAACGACGCCCGTCGGCCGCGAGCCTCCCGACGGCGTAGGCGGCGATCGGGTAAGCGAGCAGGTATCCCCCCGTCGGGCCGAACAGCCGGCCGACGCCCGGCGCACCGAACGGCGTGAAGACCGGCAGGCCGGCGGCACCGAGCCCGAGATACAAGAGCAGCGAGCCGGCCCCGAGCCGGGGCCCGAGCAATCCGCCCACGAGCAGCACGGCCAACGGCTGCAGCGTCATCGGCACTGGTGTGCCCGGGAGCGGAATCGCAATCTGGGCCGCGATCGCGACCAGGGCGACCCCAAGAACGACGGCCAGCGCGCGCCGGCCGGTGAGAGACGGAGCGGACGCGACGGCGGGCTGAGCCTGCATCAGAGCATCTCCAAGCTGAGGGCCACGGCGTTGCCGCCCCCGAGACACAGGGTGGCGAGGCCGGTCGTTTGCTGCCGGTCCTTCAAGGCGTACACGAGCGTCGTGAGGATACGCGCGCCGGAGGCGCCGATCGGGTGGCCGAGGGCGATGGCGCCCCCGTTCACGTTCACGCGGTCCCAGTCCCACCCGAGGGCGCGCCCGTCGGCGATCGCCTGGACCGCGAACGCTTCGTTCGCCTCGATCAAATCGTAGTCGCCGATCTGCGTCTGGGTCTTCGCCAAGAGCCTCTGCACGGCCACGATCGGTGCGAAGAACAGCTCCTTGGGCTCGCCGCCGGCGCTCGCATACGCAGTGACACGGGCCAGGGGCTTCAGGCCGTGAGCTTTCGCGAACGCCAGCGACGCGACGACCAGTGCGCTCGCGCCGTCGTTCAGACCGGGCGCGTTCCCCGACGTCACCGTCCCGCCCTGCTCGAACGCCGGCTTGAGCGCGGCCAGCGCTTCGAGCGACGTGTCCTTGCGGGGACTCTCGTCCTTCTCGACCACCGTCGGACCCTGCTTCCCGGGAATCTCGACCGGGATCGTTTCCGCCTTGAAGCGGCACGCCTCGATCGCCGCCACGGCCTTCCGGTGGCTCGCCAACGCGAACCCGTCCTGGTCGGCCCGTGACACACCCGCCTTCTGGGCGGTGTATTCGGCGAGGTTTCCCATGTGGGCGTTCGAGAAGGAGTCCCACAGGCCGTCGTGGATCATGCCGTCCACGAGGTTGGCGTTGCCCACCTTGATCCCCCCGCGCAGGCCGTACGCGTAATGCGGCGCGTTCGACATCGACTCCATCCCGCCCGCCACGACGCACTGCTCGTCGCCCGCGCGGATCGCCTGGGCGCCGAGCATCACGGCTTTCAGGCCCGACCCGCAGACCTTGTTGATCGTGAGCGCGGGTACGGTCCCCGGGAGGCCTCCGTGGATCGCCGCTTGGCGGCCCGGCGCCTGCCCGACGCCGCCCTGGAGTACGTTCCCCATGATCACTTCGTCCACCGCACCGGCGTCGATCCCGGCGCGGCGCACGGCTTCGCGGATCACCAGCGCGCCGAGTCGCGGAGCGGGGAGCGGCGCCAGGCCACCCAGATACTTGCCGATGGGGGTGCGACAGGCGCTCAAGATGACCGCGGTCGTGTGATCGGTAGTGCTCATCCGTCCGTCCCACCCCGGACTTGCGTCCGGGGTTAGTCCTTCTGACCCCGGGTGCAAGCCCGGGGATCAAGTCCGGGGATCAAGCCCTGGGGATTACACTCAAACTAACGGTGTCAGTGAGCGGGTGCGAACCTCTTCCTGCAACTTCGCCACGAACTCAAGCGTGGCCAGCACTACCTGCTTGTTCCCCGCACCCCGCGAGCGCACCGCCGCGCTCCCCGCCTCAGCCTCGCGCTGCCCCACCACGGCCATGTAGGGGATCTTCTGCAGCTCGCCGTCGCGGATCCGGTAGTTGAGGGTCTCGTTGCGCTCGTCGAGATGCGAGCGGATGCCCGCGGCGCGCAGCCGCTCGTGCAGCGCGCGTGCCGCCGGCGCCTGCGCGTCCGAGATGGGCAAGACGCGGACCTGCTCGGGAGCGAGCCAGAGCGGAAACGCCCCCGCGAAGTGCTCGATCAGGAATCCCACGAACCGCTCCAACGTGCCGAAGATCGCGCGGTGGATCATGACCGGTTGGTGCGGCCGATTGTCCTCACCCGTGTACTCGAGCCCGAAGCGCTCGGGCTGCTCGAAATCCAGCTGGATCGTGGCGCCCTGCCACTCGCGACCGATGGCATCGTTGAACTTGATGTCGATCTTCGGCCCGTAGAACGCTCCCCCGCCCTGGTCGATGCGGTAGGTGGCGCCGCGGTGCTTGAGCGCCTGCTCGAGCGCGCGCTCCGCCTGGTCCCAGGTCGCGTCGGTGCCCAGCTTCTTGTCGGGGCGCGTTGCCAGGTCGAGCCGGTACGAGAGCCCGAACGTTTTCCCGAGCACCAGCTCCACGATATCGAGGAGCTGGAAGATCTCCTGCTCGATCTGGTCCTCGCGCAGGAAGATGTGGGCGTCGTCCATCGTGAGCCCGCGCACGCGCAGCATCCCGTGCAGCGTCCCCGATCGCTCGTTGCGGTACACATTGGCGATCTCGGCGAGCCGGACTGGCAGGTCGCGGTAACTGCGCTGCTGCGACGCGTAGATAAGGATGTGCATCGGGCAGTTCATCGGCTTCACCCGATAGCGCACGGATTCCGACTCTCCCTCCCCCGCAGCCATCGGTGGGAACTGGTTCGCCGCGTACAGCGGGAGGTGCCCCGAGCGCAGGAACAACTCCTCACGGGTCACGTTGGGCGTGTAGACCAGCGAGTAGCCGCGCTCCAGGATCGTGTCCTCGATGAAGCGCCGCAGCTGGTGCTGGATCATCGCGCCCTTCGGGTGCCAGAACACCAGCCCCGGACCCACGTTCTCCTGAATCGAGAACAGGTCGAGCTGCTTCCCCAGCACGCGGTGGTCGCGCTTCTTGGCCTCCTCGAGCCGCCGCAGATAACCCTCGAGGTCGTCCTTGGTGAACCAGGCGGTGCCGTAGATGCGCTGCAGCATCTGGCGGCGCTCGTCGCCGCGCCAGTAGGCACCGGCGGCGTGCAGCAGCTTGAAGTGCTTGATCCGCCCGGTGCTCGGCACGTGGGGCCCGCGGCACAGGTCCACGAACGAGCCGTCGGTGTAGACCGAAATCACCTCGTCCGGTCCGAGATCGTCGATCCGCTCGAGCTTCAGCGGGTCATCCTTGAAGCGCCGCTTCGCCTCCCGGCGGTCCACCTCCTCGCGTACAAACGGGTAATCGGCCTTGACCACCTCCACCATCTGCTTTTCGATCGCCTCCAGATCCTCCGGCCCGAACGGCCGTTCCACCTCGAAGTCGTAGTAGAACCCGTCCTCGATCGGGGGACCGAATCCGATCTTCGCGTGAGGGAAGAGCTGTCGCACGGCCGTCGCCAGGACGTGGGCCGAGGAGTGACGCAGCACCTCGAGCGCCTGCGGGTCCTTGTCCGTCAGGATCGTGAGCTTCGCCCCGTCGGGCAGGGGGCGCGTCAAGTCCCAGACGTTACCGTTCACGCGCACCGCGAGGGCCGCCTTCGCGAGCCCCGGCCCGATCGCCTTCGCGAGGTCGGCGCCGGTGGAGCCGGCGGGGACACGTTTCTCGCTCCCGTCGGGGAGCGTGACACGGATTTCGGGAGGCATCGGGTCAGTTGGCCGGCTGACCGGTCGCCGTGGGCGTGCCCGTCAGGGGCGGCACGCGGCGCCCGTCGCGGAAGTAGAGCGCGACGGTGAACACGATCACCGCGGCGATCGCGAACCAACGCACCATGCGGCTCGGGGAGAGCACCGGAGACTCGTCGGGCATGGGACGGTATTCTAGCACATAGGGGAAGGATGGTGGAGGTTGAGGAAGGTTAGGGGAGGTTGGGGAGGTTGTGACGCGTGCAGAACCAACCTCCCCCGTCCTCCCCAACCTCCCCCGTCCTTCCCCGTCCTGTCTATTATAAGGAATGCCGCCCCGCGTCGCGCTTCCGCCCCAATACGACCCACACGCCGTCGAGCGCCCGCTGTACCGACGCTGGCTCGAGCGCGGCGTGTTCACGGCCCGGGTCGATGCACCCAGGTCACCGTATGTGATCGTCATCCCCCCGCCCAATGTCACGGCCGTGCTGCACATGGGCCAGGGCCTGAACAACGTGACGCAGGACGTGCTCATCCGGTTCGAGCGGATGCGCGGCCGGGAGGCCCTGTGGCTCCCCGGCACCGACCACGCCGGGATCGCCACGCAGAACGTGGTGGAGCGCCTCATCGCGAAGGAGGGGAAGACCCGCTTCGACCTGGGTCGCGATGCGTTCGTCGCGCGGGTCTGGGCGTTCGTCAAAGAGACGGGCGGCACGATTCTCGAGCAGCTGAAGATGATCGGCGCATCGTGCGATTGGAGCCGGACGCGGTTCACCTTCGACCCGGCCTACTCGCGGGCAGTGCGGGAAGTCTTCGTGCGCCTGTGGGAGGAAAGGCTCATCTACCGTGGCCACCGGGTAATCCATTGGTGCCCGCGCTGCCTCACGGCGTTGTCGGACGAAGAGGCCGAATCCAAGGACATCGACGGCAAGCTGTACTACATCCGCTATCCCGTGGAGGGCGGCCCCGAGCCCTACCTGACCGTGGCCACCACGCGCCCCGAAACGCTGCTCGGCGACACGGCGGTGGCGGTGAATCCCAAGGACGCGCGCCATCGAGCCTTCGTGGGCAAGGTCGCCCGGTTGCCGATCATCGACCTGCCGGTGCCGATCATCGCCGACGACGCAGTCGAGCTCGGGTTCGGGACGGGCTTCGTGAAGGTGACCCCGGCGCACGACGCGACCGACTTCGAGATCGGCCTGCGGCACAAGCTCGAGATGCCGCTGGTGATGACCGAGGACGGGCGGATGGATCATCCGACGCGCGTGCCGAAGACGCTCGCCGAGCTCGACCGCTTCGAGGCGCGCAACCGGATCATGGACATGCTGAAGGAGGGCGGCCTGCTCGAGAAGGTGGAGCCGCATCGGCACGCGGTGCGGCATTGCTACCGCTGCGACTCGGTGGTGGAGCCGCGGCTGTCCGATCAGTGGTTCGTGAAGATGAAGCCGCTCGCCGCGCCGGCGCTCGAGGCGTACCGGAGCGGGGCCATTCGCCTCGTCCCCGAGCGGTGGGGCGCGACGTATGAGCACTGGATGGAGAACATCCGCGACTGGAACATCTCGCGGCAGCTCTGGTGGGGCCACCGCATTCCGGTGTTCAACTGCACCAAGTGCGCGCACCAGTGGGCCGACCGCGAGGACCCGACCGCCTGTCCCAAGTGCGGCGGCCGGGTCGAGCAGGACCCCGACGTGCTCGACACGTGGTTCTCGTCCTGGCTGTGGCCGTTCGCGACGCTCGGCTGGCCGCTCGAGACGCCCGACCTGAAGCGCTTCTACCCGGGCCACACGCTGGTCACGGCACCCGACATCCTGTTTTTCTGGGTCGCCCGGATGATCATGGCCGGCTACCACTTTCGCGGCGCGCACCCGTTCGCCACGGTGTACCTGCACGGCACGGTGCGGGACACACAGCACCGCAAGATGTCGAAGTCACTCGGCAACGGGATCGACCCGCTCGACGTGGTCCGGCTGTTCGGCGCGGACGCGCTGCGCTGGACGGCCATCGCCGGCGTGTCGCTGGGGTCGGACCTGATCCTCGACCCCAACGACCTCGAGACGACCTTCGCCCCGGGCCGGAACTTTGCGAACAAGCTCTGGAACATCGGACGCTTCATTTTGGCGCAGCTGCCGGAGCGGGTGCAGCCGCTCGAGGCGCTCGACGCAAAACGTCAGCAGCTCGCCGATCGCTGGATTCTGTCGCGCGCGCAAGGGGCGATCCGCGACGTGACGGCGTCGCTCGAAACGTTCCGGCTCGACGAGGCGGCCAAACGATGCTTCGACTTCGTCTGGAAGGAGCTCGCGGACTGGTACGTCGAAGGCGTGAAGCCTCGTCTCGGGGACGCCGCCACCGCCCCCGTCGCGCAGTCGGTGCTCGCGTACTGCTTCGACACGGTGTTGCGACTGCTGCATCCGGTGGTGCCGTTCATCACCGAGGAGTTGTGGCAGAAGCTGCCGGGCCGAAGCGGAGACGAGCTGCTCGCGGCGGCCGCCTGGCCCACCGTGCGGGACGCGCTCACCGACCCGCGGGCCGAAGCGCGGTTCGCGCTGGTGCAGGACGCGATCGCGGCCATCCGCACGATCCGCGCAGAGTATCGCGTCAGCCCCAAGGCGCGGCTCACCGCCACCGTGACGCCCAAGACCGCCGAGGGCCGGGGCGCCTTCGAGGGTGAGCGTGAGACGATCGTGCGCCTCGGGCAGCTCGAGGCGCTGGGGTTCGACGGTCGGAGAGGGGCGAAGGCCGGCGCGCACGCCGTGCTCGCCGACGGGAGCGAGGTCTTCGTCGCGCTGTCGGATGCGATCGACGTGCAGCAGGAGTGTCGGCGCCTGTCGGGCGAGCTCACCCGGCTCGAGCAACAGCTGGCGGGGCTCGCCGCCAAGCTCACCAACCAGCAGTTCGTCGCGCGGGCGCCCGCCGAGGTGGTCGCCAAGGAGCGCGAGAAGGAGCGGGCGTGGCACGACCAGCGGCAGGTGCTGGCCGACAAGCTCAAGTCGCTGGGCTGCTCCTAAGCACCCTGGCGTTGGGCTGCGCGAGCCAGGGTGAGCCGCCCGGCGGCCCGCCCCGGACCACGCCGGCGGCCATCCTGCGCACGACACCTGAGTCGGGGGCAGTCGTGCCCGACTATCGGGGCAAGGCCGTGGTCCAGTTCGACGAGGTGATCGACGAGGCGCCGGGGAGCCCCGGCGGCGGGGGAGGGGGAGGGGGAGGGGGAGGGGGGGGAGCCATCACCGGCCTGGCGCAGAAGATCGTGTTGTCGCCGGTCGCAGGCGACGTCAAGGTGTCCTGGCACCGCAGCGCGATTCACGTCCAGCCCGAAGAGGGGTGGAAGCCGAACCGGGTGTACCACCTCGAGGTGCTGCCCGGTATCGCGGACTTGCGCCGCAACGTCACGAAGACCGGCACGACGATCGTCTTCTCGACCGGCGGCGCCCTGCCCCGAGCCGCGCTCAGCGGGACCGTGCTCCTGTGGGTCGAGCAGCGGCCGCTCGTGCAGGGCGTGATCCGGGCCGCTCCGCTCCCCGACACCGCCGCCTATGTCACGCTGACGGACTCCGCCGGAAACTTCCGGCTCCGGGAGATCCCTCCCGGGCGGTATCGCGTGTGGGCCATTCAGGACCAGAACAACAACCGCCGCCAGGACCGGCGCGAGCCGTTCGACACCGTCGCCGTCACGGTCGACTCGACGGCGAGTGCCGTGCTCTGGGCGTTCGTGCACGACACCGTCGGCCCGCGGATTCGCACCATCGAGTCGGTGGACTCGGTCACGCTCCGCATCACCTTCTCGGGGCCGCTCGATCCGGCGCGCCCGCCGGACACGGCTGCGGTGCGCGTGTTCGCGCTGCCCGACACGACGCCCGTCGGCGTGCGGGCGCTGTACCGACCGGCGCAGTTCG
>Ga0209056_10001355_pt1 | contig 26996 bp, 24 predicted proteins | sample GraSoiAngelo_114_FD_185876 | JGI IMG/M metagenome (GOLD analysis project Ga0209056, IMG submission 185876) | Grasslands soil microbial communities from the Angelo Coastal Reserve, California, USA - 14_0903_13_40cm (SPAdes) (version 2) | ecosystem: Environmental > Terrestrial > Soil > Grasslands... | reverse complement strand
CGCGCGGACCCGCGCGAGGCGGCGGCGCTGTTGCTCCTCGGCATCGTTGGAGACCTTCAGGATCTCGACGGGGTGATCATCGTCGGACAGGAACTCGTTGACCCCGACGATGACCTTCTCACCCATCTCGACCTGACGCTGGAATGCCGCCGCCGATTGGGCAATCTGCCGCTGGAACCAGCCCGTTTCGATCCCCCGGACGACTCCGCCGATCGAGGTGATCTCGGCGAACAGGGCTTCGGCCTCACGCTCGAGCTGATCGGTGAGTGCCTCGATGTAGTACGAGCCGCCCAGCGGGTCGATCACCTGGGCGACGCCCGTTTCGTGTGCCAGGATCTGCTGCGTCCGCAGCGCCACCTGCACGGACTGTTCCGTCGGTAACGCCAGCGTCTCATCCAGGGAATTGGTGTGAAGCGATTGCGTGCAGCCGAGCACCGCGGCCAGGGCCTGATACGCGACACGCACGATGTTGTTCAACGGCTGCTGCGCGGTCAGTGTGACACCCGCCGTCTGGCTGTGAAAGCGCATCATCCAGGAGCGGGCTTGCCGGGCCTTGTAACGCTCGCGCATGTGGCGCGCCCAGATGCGCCGGGCGGCACGCAGCTTGGCGATCTCCTCGAAGAAGTCGTTGTGGATGTCCCAGAAGAAGGAAAGGCGCGCCGCGAAGCTGTCGATATCGAGACCGCGCGCGATGCCGCGCTCCACATAGGTGAAGCCGTTCGCGAGCGTGAACGCGAGCTCCTGGGCCGCCGTCGCCCCCGCCTCGCGGATGTGATAGCCGGAGATCGAAATCGTATTCCAGAGCGGTGTGTGCTTGGCGCCCCACTCGAACATGTCCACGATGACTTTGAGCGCTGGCTCGACCGGATAGACCCACGCATGCTGGGCCATGTACTCCTTGAGGATGTCGTTCTGCACCGTGCCACGGAGCTTGCCGATCGGGACGCCCTGTTTCTCGGCTGCGGCGACGTAGAAGCAGAACAGAATGGCCGCCGGGCCGTTGATCGTCATGGACGTCGAGACTTGGTCGAGCGGGATGCCGGCGAACAACGTCTCCATGTCCGCCAGGGAGGAAATCGCGACACCGCATTTCCCGACTTCTCCCTCCGACCGCGGATGGTCGGAGTCGTAGCCCATCAACGTCGGGAAGTCGAACGCCACCGACAGACCGGTCTGGCCATGCTCGAGCAGGAACTTGTAGCGTTGGTTGGTATCCGCCGCGCTGCCGAAGCCCGCGAACTGCCGCATCGTCCAGAGCTTGCCGCGGTACATCGTGGGATGAATCCCGCGCGTGAACGGGTATTCACCGGGGCGCCCGAGCTGGTGCTCGGCATCGAAGCCAGGGAGATCGGCGGCGGTGTAGACCGGCTTCTTCTGTATGGTCATTTGCCGTTCCTTACTTTGTCCAGGACTTCGGCGGCGACGTCGTAGGGGCTCCGCGTGCCTGCCGCGACGTCGTCGAGTCGCTGCGCGACCAGATCTTCAGCCTCTGTCTCATCCCATACCCACTGACGGATGGCGCGGTTCACCACGGCACGAGTGCGGGCGGCCAGACGGCGTTTGCGACGCTCCTCGAGCTTGCCGCTGGAAGCGAGATAGTCGTGGTGGCGGTCGAGTGCTGCGACGAGCTGCGAGATCCCCTCACCCTTCGATGCAACGGTCGTCAGGACCAGATGCTCCCACGAATTCGCAGTTGCCGCCGCCTCACCTCGCCGCCCTCCGCCGCCCTTCGCCGCCCCATGGTGTGGCGTGATGTGCGCGAACGCGTTGCCCTTCCGGATGCCCAGCATGACCTCGATCTCTTGGCGCAGCTTCTCCGCCCCCGGCCGATCGCTCTTGTTGATCACGAAGAGCTCGGCGATCTCCATGACGCCCGCCTTCAACGTCTGGATGCCGTCGCCCGATTCGGGCACGAGTACCAGCACCGTGGTCTCGGCCGTGGCGGCGACGTCGAGCTCGGTCTGCCCGACGCCGACGGTCTCGATGAGGATGCGGTCGAATCCGAACGCCTCGAGCACATCCGCGACCTCTTCGGTGGTCGTGGCGAGCCCGCCCTGCGCTCCCCGCGTGGCCATCGAGCGAATGAACACTCCGGGATCGAGGCTGACGGACTCCATGCGAATCCGGTCGCCGAGCAGCGCGCCACCGGTAAAGGGGCTGGTGGGATCGACTGCGATGACGGCGACCTTGAGACCGCGCTCGCGATAGGCGCGGACCAGTTGCTCGGTGAGGGTGCTCTTCCCGGCGCCCGGTGGCCCGGTGATGCCGATGCGATGAGTACTTCCCTTCCCAATCTTCCGGTGCAGCGCCGCCAGCACCCGCTCGAACCCGTCGCGCTGGTTCTCGACCAGGCTGATCGCACGGGCCAGCGCCGCCGTGTCCCCGCGCGCCAACCCGTCGAGCACCGCGTCGAGTCGCATATGCCCTAAGGATAACGGCGGCGTGGCCGTCACAGGAGGGTTCCATGCAGAATCACGGACGCCACGGTGAAGTAAATGACCAACCCGGTGACGTCGACCAGCGTGGCCACGAACGGCGCCGACGCACTGGCGGGGTCGAATCCCAGGCGGCGCAGGATAAAGGGCAACAGGGATCCCGCCATCGTTCCGAACGTCACGACGCCGATCAGGCTGCCGAACACGGTGAACGCGACAAGCAGGTAATGCTCCCCATAGATCCCGGTGATCGCGTGCCATAAGGTGATCCGGAGAAAGCCGATCGCGCCCAGCACGAGGCCCAGCACCACGCCCGTCGCGAACTCACGCCGAATGACGCGCCACCAGTCGCGCAGATTGACTTCGCCCAGCGCCATCGCGCGGATGACCAACGTCGACGCCTGCGAGCCGGAGTTGCCGCCGCTCGAGATGATGAGCGGGACGAAGAGGGCGAGAATGACGGCCTTCGCGATTTCCTCCTGGAAGAACGCCATCGCCGTCGCCGTGAGCATTTCGCCGAGAAACAGCGCGGCCAGCCAGCCGGCGCGTTTTCGGACCATGCGGCCGAACGCGACCTTCAGATACGGCGCGTCCAGCGCTTCCATACCGCCGAACTTCAGCAGGTCCTCGGTCGTCTCTGCTTCCACCACGTCGATGACGTCGTCGAAGGTGATCCGTCCTAACAGACGGGCGTTCACATCCACGACGGGGACGGCCGCGACGTTGTAGCGGGCCATGAGCCGGGCGACCTCTTCCTGGTCCTGCTCCGGCTGTACCTGGACGATCGGTTGCTCCATCACGTCGTGCACCAGGCGCGCCGGCGACGTAACGATCAGCCGGGCGACCGGTACGATGCCCCGCAGGTGCCCGTGGACGTCCACGGCATACACCTGGTATAGCTGGCTCTCATCCTCGTCACTTTGTTGGCGGATCGCCTCGATGGCCTCCCCGACCGTCGCATCCTCCCGGACGGTGACCACGTTGCTGGTCATCAGCCCGCCGGCCGAATCCTCCGGATATTCCAGCAGCCGCTCCACATCGGCGCGATCGCTGACCTTCGCAAGTACCGCCTCGCGCTGGCCGGGCGAGAGCTCCGCGACGAGGTCCGCGGCATCGTCCGACGGCATCTCCTCGACCAACTCGGCGGCGTACTCTGGTCCCACCGCGAGCAGCATCTCTTCCGGGTGCTCCGTTGCTTCCATCTCGGCAAGAGCGCTCGAGGCCATGTCGAGTGGCAGCTCGGAGATCACGCGCACACGAATGGATTCTTCCAGCGCTGAGAGGACGTCGGCGAGGTCGGAGGGATGTACGTGGCGAACGCGCAGCAGGAACGGATGGAGGTCATCCTGCTCGGCAAGCTCCTTCAGCTCGTCGAGCCTCAGGTCGGGGGCTTCGGGCGCGGTCACGGCGACCCTCCACCGAGCATAATCGTGCGCACCGGACCGGGGCGCACCGCCACGCGCTCGACGCGCGTCACGCTAGCGGCCAGGACGTCGAATTCGAGTCCCTTGTACGTGAACCGCTCCCCCGCGCGGGGAATGCGGCCCAGAGCCTGGATCAGCAACCCGCCGACGCTCTGGGCCCCGCTCCCGAGCGGCAGCCCCAGCTTCTCGGCCAGCTCGGCGCTCGGCGTGCTGCCCTCGACTTCGATCACGCGCGTGGTGTCGGGAGTCGACGCCGCCGGCTCGAACAGCTCGCTGACGAGATCGTTCAGCAGGTCCTCGAACGTGACGAGTCCCGCCGTGCCGCCGAACTCGTCCAGCACGACCGCGAGGTGGCGCCCGCCGCGCTGCATTTCGAGCATCAGATCGGCGGCGCGCATCGTGCCCGGAACCGAGAGCGGCGGCCGCACCAGGATGGGATCCTCCGGCTGGCGGCCGAGCAGGTCGAGGGTGTGAGCGACGCCGACCACTTCATCCAGCGACCCGCGATGGACGGGATAGCGGCTGTAGCCTGATTGCTGGAGGACGTGCGCCGCTTCGGCCGTGAGGATGCCTTCCGGAAACGCGACAATGGCGGTGCGCGGCGTCATCAGCTCCCGCACCGGACGATCGGCGAAGGCGAGGACTCCGGAGACCACGGCCATCTCGTCGGTCGTGGCGAGCGCGTCGGTATCGGCGCTCGTCAGCAACGCGGCGAGGGTGGTACGCGTCGAGCCCTCGCGCCGCGGGATGAACGGGGACAGCACGCCGCCGAAGCGCTCCATCAACGGCACCGCGTGTCCGACCAGCGGCTCGGCCCAGCGCCTCCCCAGCACGCGCGGGATGAGATACGCCGCGCCGATGAAGAGCGGCACGCCGACTGTGATCGTGAAGATCCCGATGAACGTCGGCGTCGTCGCGGCCAGCAGCGCGGGAATCGCACCGGCGGCGAGGAGGACGCCGAGCGTCGTCAGCATGTTGGATGTGGCGAGGGTCTGCCCGGGGTTTTGCAGCACGTTCATCCTGGCCGCCGAGCCACGCAGCTTGTATGCCACCCAGCGCGTCAATTCGTGCTGGCTCACGGCGGCGGCGGCGACACCGATCGCCGCCGACACACCGGCCATCAGGAGCCCGACCAGCAAGACGGCGAGTGCGACGCTCATCGCTTTTCGAACGAGACCTGGGTGACGCGGCGCTGATCGACGCGCTCCACGACCACGCGGAAGCCGTCGAGCGTCAACTCGTCGCCGGGCCGAGGGACGCGGCCCAGGACCGAGTAGACGAGCCCGCCCACGGTCGAGACTTCGGAATGGGCGATCGTGGTGCCCAGCGCCGCGGAGAGCTCGTCGAGACTGGTGCGACCGTCCACCCACAGCCGCGTGCCGTCCTGGCGAATCGCCGGTGTCGTTTCGGTGTCATGCTCGTCGCGGATCTCACCCACGATTTCCTCGAGAATGTCTTCGCGCGTGATAAGACCCGAGGTCCCACCGAACTCGTCCACCACGATCGCGATGTGCGCGGGCGTGCCCTGAAAGTCGCGGAGCTGATTGTCGAGCGTCTTGGTCTCGGGAACGAACGCCGCGGGACGCATGAGCGTCTGCCAGCGAATGCCCGGCTCCGCGAGCCCCATCGCGATGGGCACCAGGTCCTTTGCGAACACCACACCCCCGACGTTGTCGGGTGAGCCATCCAGCACCGGTAGGCGCGTGTGCTGGCTTTGCCGGAATGCTTCTAGGACCTCCTCAGTGGACGCCGAGATATCGACGCCGGTCATGTCGAGCCGCGGCGTCATGACCTCGTCCACCGTCGTGTCGGCCAGCGTAAAGACGCCGAGCAGCATGTCGCGCTGGGCAACGCCAAGGTTGGGTTGCAGCGGCCGCGGCGTGTGGACGAGGGCATGGAGCCCGCGATCCGCCCACGCGAGGAGCCAGAGCAGCGGGCCGAACGGGGCCAGGGTGCGCCGCGCAAGGGGAAGCGCTGCATCCGACAGCTCGGGTGCGATCCGCGCCACGCTGCGCGGCAGTGCGTCGCCCACGATGAAGAGCAGCAGGGTTCCCACTCCCAGCGTGAGGATTGCCTCCGCCCACGGTCTGGTCCACCAGGCCACCGCATTGGCCGTGGCGACGGCGCCGAGGATGAGCAGCGCCAGGCGTGCCACGTGCAGCGCGCGATGCAGCGGCACGCGCCGCTCGGCGGCTATGGGCGGGGCATCACCGAGGGTGTGGAGCGCCTCGCCCACGGCAGCTTCTTCGGCGAGGGCGAGTAGCGCGGCCCAGACACCCGCGCTGACGGCGACAACCAGCCCGATGAGGCGGAGTGCGGCTTCGGTCAGCATTAGCGAAGCAGTCGTTTGACGTAGCGTTCCTGCAGCTGCCACATCCGCGAGCGGGTGCGCCCAGTGCCCGCGGGATGATCGTACCCCAGGACGTGCAGCGTCCCGTGGACGGCGAGCCGCACGAGCTCTTCGCGGAGTCCCGTGCCGTTCCGTGCGGCCTCGGCTGCCGCGTCCGGGCAGATATACACGTCGCCCAGGAGCTGGCCGTCAGGCTGTGGCAGCGTGTAGGCGATCACGTCGGTCAGGCCGCGGCGGCCGGTGGCGCGGCGGTTGGCACGCCGCATGGCCGCTGCGGGGAGCAGCGTGATGTCCACGTGCGATCGGGCCGGCGCGCGCTCCCACGCCAACACCCGCTTCGCCACGCGCATGAGCTCGTCAGCGCGCGCCTGGCGCGCTCGCCGAGTGCCAGGCCGCACTGATCCCGCCACTGGACTCCGGATAGTCGATGCGATTGTGATACATCCCGCTGAGCACGACCAGGAACGCGGACTTCACCTGCTCCATCTGTTGCAGGGTGAGCGGCGCTTCATCGAGCTGACCCGCGTTGACCTTGGTGCGCACGATGTGGTCGATCGCTTCCTCGATCTTTTGCGGCGTGAGGTCCTCCAGAACCCGCAGCGCCGCTTCGACCGAGTCCGCGATCATCGAGATCGCGGTTTCCATCGACCGTGGCTTGGGACCTGGATACGTGAAGTCCTCCGGATTACGCGCCTGGCCGCCGTCGGACTTCTTCGCCTTGTCGAGGAAGTAGGTGATCTCCGTGGTCCCGTGATGCTCGGGGATGAACGCTGACACCGAATCGGGAAGCTTGGCCTCCGCGGCGAGCGCGATGCCGTCGGTGACGTGCGCCTTGATGATCTGGGCCGATTGCAGCGGCTTCAGCCGATCGTGCGGATTGTTGCCGGGGATCTGATTCTCCACGAAGTACAGCGGATTCTTGACCTTGCCGATGTCGTGGTAGTAGCACCCCACGCGGCCGAGCAGGCCGTTCGCGCCGATGCGGTTGCAGGCCGCCTCGACGAGATTCGCCATCGCCACGCTGTGGGCATATGTGCCGGGTGCCTCGAGCGACAGCCGGCGCAGCAGTGGGCGGCTCGGGTCGGACAACTCGAGCAGTGTCAGATCGGTCGTGATGTGTGTGACCGACTCGGCCACGGGCAGCAGGAAGAAGGTGAGCCCGGCCGACACCAGGCCGTTCAGCGTGCCCCAGAGGCCGCGGAGCCCGATTTCCACGATGGGCCAGCCGCTCGAGAGGCCGAGGGCAAGGGCGCCGAGCAGATATCCCGCCGCGATGATCAGCACGGGCGCGTAGAAGTTGCTCCGGCTGCGGAGCGTCTTCACCGAGAGGGCCGCGGTCACCCCGCCGACGACGCACAGGAACGTCGCGGGAACGTCGTGCAGCACCGGCTGCTGACCGATCACGACCGCCAGAATCATCGCGGCGATCATGGATACGCGGCCGTTGAACAGCACCGTCATCATCATGGCGAGGAACGGCATGAAGATGACTTCCGGGTGGGCCGGATAAAACCGCCCGACCAGTCCCCCCTGCGTCAGCAACACCGCGAACAGGCCGCCGATCAGCGCGACCTGGCGCAGGTCGCGATACGTCTCACGCCGGTAGAAGACCAGCAGGACCCAGAAGATCGCGATGATCAGCGCATCGCGGAGCAACGGGCCGATGACACCGCGGATCGAGTACGTTGTCGCGGCGCCGCGGCGCAGCAGCTCCTGGTGCAGCGTCACGAGGCGCTCGTGGGCCTCGTTCGTCACGACTTCGTTTGCACCGACGATGCGATCGCCGGCGCGCACGATGTACTTGCTCGGATCGACGCTGCCACGGAGCTCGTTGCGGCGCCGCTCCGTTTCCAGCGGTTTGGGAATCAGCGTGGGTCGGAAGAACTGCCGCTGGAGCTTGATGTACAGCACGTCACCCACGCTCGAGCCGGGATCGGGGTGCAACGTCTTGGCGCGGTTCAGGTACTGGTTGAACGTCAGTGCCTGATCGCGCAGCACGGAAGATTCCGTGGAGCCGCGTCGGACGATCAGCTCGCGCGACTGCTCGCCCTGGAGAACCCCGGGGCCGGTGACGCCTTGTGCCAGGGTGCGATCGAACAGCTTCTGGAGCGCTTGTTGCAACTTTTGCCGCTTCCCGCCTTTGCCGACATAGGCCGCCTCCTGCAGCGACAGGGTCACGCCGAAATCACTGCCCGCGCGAACGATCGCCTGCGGACCCTGATCTGCCGCGGCATCCACCGCGGCGAAGAACGCCGCCAGCGTGGTTGCGATGCTGTCGGAGGTGCGCTGCCGGAACTCGTAGATCGGCTTCGCCGACGCGGCGAGCTCCTCCGCCTCGCGCTGCAGCTCGTCTTCAGACTTATTGACGACGAAGTTGAACGGCGCGACGATGTCCTTGTCGGCGCGGGCGCCGGGCTCGAGCAGCGGCGCGACATCGGCGCCGCCGGACGGGAACGCGACATGCGCGACCAGGGCGAGCGCCGGTACCCAAATCCAGCGCGCCAGGTGGTAGCGCACCTTCTCCTGTGTCGGAAGTTTCATCTCAACCCTGGGCGTCCTCGGCGTACGCGCGGATGATGTCCCGCACCAGCCGATGGCGGACGACGTCGGCGTCACCGAGGTAGCAGAAGCCGATCCCCTCGATGCCGGGGAGGATCCGCTCGACCTGCAGGAGCCCGGAGTCCTCGCGGTTGGGCAGGTCGATCTGGGTCTTGTCGCCGGTGATCACGGCGCGGGAATTCACCCCCAGACGGGTGAGGAACATCTTCATCTGCATCCCGGTCGCGTTCTGCGCTTCGTCCAGAATCACGAACGCATCGCTCAAGGTACGGCCGCGCATGTAGGCGAGCGGCGCGATTTCGATGGTGCGCGTCTCGAGCGCCTTTTGCACCCGCTCGCGCGGCATCATGTCCTCGAGCGCATCGTACAGCGGCCGGAGGTAGGGATCGACCTTCTCCTGCAGGTCGCCGGGGAGGAAGCCGAGGTTCTCGCCCGCTTCCACGGCAGGCCGGGCGAGGATGATCCGGCGCACCCGCTTGCGGGCGAGCGCGTCCACCGCGGCCGCGACGGCGAGATAGGTCTTGCCGGTCCCGGCCGGTCCGATGCCGATGACGATATCGTGCTCGGCGATCGATCGCAGGTATTCCCGCTGTCCCGCGGTCTTCGGCTGAATGACGCGGCGCAATCCCGGGAGAATGATCTTCACCGGGTCGGGAGGCGCTCCCGGGCGCCCGAGCTCCCCGTGCGCTTCGTCGGAGATCAGGCGCTCGACGTCGTGGACGTCGAGGTTCTCGCCCATCCGCGCCAGATCGATCAGCGCCTGCGCGACGGGTCCGGCGCGCTCGATCGCCGCGGCGGACCCGGCGAGCGAAAGGTTGTCGCCGCGCAACGAGACGCGCACACCCAGACGGCGCGCGAGCTCGAGCAGATTGGCATCGTTCACGCCGGCCAATGCCAGCGGATCGACGCCTTCCACAGATAACCGGTGGACGACGTCATCACTCATGGGGGGGCACCGCCTTTATATGAAGTGCGGCGAGATCCTCGGGCCGCGCCGGCGCGGGCGCGCCCTCGAATAAGGCACGCGCCGCGGTGGTCTTGGGAAACGCGATCACGTCGCGCATCGAGGCCGCGCCGACGATGAGCATCACCGTGCGATCGAATCCCACGGCGAACCCGCCATGCGGCGGCGCGCCGGCAGCGAGCGCGGTCAACAGGAAACCGAAGCGGGCATCGATGTCGGCCGGCGACAGTCCGAGATGCGCGAAGACCTTCCGCTGGATCGCCGGATCGGTGATCCGGATCGAGCCGGAGCCGAGCTCGTTGCCGTTGTAGACGGCATCGTAGTGCAGCGCGCGGCAGGCGAACGGATCGCTGTCCAGCTTGCCCAGGTCCTCCGGATGCGGGGACGTAAATGGGTGGTGGGCGAACACCGGCTTCCCCGTTTCGGGATCCGGCTCGAACAGCGGGAAGTCGACCACCCAACAGAACGCGTGCGCGAGCTTCGGCTGCGGCGCCAGGCGCCGGATCACTTCCCGCCGCACCTTGTCGAGCGCGGGCGACGTCACGCGGTCCGGTCCGACCGTCATCAGCGCGACATCGCCGTCGCCGACGCCGATCTGTCCCAACGCTGCCGCGTTGAAGTGTTTCCCGACCGAGCCGGACAGCTGCTCGCCCTGACGTTTCACCCACGCCAATCCGGGGGCGCCGTGCGTCTTCGCCGTCTCGGCGAGCTGGTCCACGTCTTTGCGCGACAGGGTGCCCCCACCCCGCACCGCGATCCCTCGGACCCGCGAGCCGTTGGTGGCGCCCTGGAAGAACGGCACGCCGAGCGGCTGGACCTGTGCGGTCCAGTCAGTGATCGGAAAATCGAAGCGCAAATCGGGCTTGTCGGTCCCGTAGCGTTCCATCGCCTCGCGCCACGTCAGCCGCGGGAACGGCCGGGCGATCGTGTGGCCGGCTTCGTCCCACAGGGCGACGAGCACCGTCTCGACGAAGCCCAAGACGTCTTCCTGCCCCACGAACGACGCCTCGATATCGATTTGTGAGAACTCGGGCTGGCGGTCGTAGCGCAGGTCTTCGTCACGGAAGCAGCGCGCGATCTGGAAGTAGCGATCGAACCCCGATACCATCAGCAGCTGCTTGTAGATCTGCGGCGACTGCGGCAGCGCGTAGAACTCGCCCGGGTGCACGCGCGACGGCACGAGATAGTCGCGCGCGCCTTCGGGGGTCGGCTTGGTGAGGTTGGGCGTCTCGATCTCGAGGAAGTCCAGCTCACTCAGCGCGCGACGGGCGCGCTGCAGCAGCCGGTGCCGTAAGATGAGATTGGCTTGGAGCTCGGGCCGCCGCAGGTCGAGGTGGCGATACTTCAGGCGGAGCTCCTCGGCGGCCAGCTCTTCACCCTTGCCGCGCGCCACCGGAATCGCTGGCGTTTCCGCCGGTCCGACGACGCGCAGCGATGTGGCGTGCACCTCGACGTCACCGGTCGCGAGCTCGGCGTTGCGCATGGCTGGCGGACGGGCGACGACCTCGCCTTCGACGAGCAGGACGGTCTCGGGCCCCACCGTTTGCGCGCGGGTCACGAGATCGGGCGACGCCCATCCCGGTCCGACGGCGACCTGGACGAGACCGTCACGATCGCGGAGGTCGAGAAACACGATGCCTCCGAGGTCGCGGCGGCGGTGGACCCAGCCCCCCAACCGAACCCGCTGCCCCACGTGCTCTTTCCGCAGCGCGCCGCAGCGGTGGGTTCGCAGGGTTGTCTGAGTCACGCTGGCGTTTATGCGCCTCCCCTCTCTGCATCACACAGGATGCGATAGAACTCTTGTGCATCGCTGGCCGCGAGCAGCCGCGTGCGAATCGGCTCGCGCCGCACGAGCCGCGAGATGCGGCTCAAGGCCTTGACGTGCGCGCCGGCCTGCGACTCCGGACCGGCGAGCAGGAAGAACAACCGTACCGGTTCACCATCCACCGTTTCATACGGCACAGGAGTGCGCGCCGTACCGGCGACCGCTACGAGATTGGCGAGGGCTGGGGTCTTGCCATGTGGAACCGCTACGCCGTAGCCAATTCCAGTCGGGAACTGCCGCTCCCGCTCCATGACCGCCTGCAACACATCAGGGGCTGCCCCGTTGCCTCCCACCAAGAGGTCCACTAACTCCCGTAGCACGCCCTCCTTGCTCTGGGCCCTGATGGGGACCCGGATGCGGTCGGGGGTTAGCAGTTCGGAGAGCCGCAATGGAGTATGTCCAAGTGCCGTAACCGATTGAAGATAGTTGACTTGAGTTGACGGCGCCACAGCCGTGAGTAAACGTTCGGCATGCAACGCCTTGGCCTGTTGGTTGTTGGACTGCTGCTGCCCGCCGCGCCGCAGGCGTCCGGACAGCAGGCGGCGGGCACGACGCTGTGGCGAGTGGCCGCGACGACCCTACCGGTCCCCGCGGCGCTGACGCTCGGTCCCGCGGCCGTCATCTGGAATCCCGCGCAGACGCAGGATAGCGCCCGGGTGCAACTGGCCCTCGAGGCCATTCAGACGCCTGCCGCGGTCGATGCGACCGGACTGATCGCGGCCGTGCGGATTCCGGCCGGCTCGATTGGACAGTTGGGGTTGGTCTACGGCCGCGTCGGTTTGAGCGACATCACGCAAACCGTGGACAGCCCCGATCCCACCGGGACCCTGGTGCCCGTCTATACGTTCGTGCTCGGTGCTACGTGGTCGCGCCGCGTCTGTGCGACGAATGTCGGCGCCACGCTCGCGTTTCACCAGACGCGTCTCGACCTCGCCCGTGCGAACCGGTGGACGATCGACGTGGGTGCGAGTCAGCCGGTGCTCGGCGACAGGCTGCGCGTCGCCGCGGCGACACACTTTTTCTCATCACTCAAGACCAACGATCCGGCGCAGGACATGTATGCGGGGATCGAAGCCCGGATTTGGAGAGGACCTGTGTCCAGCAACCGCGTCGTCGTTCGCGGGCGATACGGCATCTCGTTTGCCCATGGCTTCGCCGCCGATCATCAGTTCGGCGTGGGTGCCGAGGTCGCGAAGACCGTGGCGCTCGATCTCATGCTGTCGCGGGAAGGCGGCTACAGCGATGGCGCGCACTGGCGGCCCGTCGCCGGCCTGTGGCTCGTGATCGGCAAATATCGCGTCACGCTCGCGCGCGACGCCGGCGTCAACGACCTGGGCTCCACGTATCGAGTCGGCGTGGACATGCGGTTTCGGTGAGCGTCGATCTTCTCAGTCTGACGCCGGGGGCCGCGCGTGATGCGCTTGCGGAGTGGCTGACGCAACGGGGCGAGCCCGGCTATCGCGCGCGCCAGGTGGTTGCGCGTCTGTGGCAACGGCCGGTCGGCAGCTGGGCCGAGGCCACAGATCTCGCTGTTCCGCTTCGAGCGGCGCTCGATCAATCCTTTCCGCTACGCAGACTGACGCTGAAAACACATCAGGTTTCCAGCGACGGTACGCAAAAGTTCTTGTGGGCACTGGACGACGGCGAGGCGATCGAATCGGTGCTGATTCCCGAAGGCAAGCGCCGCACCTTATGCATCTCGTCGCAGGCCGGGTGCGCGCTCGGCTGCGTATTCTGCGCCACGGGACGGATGGGATTTCGCCGCAATCTCTCCGGCGGCGAAATCACCGGGCAGGTGCGAGAACTGATCCTGCGCGATCCTGCGCTCAAGCCGACCAACATCGTGTTCATGGGGATGGGTGAGCCGCTGCTCAACTGGGAAGCGGTGGATGCGACGCTCACGATTCTCAATAGGGCCGAGGGGTTTGGGATTGGGGCCCGGCACATCACTCTCTCGACGGTTGGCATCCTCCCGAATCTCGCCAAGTTCGCAAAACGCCCCGAGCAGTTCCGCCTTGCAGTCTCGCTGCATGCTCCGAGCCCCGCGCTGCGGCGCGACCTGATGCCGATCGAAAAGAAGTACACGCTGCCGCAGCTGATGGGAGCGCTGCAGCAGTTCCGGCGCCGGGTGACGCTCGAGTACGTGCTGATCGGCGGGAAGAACGACTCGCTGGAGACGGCGGATCAGCTGGCGAAGCTGGCGCAGCCGCTCGAGGCATTGGTGAACCTGCTCCCCCTTCATCCGGGCGGCGCGCCCGACCTCACGCCGAGCACGCGGGCGCAGATGCTCGCGTTCGAGCGGCGCCTGAAGCAGCGGGGCGTGGCAGCGGTGTTGCGCCGCAGTCGCGGCCTGGATATCAGCGCGGCCTGCGGGCAGCTACGGGTGGAAGTCGAGGCCGAGGAGCACGCTCACATCGAGTAGCTTCGCGCTGTCGAGCTGGACTTCGACGCGTCCCTGCCCCAGCGCTGCCCGCACGCGCTCGCCCACCTGCTCGGCGCCACGCCGGACGATGATCCGCGTCGAATCGAGCCCGTTTTCGCCCGCGTTGCCGAAGTAGACCACGTCCACTCCCGCACGCCGCAACAGCCGGGTCCCGATGCGTGCGTCACCAGCCCGCCCGTTGGCGTTCAGGACCTCGACGGTGATTGCGGGACCGCGATCGCCCGGGATGGGACGCGTTTGCGAGGAGTCGCCACCGCAGCCAGCGACGACGACTGTCACGGTCAAGATTGCCGGAATCTTCATGGCCGTCTGACCAGTTGATTCCAGAACCCTACCGTCGCGAACGGCAATGGCCAGCCGGAGCGAACCAGCCACTCGATTCGGCGGCGCGCTACCTCGCGCAGGACGGCATCGCGCTCGATCGGAACACGCCGTGCCAGATCGGCGCGGTCAGGCGCGATACGGTCCCGCCCCGGCTCCAGAAAGTCCGCGAGATACAACATCCGTCCCACGTCATCCCAATCCGGCGAGCCGATCGTGTGGAACCGCACGGCATCCAGCACGCCGTGGTCTCGCTCCCCGTCGGCGGCAGCCCGGTCCGCCGCGGCCGGCCCATGCGCCAGTGGATCGGGAAGGGGCGCATCGCGCAGCGCATCATGCAGCCACCCGGCGCGGAGCCAGCGGCCCTGTTCCTTGGGATCGACGTGCATCGCGTCAGCCCAGCTCTTCAGGAGTGCGACGACGCGCTCGATATGGGCGCGACGCTCGGGTGACACCAGCGCCCATGCCGGCAAACTCACGGCGTGACTCGCGGATCCGCGCCGATGCCTTCACCCAGGACGACGTTGTCGAGGAGACGCGTCTTCCCCACTCGGGCCGCCACTACGCCGATGGTGTGCGCGGTGACGCGTGTGACGGGCTGCAGGTTCTCATCGATGAGCGCGCAGTACTCCGGGATGACGCCGGGGGCATGCATCGCTTCCAGCCCTGCGCGCTGCACCTTTACGGGATCCGCTTCCCCGCCCCGCCAGGTTTGCTCGAGCGTCCGGAGCGCGCGCGACAGGACGAGTGCGGACCGGCGTTCGTCAGGATTCAGGTAGGTGTTGCGCGACGACAGGGCGAGACCGTCCAGCTCGCGCACCGTCGGCGCGATATCGATGGTGACGCCGAAGTCGAGCTCCTGCACCATCCGTTTGACGAGCATCGCCTGCTGAAAGTCTTTGCGGCCGAACACTGCGACGTCGGGCTCGACGAGGTGCAACAGCTTCGCGACCACGGTGAGCACGCCGGTGAAATGCCCCGGTCGCGCCATCCCTTCGAGTGTGTCTGCCACCGGAGCGGGGAGGACGCGCACCAGCGGCTCCGCCGGATACATGGCGGCGGCGTCCGGCACGAACAGGCAGTCCACCTCGCGCGCCTCCGCCAGCTTGCGATCGCGCGGCAAATCACGGGGATAACGGGCGAGATCCTCGTGGGGACCGAACTGGAGCGGGTTGACGAAAATGCTGACGACGACGCGGTCGGCAAGTTCGCGCGCGCGGTCTACGAGGTGCAGATGGCCTTGGTGGAGATATCCCATGGTGGGAACGAAGCCGATGGTGTGGCGGCGAGAGCGCTCGGCGCGAGACCAGGAGCGCATCTCGGTAAGGCTGGAGAGCTCGCGCAACTAGAACTCGCGCTTCTTCATCTCCGAAAAGAAGTCGCGACGCTCGATGTCATCGTCCGTGCTATCCGGCGGCAGCGTCGGATCGTAGCGTTTGCGCGCTTTGGGCTTGGCCTTCGCCGCCTTGGCCATGTTCTTCTTGATCAGCTTGGCGAGCTTTTCGTCTTCCGTCTTCGACATCCCGTCTGTCCCCCCAAGAAGGTCACCACAATTTAATATCACTTTCCAAAGGAATGCTCCGGTCCGGGGTAACGTCCCTCCCGCACCTCCGCCGCGAACACCCGCGCCGCCTCCCGCACATCTTCGGCCAACGCCGCGTACTTCTTGACGAACTTGGCCGAGAATTGGTCGTTCAGGCCGAGCATATCGTGCAGCACCAGGACCTGCCCGTCGCACGCCGGTCCCGCCCCGATGCCGATCGTCGGGATCGAGAGCGCCTTCGTGATCTGCGACGCGAGCGGGGCCGGCACGAGCTCCAGCACCACGGCGAACGCGCCCGCATCCTGGAGCGCCGTGGCGTCGGCCTTGAGCCGCCCAGCCTCGGCGTCCTCACGGCCCTGCACGCGATAGCCGCCGAGGGCGTGCACCGATTGCGGCGTCAGGCCGAGGTGGCCCATGACGGGGATGCCGATGTCCACGAGGCGGCGCACGGTTGTCGTCATGGGCTGACCGCCTTCGATCTTCACCGCGTTGCAGCCCGTTTCCTTCATGGCCCGGCCACAGTTGCGCAGCGCGTCTTCGGGCGAGATTTGATAGCTCAGAAACGGCATGTCGCACACGACCATGGCGCGCTCCGTACCGCGTCGCACCATCTTCGTGTGATAGATCATCTGATCGAGCGTCGCCGACAGCGTGGACGGCGCGCCCGCGAGCACCTGGTTCAGCGAGTCTCCGACGAGCAGGATATCGACGCCGCTGGCGTCGAGCAGGCGCGCGAACAGCGCGTCGTAGCACGTGAGTGCCACGATGCGCTCGCCCTTCTCCTTCATCTCGAGCAACGCGCGCGTGGTGACGCTAGACATGTTCCCCTTCCAGCTCGGCGATTTCGCGCTGCCAGAAATCGCGGTTCGGGAGCTCCGGGTGCGGAATCGTCAGGTCCGGCTGTCGCACCGTCATGTCGCCGTACCGTACGATATCGAGGTCGAGGGTCCGCGGCCCCCACCGCTCGCGGCGTGCTCTGCCCCGCTCGGCTTCGATGCGGCGGCAGTGCGTCAGGAGCGCCGCCGGCTCCAGGGTGGTTTCGAGCAGAACCATTTGGTTCAAATATGGTGGCTGCGCAACCGGTCCGAGGGGCGCCGTCTCCTCGACTCGGGAAGCCGCGACCAGCCGGGTGCCGGGGAGCGCGCCGAGCCGTGCGCGCGCATACGCCAGGTGTGCCGCACGATCGCCCAGATTGGTGCCGAGGGCGACAAAGGCGCGTTCAATTGACGTTGGCGAACCCGCGCGTCAAGTCACGCAGCATCGTGGCCACCTGTTCCAGGTCGCGGGTCGCGCGCTCGAGGTCGGTGAGACCTTCGGCCGCCTGCACCGCGCGCGTCGCCACGTCGTCCGCCTCGACGCGGTTTTGGCCCGCAATGCTCGCCACGGCGTTGATCCGCTCGCGCAGCCGCGCGAACGCGAGATTCTGCTCGCCCGCGGCCGCGGTGATGCGACCCGCGTGCGCCGTGGCTTCTGCCGTGGCCACGACGATCGCGTCGAGCGCTTCGAGCGCCGCAGCCGACAGCTCCTCGACGCCGCCGACGTTGACCTGGCCGCGGCGCATCTGCTCGACGACTTCGCCGACCTGGGTGTGGATGTCCTGAACCAGGTCGCCGGCTTCGGCCGCCGCATTCGCGCTTTGCTCGGCGAGGCGGCGCACTTCGTCGGCCACCACGGCGAAGCCTTTGCCGTGTTTGCCCGCGCGGGCGGCCTCGATGGCGGCGTTGAGCGACAGCAGGTTCGTCATGTCGGCCAGCTCACGGATCGATGCGATAAAGCCGGTGATCCGGCGGCTCATCTGACCGAGCTGCTGGACCTTGATCGAGCTCTCGCCCACGAACGTTTTGAGCGCGACCAGTCGCTCGATGGCTTCGCGGATCTGCGTGCGATTGCGGCTCGCGACATCGCTGGCCGCAATGGAGGCACGGGCGGCGCCGGCGCCGTCATCGGACACGCGGCGCGAGACCTGCGCCAGACTCTCCGTCGCCTCTAAACCGCCGGAGACTTCCCCCTCCTCCCGCCGCACTCCCTCACGAATGACGCCAGTGGACTGGGCGACCGCGGACGCCGCGCCTTTCAGCGTTTCGGCCGTCTGCGCGATGCTCGCCAGTTGTCGCGTCATGCGCTCGACCGTTTCGACGAGCGGACGCCGCAGGTCCGTGATGTGGACCGCGGTCGCGAGCTGGCTCGCGAACGTCGTGATCGTCAGGATGTCCTGGCGCCGGTAGCAGTGCTTCTTGTGGTGTTCGATCTCCAGCGTCCCGATCACCTGATCGCCGAATTTGAGCGGCACGATCACCAGGCTCTGGACTTCGAGCGGCGCGTCCGCGACACGTTTGTCGCGGGTGACATCGTCGATGACGACGGTCTCGCCGTGCGTCGCCACCTCGTTGCGCAGGTGCTTCGTGTCCGACGACGGCTCCCCGCGCCCCGCTCGGCCGCGCGCCGAGCGGTGCACGAGCGAGAGCTCACCATCGTGGAGGCGGTAAATCCGGAAGTCGCCCCAATCCACGAGCCGGTTCGCCAGGCGTTCGATCCGCTGGAACGAATCCTCGAGGCTGATGTTGGCCGTGATCACCGCTTCCATCGCGTGGATCTTGTTGAGCTCTTCGGCCGAGATCGCTTCTTCGATCATCTGTTTCAGCAGCAGGCCGAGGAAGACGAGCACCAGTCCGACGAGCAGCCAGGCGACGAACGACCAGGCGACGACGGCGCCGACGAAGATCGTTGCGGCGAGCAAGGTCGACGCATACGAGATGACCTCGTAGCGCACGATCATCATTCGTTCCGCCGGCTCCAGCTTGGCGCGAATGATGAGGCTCAGATAGAACAGCATGCGGCCAAACACGAAGTACGCGAGCGCGTAGCCCGCCAGGGCCGGGAGCAGCTCGATGCTCAGGACGGGAGCGCCGTTCGGCATGTCGAGCCAGTGCAGCGCGGCGCCGTATACGCCGTAGGCGGCGACCAGCGTGATGACTTCGCGCCCCAGGTTGATCCACGCCACACGCAGCGGCTTGCGCTGCCACACCCAGTCGGTCACGATCGTCGCCCCGGCGATCGCGAGGCTGGTCGCCGGCACACCCACCAGCAGACTGCCCGTCAGCCCGACGAGAGCGGTTTGCGTCAGATACGAGTATTTGCTCAGCGGTACGGAGAGCCCGCGCAGCGCCACCGCGGCGCCGAACAGCACGAACATCTCGGGGATCTGCCCGAACCAGCGGTGGTCGGCGCCAAGCACCGCGATCATCACCGCGGTGCCCACCCAGGCGAGCCCCTGACTGTAGAGCGCGACGAAGCGCGAGACTCTCATCCGTGCACCGCCGCGGCGAGCTCGCGGATGAGCCGCTCCATCGCGGCGATGCCACCTTTGCCCAGCGCATCCATCAGCGCGCTGCCGACCGCGACGCCGTCCGCCGACCGCGCGGCGGCCGCCGCTTGCGCCGGCGTGCCGATGCCAAAGCCCACCACCACCGGCAGGCGCGCCCGCGGAGGCGCGGCAGCCCGGATCCGCTGCACTTGGGCGTCGAGATCGGGCGGGACATCGGCCCGCGCCCCGGTGACGCCGAGGCGTGAGATGAGGTAGACGAATCCTGCAGCGTTGCTCAGAGCGGTCTTCAGTCGTCTCTCATCTGTCGTCGGTGCGACGAGCCGGATGAGATCCAGCCCGCGACCCGAGACCGCCTGCTCCACGGCTGGATCGGCGCCCGCGGGAAGGTCGGTGAGGAGCACGCCCGCCGCGCCGGCGGCATGGGCGTCCGTCGCGAAGCGCTCGATGCCGTAGGCGAGCACGGGATTCAGGTACGTCATGATTATCACGGGTACCGTGAGCGCGGCCTTGCTGATCAACTCCAGCACTCGCGGCACCGTGACTCCCTGCTCGAGGGCGGCTTGGGTCGTCCGCTGAATCGTCGGACCGTCGGCGAGCGGGTCCGAAAACGGGACACCAACCTCGACGAAGTCCGCGCCGGCGTCAGCGACGCGCCGCAGCGCGTCGAGCGAGACGGTGGGTGTCGGAAAGCCGGCGGTGAGGTACGGAATCAGCGCCCGGGACTTGCCGAGCGCCCGCCACCGCGCCGCGATGGCGTTTTCAGACAAAGTAGTCGCTGACGTTGATACCGTATTTGACAGGGTCAGTGACCTTGACGATGGTGCGCGGGAAACTGCCGCCCTCATTCTTCACCGAAAGATCGACCACGGTGCCGGGATTCAACAGCGCACCATCGGGCGTCGTGACCAGCCGGACCACGGGGCGGTGCACGTGCGCGACGTCGGGATTCGCGCTGTGCACCAACGCCACTTCGTAGGTGTCGAGAATGACGCAGGTGCCAACCGGATAGATCCCGATCAGGTTGATGAATGCCTTCACGACGACGGGGTCGTAGCCGCGCCGCGGATTCTCCCACATCTCCTTGAGCACCTGGTCGGGCTGAATCGGCACCGTTTGGTAGACGCGCCGGCTGGTCGCCGCGTCGAACCCGTCGGCGACCGCGATGACTTTGGAGTAGATCGACAGCGTGCGGCCGCGGATCGATTTCGGATAGCCGGTCAGGTCGATCTTCATGTGGTGCTCGTAAGCAACCACCATGCCGCGGTAGGGGATCTCGCCGTAGCCGCGCAGCCCGAAGAGCGTCAGGACGCCGAGCCAGGGGTGCGCCTGCATGATGCGCCACTCCTCTTCGGTGAGTCCCCCTTCCTTATTCAGTACCTCGAGCGGCACGCGGGATTTGCCGACGTCGTGAAACAGCGCCGCCATGCCGAGATCGTAGAGCTGGAGCTTGGTCAGTCCCAGCTTGCGTCCTAGGGCGACCGAGAAGATGCACACGTTGACCGAGTGGGTGAACGTGTACTCGTCGTAGTCCCGCAGCGTCGTCAGGCCGACCAGCGACGACTCGTTGTTGAGCACCTGGTCCACGATCGCCTGCACCGCGCGCTTCACCTTCTTCACATTGGCGGTGCGGCCCATGCGAATGCTGTTGATCACTTCCTTCGTCACCGCCACGGAGCGCGCGTACGTGCGCTTGGCAGCTTCCTTCTGCCGCTCTTCCTCTTCGACGTCCTCTTCCGCTTCGAGCGGCGGCTCGACGCTCACGTGGGACACGCCGCCGTCGGTCAGCTTCTGCGACAGCTCGAACAGTTTGTTCGGGTTGGCTTCCTTGGCGGCATAGGCGAGCAGCAGCGACACGAAGACCTGCAGCTGCCGGCGGTCGACGCCCTCGTCGAGGCGCACGGCGCCGATGCCGCATTGCTGGAGCACATTCAGGATGTGGGAGAACGACGCGTAGTTGTCGAGGTCGAGCCGCAGGCGCGTCGAATTGACGAAGATGAATTCGCCCTGCAACCGGATCTCGAGCTCCTTCTCCACATCCAACAAGTGCTTGGTTGTCGCCGCGAGGTCGTCGAGCGCCTTCTGCACCTGCGTGTTTTCGATCGGGTAGAGCTTGAGCGACCGGAACGCGGTGTAGAGGACGATGAGGAATTCGCGCCCGGCATGACGGAGGAAACCGTCCGTCGTCTGGGCGGTCTCCATCATCGAGGGACGCTTCCCGGCGGGCGTCGTCATGCTCCCCCTACCGCCCCGACGTCGCGGAGCGCCCGGTTGACCGCGTTCCGCACCAGCGGCTCCTTATCCTGCGAGACTTTTTGCAGCACGTCGCGCGCCTTGGGCGTGCGAATCTTCCCGAGCGCCATCGCCGCGCAGGCGCGCGTCTCGGGATCCTCTTTCCGCGAGAGGAGCCCGCCCTTCGGCAGCAGCAGCTTCTCGAGCGTCGGGATCCCCGCCTCACCCGCCAGCGCGCCGTACGCTTCGAAGAACGACATCTTTTCCGTCAGGTCGGCGTCCTTGAGCTTGTTGCCCGTCACCGCGGCCTCGATGCGCGAAAAGGCATTGCGGTGGCCGCGCTGGCCAAGGAATTTGACGGCCGTGATGCGGACGTCGCGCTCGTCGTCGTCGATCGCCTTCTCGAGCAGGCGCGTCGCGCTCGGGCTGCCGATCGTCGTCAGCGCCTCGACCACCGCGAGCTTCAGATCCCGCTCGCCCCGTTCCAGCAGCGGGCCCATCCCGTCGGGCGCACCGGGCAGTTTGAGCCGGCCGGCGAGCCGGACCATCTCGAGCTGCACCGCGGCATCGGCGCTCGCGAGCGCCTTGAGCACCTCGGCGGCATGCGCCACCGCCAACCGCTCGGCCGCTGTCTGCACGAGAAACTTCACGCGTTCGTTGGAGAGCTTGGGGAGCCAGCCCATGAGCGTTCCCAGGGCTTCGGCGCGCAGCTCGCCGAACAGCTCGCTCAACTCGTCTTCTGTCGGATGGCTCGTCGCTTCATCGAGCGACTGCAGCAGCTGCGACAGCGCGTCGGCCTGCGACAGCCGGGTCGGCAACGCCTCGAGGACCTGGCGATGCTCGGGAATGAGCTCGCGGGCGCGCTGCAGAATGACCTTGCATTCGCGCAGAATGAAGGCAACCGAGCGGAAGTCGCCGGCCCCCAAGAGATACGGGATGAAGTTTTCGATGATGGAGATCAGCTCGGCCCGAACCGTGCCGTAGGTTTGCAGCTCGAGCAGGTCGAACAGCATCGCGAGCACGTTGCCGCGCAGATCCTGGCTGTATTCGCGCTCGACCTCCTTGTGGAGATACTCGATCTCCTTGTCGTCCAGGAAGTAAAGCGTCGTGTCGAAGTCGTCGATCGACACCAGGCCTTCGCGCTTGGGCGGTGCCTCTTCTTCTACCTGGCGGCGCACGGTGGTCGGATCGGCGGTGCCGGCGTCGCCGCCGGGCGTGCCGCCGCCACCGATCATCGCCGCCGTCTTCTCCGTGCGCTCGATCGGGACCGCGTTCTCGCTGGCGAGCTCGCGGAAGGTGTAGGCGACGAACTGGAAATCCTCGGCCCAGAGCAGCGTCAGGAGATCGTCGGGCGCGTCCGCCTGGAGGTTCTTCGCCTGCTGCAACACGGCGAGAAAGCGCACGATCTCCGCGTCCTCGACGCCCGGTTTGAATGACAGCGAGCGGACGCCGTCCTTGTAGAGCGTCCAGGCGATGCTCTCGTTGCGCTGTTCCTGGCTGTAGATGGCGTGATCTTCCCACCGCATCTCGGTCTCGCCGATGTCGAAGATCAGATCGTCGGTGGCTTGCCAGATCTGGCGGAACGCGGTGCGGATGTTATCGACGGCGCGCTGGTAGACGGGATTGTTCGGCAGGTAGAGCTGCGTCGCCCGCATCCCCTTGCTGACGACCTGCATCAGCTCCTCCACCTGCGACGGCGGGAGGGCTAGCTCGGGGATTTCGGCGGCGGGATTCGTCAGAGCGCGGCTCCCGTAAGCTCGGCGACCATGGCGACGTCCTTGTCGCCACGGCCACTGAGGTTGATCAGGATGAGTTCGTGAGAGGCTCGCTTCGTCTTCATCACCCAGGCGATGGCGTGGGCGCTCTCGAGAGCCGGAAGAATGCCTTCCAGTCGCGACAGGGCTGCGAAGGCGTCCAGAGCCTCCTGGTCCGTCACGGCTTCATACAATACTCGGGCCCTGTCTTTCAGGTAAGCATGCTCGGGACCGACGCCCGGATAGTCGAGACCGGCAGAAACGCTATGTGCGGGCTGGACTTGTCCGTCCGCGTCCTGCAGCAGGTAACTCATGCTGCCATGGAAGACACCCGGCCGGCCCGCGCCCAGAGTCGCCGCATGCTTCCCGCTCGATATTCCCTCGCCCGCGGCTTCCACTCCCACGAGCTGGACGGCCTTGTCGTCCAGAAACCCCGCGAAGATGCCCATCGCGTTCGACCCGCCACCCACGCAGGCCACCACGGTGCTCGGCAACCGACCGACCTGCTCCAGCATCTGCGCCCGCGCCTCCCGACCGATCACCGACTGGAAATCGCGCACGAGTCGGGGGAACGGGTCCGGCCCGACCACCGAGCCGATGATGTAGTGGGTCGTGGTGACGTTGGTGACCCAGTCGCGGAGCGCCTCGTTGGTGGCGTCCTTGAGGGTGCGCGTACCGGATGTCACCGGGACGACCTTCGCTCCCATCAACTCCATGCGGTACACGTTCAGCCGCTGCCGCCGCATGTCCTCTTCACCCATGTAGACAACGCAGTCGAGTCCGAAGCGCGCGCAGACGGTCGCGGTCGCGACGCCGTGCTGTCCGGCGCCCGTTTCCGCGATGATGCGGCGCTTGTTCATGCGCTGCGCCAGCAGGACCTGGCCGAGCGTGTTGTTGATCTTGTGGGCGCCCGTGTGGTTGAGGTCCTCACGTTTGAGCAACACTTGCGCCCCGACCTGCGCGGAAAGACGCGGCACGGCGCTGATGGGCGTCGGCCTGCCGACATAGTTCTTGAGTAACCCCTCGAGCTCTGCCCAGAAGCGCGGGTCTTGGCGAGCCGCGTCGTACACGCGAGCCAGCTCGTCGAGCGCGTGCATGAGCGTCTCGGGGACATAGCGGCCGCCATAGGGGCCGAATCGGCCTGTCTCAGTTACCGTCATGAGTTTCGGTTCTGTCGTGTGACCCCAGTCAGCGCTTTCACCGCTTTCTCCGGATCCGGTTGCCGCGCGACGCTCGTTCCCACGAGTACAAAGTCTGCCCCGACTGCCGCCAGGCGTTCGACGTCCGCCCGCGTTTCCACCCCGCTCTCGGCGACGATCGCGATCCTCCCCGGCACGCGCCCAATCAACGACTCGGCGCTGCCCAAGTCCACGACGAACGTGTCGAGATCCCGCGCGTTGACGCCGAGCACAGCGGGCCCTGCGGCGAGGGCCGCATCGAGCTCCCGCGCGGCATGCACTTCGATCAGCGGCACCATATTCCAGTCACGCACGGTCCTCGCGAGCGCCTGCAGTTGTCGCAGCTGCAGCACGCGCGCGATGAGCAGGACGGCGCTCGCTCCGGCCGCCCGCGCTTCGTGGATCTGGACCTCATGGATCACGAAGTCCTTCCGCAGCACCGGTGCGGTGATGGCTGCCGCGACGCTCCGCAGGTCGTCGATCGATCCTCCAAAGTGCGCTTCGTCGGTGAGCACCGAAACCGCGACTGCCCCGCCGCGCACATACGCGCGGGCATGCTCGACGGGGTTGAGATCTTCACGGATGGCGCCCTGCGACGGAGATCGCCGTTTCACTTCGGCGATCACTCCCACGGTCGGCGCGGGCGCACCCGGAAACGGGCGGATCGGCGGCCCCGTTTGGGCAGCGCGCTCCAGCTCGCCGGCTCTTTCCTTTAGAGCATCGACGCGTTGCCGGGTTACGGCCAGAATAGCCTCCAGTGAGGTGCGGCGTGGGTTATCTGGCATCCTTGCGTTCGGTCGTTATTCGGGTAGATTAGTGTTTCGGTATATCTTCGGGGAGCGAATATGCCGGTGACGCGGCGCCAGCGCGAGATCCTGGACTACATCGGAAAGCACATCGAAGAGAAGGGGTACGCCCCCAGCTTCGAGGAAATTGCACGCCAATTTGGCTTCCAATCGCTCGCGACGGTTCACGAGCACCTCACCAATCTCGAGCGCAAAGGCTACATCCGGCGCACGCACAACGAGAGCCGGGCGATCGAAGTCGTCCCGCCCAAGGGCCAGACCGGCGCCACCGAGTTGCCGTTGCTCGGGCTGGTCGCTGCGGGCGCACCCATCGAAGCGATCACGGGTGATGAGACGATCGCGGTGCCGGACGAGCTCCTGCCGCGGCGCGGCCGCAGCTACGTCTTGAAGGTGCGCGGCGACTCCATGATCGACGAGCACATCAAGGACGGCGACTACGTCGTCGTTCAGGAACGCAACCAGGCCGAAGCCGGCCAAACCGTGATCGCGCTCGTCCATGGTGAAGGCGCCACGGTCAAGCGGTTCTACCGCGAGCCCGGCGGGTGGATCAGGCTGCAGCCGGCCAACGAGAAGATGCAGCCCCTGCGTCTCAATGAGCGCGACGTCATCGTCCAGGGCGTCGTGGTCGGCGTCATCCGGAAATACTAGCGGTCGCTTTGCGCAGCCGATCGAGCGCGGCCCGCGCCGCGCCCGACGCGACGACCTCGCGCGCCCGACCGATGCCTTCGGCGAGCGAGCCCGCGATTCCCGCCACGTAGATCGCCGCCCCGGCGTTGAGCAGCACCGCCGCCAGTCCTGCGGGGTCGGCCGGCGCTGATCCGTTGCCAAGTATCCGCTCGACCCGTTCGGCGTTGGCGGCCGGGTCCCCGCCCTGCAGGTCGCGCACGTCCGTGATCTCGAGCCGGAAGCGCTGCGGATCGATTTCCCACTGCCGCACCGCCCCCTCCTTTACTTCCCACACATCCGTGATCCCATGCGGGGAGATCTCATCCATCCCCACACGCCCGTGCACGACGAGCGCGTGCTCCGCCCCGAGACGCACCAGCGCTTCGGCGACGATGCCGGCGCGATCGGGATCGGCGACCCCCACAACCTGACGCCGCACGCTCGCGGGATTTGCGAGTGGCCCGATGAGGTTCATGAGGGTCGGTGTCCCCAGCTCCCGCCGCACGGCACCGACGTGCTTCATCGCGGGATGAAAGTTCGGCGCGAACAGGAAGACGACGCGTGCTTCATTTAACACGCGACTCGCCGTCGGGGCATCGAGCATGATCCGCAGCCCGAGCGCTTCCAGTACATCGGCGGAGCCGCAGCGCGACGTGTACGAACGATTGCCGTGCTTCGGCACGACGGCGCCTGCGCCGGCGGCGACGAACGCTGCGATGGTCGAGATGTTGAACGTCGGCACTGTGCCGCCGCCTGTGCCGCACGTGTCTACCAGGAACTCGGCGGACGCGTCGACTCGGACCATCGCGGCGCGAAGCGCGCGCGTTGCGCCGGCGAGCTCGTCCGCAGTTTCGCCTTTCGTCCGCAGCCCCATCAGCAGCCCGCCGATCTGCGCGGGCGTTGCCTCGCCGCTCATGACGACGCCGAACACCTCGGCGGTCTGCTCCTCGGAGAGCGATTGGCGGTTGGCGAGCGCGGTCAGCGCGCGGCGCAGCGGCGAGTCCATGAAGGATTAAGGCTATCACCCTTGTCAAATAGTGACAACGAGTTGCATCTTTCCTCGCGTGACGAGCCGCCCCCCCCGCCACTTCCTCGCGGTGGTTCAATACGACGGGGGCGGGTTCGCAGGGTGGCAGCGGCAGCCGGCGGACCGCACGGTCCAGGCCGAATTCGA
>Ga0209056_10001352_pt1 | contig 27016 bp, 19 predicted proteins | sample GraSoiAngelo_114_FD_185876 | JGI IMG/M metagenome (GOLD analysis project Ga0209056, IMG submission 185876) | Grasslands soil microbial communities from the Angelo Coastal Reserve, California, USA - 14_0903_13_40cm (SPAdes) (version 2) | ecosystem: Environmental > Terrestrial > Soil > Grasslands... | reverse complement strand
GGCGATCGTCTCGGCGTTTGACGTGCGACCTGCGGTGAAAGAACAGGTCCAGAGCCTGGGCGCGGCGTTCCTCGAGATGGCCATCGACGAGCACGCCGAGACCGCGGGCGGCTACGCCAAGGAGCTGTCGGAGGAGACGCACCGCAAAGAGCTCGCGTTTCTCGCCGCCGCCGTGAAGGACGCCGACATCGTCATCTCCACGGCGGCGATTCCGGGCAAGAAAGCGCCCGTTCTCATCACGGCCGCGGCGGTGCAGGGAATGAAGCCGGGCGCCGTCATCGTCGACCTCGCTGCTGAGACGGGTGGCAACTGCGAGCTGACCGAACCCGGCTCCGAGATCGTGCGCAACGGCGTCTCGATTCTCGGCCCGCTCAACCTCGCGAGCACGTTGCCGCGGGACGCGAGTCAGATGTACGCGAAGAATCTCTCGGCATTTCTCGGGCACGTCGTGCAGGACGGCAAGCTGCGGCTCGATTTCGAGGACCAGATCATCCGCGATACGTGCGTGACTCATGCGGGCGAGGTGCGCAAATCATGACCGACTTGGGATCGATGCTGTTTGTGTTCGTGCTCGCGACATTCATTGGGCTCGGCGTCATCCGACGGGTGTCCCGGCTGCTGTACACGCCGCTGATGTCGCTCACGAATGCTATCTCCGCGATCGCGGTCGTCGGCTCGATCGTCGTGACTGGCGCCGATCACCCGCTCACGATCCGCATTCTCGGCGCGGTCGCGCTGTTCGCCTCGATGACGAACATCGTCAGCGGCTTCATGATCACCGACCGCATGCTCAAGATGTTCAAGAAGCAGTGATCCATCTCCTCGGCGAGCTCTCCGCCGTCCTCGCGACGGCGCTGTTCATCTTCGCGCTGTATTGGATGAACGATCCCAAGACGGCGCGCCGCGGCGTGATCGCCGGGGTTACGGGCATGACCGTCGCCGTGGTCGCGACGTGGATTCAGCCCGAGATCGTCCATCACGGCTGGATCGTCCTGGCCATCCTCGCGGGATTCCTGGTCGGCGTGCCCCTGTCGCAGGTGCCGCTCACGGCGGTGCCGCAGCGGACCGCGCTGTCGCATGCCTTCGGTGGCCTGGCGGCCGGGCTCGTCGGCACGGCGGAATACTTCTTGTGGCTAGGCGGGCCAGCGACCGCGGCCGTCCAGCTCACGCCATTCCGGATGAGCGCACTCGTCGCCGAGGTGATCCTGGGCTTCCTGACGTTCACCGGGAGCTTGATGGCGGCCGGCAAGTTGCAGGAGGTGCGCTGGATTCCGCAGCGGCCCGTCACCTATCCCGGGCAGAACGTCGTCAACATCGGTGTGCTCGCTATTGCCGTCGCACTCGGCGTGCTCCTGGTCCTCAATCCAGGCGCGCCGTGGGCCGGCCGGGCGTTCCTCGCGATTGCCGGGCTCGCCCTGATCTTCGGCGTGCTGCTGATCATTCCGATCGGCGGCGCCGACATGCCGACGGTGATTTCGATCTTGAATGCATACGCCGGTCTCGCCGCGGTCGCGATGGGGTTCGTGCTCAACAACAAACTGCTCGTCACTGCCGGAGCGCTGGACGGCTCGAGCGGGTTGATCCTGTCGATCATCATGTGCCGTGCCATGAACCGCTCGTTCACGAACGTCCTGTTCGGAGCGTTCGGGAAGGCGCAGCCGGCCGCGCTTGCCGCCGGTGAGCAGAAGGTCTGGAAGCAGGAGACCGTCGAGGGAGCGTCCCAACTGCTGGAGCAAGCGCGCACCGTCGTCATCATTCCGGGCTACGGCATGGCGGTGGCGCAGGCCCAGCACAAGGTCCGCGAGCTGTACGATGCGCTGACCAAACGCGGCGTCTCGGTCAAGTTCGCGATTCATCCCGTGGCGGGCCGGATGCCGGGACACATGAACGTGCTGCTCGCCGAGGCCAACATTCCTTACTCGGCGCTCGTCGAGATGGATGAGATCAATCCCGAAATGCCGCAGACTGACGTCGCCTTGGTGGTTGGCGCCAATGATGTTGTCAATCCGGCAGCGCGCTACGCGAAGGCCACGCCCATCTATGGGATGCCGATTATCGATGCCGATAAAGCGAAGACGGTGCTGGCCGTGAAGCGCAGCAAAAACCCTGGATTTGCTGGGATCGACAACGAGCTATACGTGCAGGACAACACCTGGATGCTTTTTGGTGATGCGAAAGCTGTGCTGGGCGATCTCGTCAAACAATTCGGAGGCGGCGGCATTCACTGAATTTCCATGCAGGGCGATTAGAGTTTATTCGTACTTGCCACTTCCCGGGCCGCAGTCCACGTTCACTGCTTCCTCCTCTTTGGAGCGCTTCATATGCGCCGTCTCACTCCCATCGTCACCGTCGGGCTTTTGGTCGTTTCCTGCACGTCGGCGGACCGGCCTTTGGCCTACGGACCGCAGTTCGCCCACGTCCAGGACCTGGAGGGGACGCCCGACCTCATTGTGGACGGTCAACGACTGGCGGATAGCTGGGTCATTTACGACCAAACCTTTTCGGCTACCACCTGCAGCGTGATCGAAGGAAGCGTGTCCGCTGGCGACCATCGGGTGCTGCGGTTCACTGTGACGACGCCGAACATCGGCGATGCCGATATCTTCATCGGCGATCCCAACGTGCACGTCGCCGCCAACGACGGGCTGTTCGAATTCGCAACGTGCCATAACCATTACCACTTCCGGCACTACGCTACCTACCAGCTCATCTCGGCGAACGATGGTCACATTTGGCGCTCCGCCAAGCGGGGCTTTTGCATGATCGATGTGACGCCATGGCAAAGCGATGCGGGCGTGGGGTCGTGGGTCTACCGCAGTTGCGGGAGGGTGGGAATCCCAGGCAACCAAGGGATCAGCGTCGGCTATGCCGATACGTACTTCAAATTCCTCGGCGGGCAGTACTTCGTGCTTGATGGCGGCGACGGACAGGCGCCTATTCCGCCGGGACAGTACATCATCCGCATCACGGTCAATCCACCGTTCACGGCCGCGGCAGGCGAGCCGTGTCCTCACATCGACCTCAGTGGGTTCTGCCACCAACTGCCCGAAAGCAACTTCACCAACAACGTGGCCGAGGTGCTGATCACGATCCCCGACCGGACGGGCAAAACCGGCTTCGGCCCGGGGGCGGGGAATGTCACGAACACCGAGTTGATCGACGACGAGAACCGGCCGGACAAATAAAAGCCATCGGCCGTCAGCCATCGGCCATCACACCCGATGGCTGATGGCCGACGACCGAAACTCAACGTCCACGGCAATCGGACGTACTCGCTAGAACGTCACGGTCGCTGTGACGGCATCCTGATTCTTACGGCATTGATTCGCCATGCAGACGACGCGCCGCGCGTCCGTCCAGATCGGGTGCGCGCCGTGCGCGCTCGCGGCCAGGCCGTTGTAATCCCCGATGAACGTGCCGCTGAAGCCGATGTTGGGATCGGTCGGGCCGGAGCTCACCAGGAGCTGCTTGCCAAACGTCGTGCCCGCCATGGAAGTCGAGAGATAGGTATTGAGCAGCCGGTTCCCCGGCGTATCATCGCGCTGTTGGAACTCGACCTGGACGACCCCGTTGTCGGCGACGGCGATCCACGGATACACTTGGTCGGCGGTCGAGAGATCGCTGTTTACGACGGTCGAGCGGCTCCACGTCGTGCCGCCATCCGTCGAGCGGCTGAACCGCACGTCCGCGTTACCGGTGCGATAATCTCCCCAGACGACGTACACCGTGCCATTCGGTCCTACGGCGATCGAAGGGAATGAATTGACCCGCCAGCTGGAGTTCTTGAGCGCGCAGCGACCATCGGCATTGAAGTGATCGCAGATCTCGATAATGGCATCAATGCGGACGGGATGGGTGAAGGTGTTGCCGCCGTCCAATGACTTGGCGACCATCGCCTGGCCATTGAACCCCGTGCCATTGCCGTTCTCGAAGACGACGTACACCTCGCCGTTCGGCCCGACGACCGGCACGGATCCCTGGTTGAAGTTCAAATCGGGCGAGGAGACCGCGTGCGGCCCGCTCCAGGTCGCGCCACCATCGTCCGAGTAGGAGAGCACGATGGGCGACTCGATGTAACTATCGTCGGTGCGGTTGAACTTGAACCGCGTCCACGTCACGTAGATTCGGCCGCGATGCGGGCTCGCCGCCCGCGTATCCACGGCGATGAACTCCTTGTCGTTGAAGTAGCCCACCACTGGGTCCTCGCCGCCTGATACCGTCGCGATCACGGTGCCCGCTGGTTGGAGCGTCCTGAGATCTCTCGTCTTGCTGACGAAGAGCACGGTGGTCGAGGTGGCATTCGTCACCGGGGTAAAGCCGAGGCAGACGTGGTATCCGGTCCCATCCGGACCGAATGCCGTGGCTGGATCGCCGCCCGCGACAGCCCCCGGTGGCACCGTGGTCCCTTCACCCACGTCGTTCCACGTCGCTCCGCCGTCGCTGGATCCGTAGATGCCGCACGCCGCCAGGTCGTGGCGGTAATCGTTCGACCCGGAGAGCAGACGGTTGGGGTTATTGGGGTCAAGGGCGATGGGCGTTTCGTTCTGCGGGAAGAAGGTCAGGTCCTGATTCGCGACGACATTGGGGCCGACGTTCTTCGCGGGACCGGGGGGATTGCCGCCGCTTTGCGGGGTCGCGTTGCCATCCTGGTTCTTGATCGATGGATCAACCCTTACGACACTAGAGAAGTCGAAGATGTGATCGTCGCCGCCGATCAGATTCGCGCGTATCCCGGGCGCGACAGGGTGAGAGTGGTCAATGCAGGCCGCGGCGAGGAGAGCGCAGACCGCGACCGAAAGCCAACGCTTCATGAGTGCCTCCGGCGGGAGTGGACGTGTCGAACAGTCGCCGGAGGTATTACACAAGAATCCGGGTGGGGTTGCGTTATCAGCCATCCCCCTTCGTCCGCGCCGGACTAGTAACACACGGTGGGATTCGCCACACAATAAGGATTAGCCAGCAATTCGATCTGGGTGATTGGGAAGAACGTGCCCGGCGCCGACACGGCTTCGGCAACGGGCGTCGTGGTTTGCCACTGATCGGCGCGCGCGCCGAAGCGATACAAATCGTGCAACCGGCGACCCTGTAAGAACAGATTAGCCTTGCGCTCGTACGTCAGCATGGCGAGGGGCCGCGGGTGCGCCGCGTTCGCGGGGTCGTACGCCGTAAGACCGTTGAGCGCGCGCACCGCATTGATGTTCACGGCAAACTGCCCTGTGGCACTGAGGGTGTCACCCGCGGCGAGACCGGCCTCCGCGAGAATGAGGTAGAGCTCTCGAGCCGATACCACGGTGAGCGGCCCGTAGAGCTGCGTTGCCGACGTGCCCTTGAACTCGGTCGCAGCGCGTCGCAACTCTGGATCGACGAGGCCCGTGATGGGATCCTTCAGAGTGTCCTTGGTTGATGGCTTGATATACGCGTCCCCGACGCGCATTTCCTGGCGCGAATTCACCCAGGCACCCATGTAGTTGTCGATGGTCGTGACGCTATACGCGAAGCGATACTTCCAGTCGACGGTGGCGAGCGTGAGGGCCGTCGCGGCGTCGGCGTTGGCAGCCGCGTTGCTGACGATCCCGCTCCCGCCGTTAGGCACTCCGGGGCCGGCCGGATGCAACTTGGCCCAGACGGCCTTGGCGTGTTCGGCCCGTGCTCGCTGGGCCGTGAGCGCCAGCTGCAGACCCTTGTTCGCGGTCGCTTGCGCGATCGCGAGACCGGCCGTCGTGTAGGCGATGGCAATTGTATACGTGGAATCCATCTTCGCCCGGCCCAGTGGCGGTGCGGCAGTGCGACGGTCGGAGCCGATGGGGAAGTTGTTGAACATGTCGCCGATCATCGTGTACGCGATCGCGGCATACAGGTAGGCGCGCGCGAGGTCATCGCGGTTCTTCAACGTTCCCGCCGAATCGAAAGCCGACAGTTGCTTTATTGCGAAATCCGACATCCACCGAGCCCGGCCAACGAACGGGAACGCAGCATCGGTGAATTCGTTCGTCGGGTTTGTCATGGTGCCAACGTCCAGCTCGCGGAACCCATCGCGCGAGCCGATCCATGTCATCTCATCGGAGGCGGTGCTGTACTCCAGCAGAATCGCGCCCCATCCGTACGCAACCGTCGCGAGCGCGCCATTGGCTATTGCCGGAGCGGCTTTGGGATTGTTCAGATCCTCAGCGTTGACGTTATTCGGGTTCTTGACGTCGAGCAGGCTGCTGCACGCTGTAACAATTCCCAGTAATAACGCGGTGGCGAGGCTTCTCACGCCGCTGTAGGCGAGTGACGTTCTCATGCGGTTCATTGTCTCTCCCCTTTCAGTGGCGGCGTTAGAAGCCGACGCGCACGGTGAACGTGAAGCGGCGCGGCAAAGCGAAGCCGAACGCATCAATCGCTTGACCAAAGTTCTGATCGATGCCGCCGAGATCAGGGCTCGCCCCCCCTCGACCGTATTCGTTGGTCTCGGGATCGATGCCCGTGTAAGGTGTCCAGAGCGCCAAATTGCGTCCGGCTGCTGTGATCGACATATGGCCGAACCCGAACCGATTAGCGTACGAGGCCGGGACGTTATAGGTCAGACTCAGCTCGCGGAACCGAAGGAATTTACCGTTCTCGTTTTGATTCAGGCCGTCGTAGGGCGAAAGTGCTTTGAGCTCATACGCCCATGTGCGAGACGCGGCAAGCCGCTCTTGCGCCGTGCTCGCTGGATTCAGCATGGTCGCTTCCACCTGGGCCGCGCGCCGCAGATTGCGTCCGATCATTGGGTTCGATTTGCGGAACGCGTCCGTCAGGTTCGTGATGGTGTAATTCCCGAACTTGTACTCGAACACCGCGCCAAGCTCGAAATTCCGCACCACGGTCGCGTTCATCCCGAACGCTCCTTGCCAGTCGGGAGTCGATTTCCCGAGATAGTGATCTAGAGGGTCTCCATTCCCGTTCTCATCCACCAGCAGCGGGTTGAGCAGGTTGAGCGCGCGTGGCACCGCGAAGTACGCCAGGAGCTCAGCGTCAGTATCGGGTTTGCGGTCGGGTGTTCCCGCTGGTCCGGTGAGGTCGTACGGATTCTCCCCCGGGTTGAGGCAGCGGTATGTTGCTCCAGCCGGTCGAGCGCTACACGGCCCGGGGAGCTTGGCGCCGAACAGTGCGCCAACAGGATAGCCTTCCTTTACAAAATTGCGGTAACGTGGGTAGCTCCCGCCTACCTTCAGCGGCGGTGCCCCGCCCAGCTTAGTGACGAATGCCCACATCCATGTGGCGTTCGCGAACAGCTTCAGGGACAGTTTGCCAGTGTTGACCGGCAGGAAAGACGCTATGATGTCGTAACCGCCGGACTTGATCTCACCGACATTCGACAACTGAAGGCTGGGAAAGCCGCCGGAGGGTGCGTACTGGCGGAGGTAGAGCGCATCCCGAGTGCGGCGGCGCCAATAGGTGATGTCCAAGGCGGCCCGGTCGCTCAGCGCGCCCAGCTCCGTCCCGAGCTCCCACTCAGTACTCACTTCGGGTTTGAGATCGGGGTTTCCGAGATTGTTCGGTGCCAGACCGGGACCCAGCTCCGAACCGAGCGGAGAAAAGGTTGTGAATTTGTCGAAGGCGCCGGGCTGGAGCCCCGATTGTCCGATTGCGCCGCGGACGCGGAAAGTCGAGAGTCGAGACGTAAAGCGTGAGCCCGCCCAACTTGGCAGGAGACTCGGTTGCAACGAGAGGCTGGCTTTCGGATAGAAAACGCCTTTGGATGTCTTGCCGAAAGCGCTGTTGCGGTCGTAGCGGCCTCCCACCGTCAGAAATGCGTAATCGCGAAAGCCCAACTGCTCCTGCCCAAACACACCCGCATTCACGGTCTGCAGGGAGCGCTCAAACGCGTTTTGATTGAAGCCGGCCACCGTGACCTCGAGACGTGCGGGGAAAACACCGCCGAAGCTGCCCTCATCTTCGAGCTTCGTAATGAACCCCTGTCCTCCCGCAACAAAGGTCGATGCCCATTGTGGGCCAAACGAGCGCCTCCACGTGGTCTTGCCCTCCGCAGTTACAATGCGTTGAGTCCGGTTATCGACGACCTTGCTTCCTCCCGGCGCGACCAGCGTGAAGCCATCGACGTCGTTGTCGAACGCTCGAAACCCCTGACTCAGTTGGCTCGACATGTCGACGCCAAGAGTGCCTTCAACGGCTAGTGAGGGGAGTGCCTGATAACTCGCGTTGATGCTGCCAATGAAGTGCTTGGTGTCTTGTTTGTTGGTGCGCTGCATGTCTTCACGCACCGTTCCAAAGGACGCGACGCCCGTCGGATTGCCGGGACCCGTGCAGCCGCCATTTCCATCTGGCTGCGACGATGCCCGCACCGTCACGCAAGTCGCCAGCTCGGGGTGACTGAACATCGCGTTGGTCAGCGGTGCGTAGATGCTGTTGTTGTTCGTCGGCGTCTCGTGGTGGGCATCGGTGTATCCAGTCGTGACGCGCACCTTAATCCGGTCTGTCGGCACAAGATCAAGTGATGCCGTTGCCTGTGCCTTACGATCGACGTCGGCAGCCGGTCCGAGATTCGAGCCGCCAAACGGCCCGTTCTCGGTGAAATAGCGTCCGTTCACGTAATAGGTGACGCCGGTATTACCGCCGCTCACCGCAGCCGAGTACGTCCCGGTGTATCCCGTTTCGAATAGTCGTTGCACAAAGTTGCGCTCGAACACCTCGAACGGTCGAATGGTCGTGCCGTAGAATTGACTGAGGCGACCGGCAACTGGAAGTTTTGTCTGACAGGGAACAGTATCGTTGCCTGCGGCGACGCAGCTCTGCCACGTATCCCAGCGTGCGAACCCTGCTTCCGCGGGATAACGCGACGGCGGGTATCTCGAAAAACCCTGCTCGCTCATGAAGTCCCAGCGCGGGGCGCCGCGCGCACCCTTTTTCGTGAAGATCTGAATGACGCCGGCGGATGCTTCGGTCCCGTACAGCGTCGTCGCCGCAGCGCCCTTCAGCACCTCCATATGGTCGATCGCTTCCGGATTGATATCGTCGAGCCGCGAGGGTGTGCCGCCTCCTCCGGTTCCGACGTTGTCACCGAACCCGCCGCTGCGGTCCACGCGCACACCATCTACATAGACGACCGGTTCATTCGCCTGGGTCAGGCTCGCAGCGCCGCGAATACGAATCTGCGCCCCTTCGCCGGCCAGGCCGCCGGAAGGAAGGACCGCAACAGCGGGATCTCGTGCGGAGAGCTGCTCCGAGACGTTGCTCGCAGGCGCGTTGCGCAACGTGCTCGCGTCGATTGTCGTGACCGTGTTCCCCAGCTTGCGTTTTTCGGTCTCCGCTCCCGCTCCAGTTACCACTACGACGTCGAGCGCTACCGCCGCCAGACGAAGCTCGAAGTTCAACTCGACCGCCCGACCGGCAGCAACGGTCGCCTTCTGTACCTCGGCGGCAAATCCGACGCGCCGCGTTCGGATCTCAATGTCGCCGGCCCGTACGCTGAACTGATACCGTCCGTCGGCGCCGGTCAGCGTACCGAGCTCGGTTCCCGCGACGTAGACTTGAACGCCGTCGACGGGCCGTTTCGTGAGCGCATCCGTGACCGTGCCGCGAATCGTGCCGGTGCCTTGCGCAACCACCCCATTTGCGCAGAGGTATACGGCCACCACGAGGGTTGCTGCGATTCGCGCGGAACTGGGAATAGGACGTGAAGTTCGCATCTGTTGCTCCTGCGATCACACCTTGCAACCATGGGTCGAGCCGACCCTATCGCTGCGCAGGCGATGCAAACCGCCGTCGGGAAACGGCGAGGCGCGACCGAGGACGGCGGGGACCCGGTCACGTGAGATATGAATGAGGTTGGAGAGGGTACAACGCGTCGTCAAGACCGCGCTACTTGCGGCGTTATCGGGCGGACGACAGTGTCTGCCAATGGGTTTTCGCCTTCTGCCTTGCTATGTGGTAGGTGTCCTCCTCGCCACGGCCGGATGCCAGGACATGACGGCGCCCGCGAAATCTCAGGTACCGCTGCGGGTCGCCGGGCAGCTGGGGCTTCAGTCGGTCAGTGCGGGTGTCCTTCATACCTGCGGCATTGCGGGCTCGGGAATCACGTACTGCTGGGGCTGGAACCGCGATGGAGAACTGGGGGATGCGTCGACTACCGATCGCCTCGCCCCCGCCGCCGTGGTGGGCTCGAGCGGGTTTGTTCGCGTCAGCGCCGGCGGAGGTCATACGTGCGCCGTAAGCGGTGGTGGTGCCTCGTGTTGGGGCTTTAATCTGAGCGGCCAGTTGGGCGACAGCTCGACAGTGACGCGCACGACACCGACACCGGTGACCAGTGGGTCCAATTTGGTCGTCATTGCAACCGGCGGTGCTTACACCTGCGGGGTACGGAGCGACAGCAGTGCGGTGTGCTGGGGATTCGGCAGCTACGGTCAACTCGGGACCGGAGACCGTCAAGACCGTCGCTCACCCACGCCGGTCATGGGTGGGCTCAAGTTTCTGACGGTGAGCACTGGGGCCTTTCACACCTGCGGATTGGCCGCTGATAGCACGGCGTTCTGCTGGGGATTGAACGATCACGGCCAGCTGGGTGATTCGATCGCCGACACCACGCGACCGGCTGCGGTGCACGGAGGTATCAAATTCGCGATGATCACCGTAGGTTCGCTGCATAGCTGCGGCCTGACCTCCGCCGGAGCGGCGTATTGTTGGGGTGACAATGAGCTTGGGCAACTGGGGGATTCGCTAGAACTGCAGACGGGCATTCCCAACGCTGTGACTGGGGGGAAGACATTCCTGCGGCTCAGCGCGGGCGGATCGCACACTTGCGGCATCAGCTCGGACAGCACCGCCTGGTGCTGGGGTTCGGATGTAAATGGTCAGCTTGGAGGCCCGCCAACGCATACCTGTGTCACGGCCGGCGTGAGCGGTCCATGCAGCCCGATTCCGCAGCAGGTGCAAGGTGGCTATACCTTCTCCACGATCAGCGCCGGTGCACAACACACATGTGCAATTACAACGGACCAGACTACGTACTGCTGGGGACTGAACAGCTTCGGCCAGCTCGGCAGCGGATCGAGGTCTGCCAGTCCGTGACGCACGCACCGCTCAAACGCATGTCAATCGGGCTGCCATCCTTGCTGCTGCTCTGTAGCTGCGTCAGCTATCGAGAGCTGGGGACCTTGACACCTGCGCGGGGATCCGAAGTCGTGGTGACCGTCGCGCAGCCTCTGGCGATCCCGCTTGAGGAAGTCACGGTGCGAGAGGTGAACGTTGCGAGCGGGCGAGTGACGTTTGCGGACGCCGATTCACTCGTGCTCGCGGTGCAGCAGTTCAGCTCGATTTCCGGCGCGCATTATCCCGGTCTTGGCACGCAGATCACGATTGAGCGTGGTCGTATCGCGACGTTGCGACAGCGAAAGGTAGCGCCCGCTCGCACAGCGCTCCTCCTCGGTCTGGGTGCCGGAGCGCTGGTCGCGATCGTAACCTCCGTAGGTCCGTTGCTCGGCAGCGGTCCGAACGGGCCTCCTGAGCCGCCGCCGCAGCCGTAAACCCTATCGTCTCCAGCTGTTGTTGTCCCGCGCGATATCCGGATATATGCGTTGTGGATCGATCACCGCACTTGTTAGTCGCTTTGCGCTCGCCATTCGATACGTGAAGCGACTCCCGAGGTGCCACATCTCGACGGGCAGGTTGCGCGTCTCGATCGTTCCGTCGGCGTAGCGCAGCTCCAGCGTCACGGGCAGGACCATCTGGGCTCGATTCGATAGATACAGGAAAGTCGAGTCGTCCCTCGCTCGCACGGAGTCCACGGCCTGATCCAGGCGCGCGGTCGTGTAGATCCAGTTGCGCCAGAACCAATCGAGATCGCGTCCCGTCACATTGCTGATCGTGCGAAAAAAATCCGCCGGTTGCGGATGCTTGCCCTTCCAGCGGCGCGTGTACTCGCGGAATCCGCGATCGAACTCGTCGCGGCCCACGACCGCGTCCCGCAGGATCGAAAGCATCAGCGCCGGTTTCTGGTAGGCGGTCCAGTAAAGCTGATGCACCTCCTCGGGCTTAGTGATCATCGGCTGCTCGCTGCCCGGAATCGCGGTGGCGGCGTAGGCGCCGAGCAGCTCACGCCGCACCGTATCGCCATACGCAGTGCCCTTGAAGAAGGCCTCCGCGGCGTCGTAATCGGCGAACGTATTGAAGCCTTCGTCCATCCAGGGATAGCGCCGCTCGTCGGAACCGACCTGCATCGGAAACCACTGATGGCCGAGCTCGTGCATCAGCACCCAGTACTGGTCCTCACGCTTCTGCAGCGAGGGGCAGAAGATCACCATCGGGTACTCCATCCCCTCGACGAGCCCCTCGACCGCGGACACTTGCGGCCACGGATACTGGCCCAGCTTGCCGGAGAAATGCTTGAGCGCGAACCGCAGCATAGAGTTCGATTCTTCCCACGGCGTGGCGTCGGGATGATAGAACGTCTGGACCAAAATCCCGTCCCACGTGCTCGCATCCCAGCGCAGTCCCGATCCCGCGGCCCACGCGAAATCCCGCACCCCGCTCGCGGTGAACCGCCAGGTCTTCGTGCCGGGCACGCGCCGCGTCGCGTTCGCGATAGCTTCCTGACGCGTGATGACTTGGGCGGTTTGGCCGGGCGAGGTGAACGCGCGCGCCAACCGGGCGCGCTCCTGCGCAGAGCGCACCGCGGACGGGTTGGCCAGCGCGCCCGTCGCGGTGACGAGGAATCCGGCGGGGACCGTGAGACTCACGTCGAAATCGCCGAATTCGAGATAGAACTCGCCTGCGCCGAGGAATGGCAGTGTGTTCCAGCCATGCACGTCGTCATACACGGCCATGCGGGGATACCACTGGCCCAGCTCGTAGAAGTGCGAACCCACGCGCCCCATGCGTCCGCCGCCATAGGGCGGAATCGGGAAATGCCACGCGATGTCGAAGGTGATGCGGAGACTCGGCCCGAGGGGCCGCGGCAGCTCGACACGCATCATCGTGCCGAAGACCCTCGTTGTGAGCGGCCGTCCTGCCGCCGCAAAACGGTCGATCGTGATCCCGCCGACGAAACCTTTGCCGCTGAAGTCGAAGACGACCCCGCCCGCGAACCGCAACGGCGGCTGATTCAACACGGCCGAGATCGAGCCGGGTGCGAACAGATTCTGATCGAGCTGGACCCACACGTATTCGAGGGCATCCGGCGAGCGATTGACGTAATAGATGCGGCCTTTGCCCCGCAGGATGTTCGTCGTCGTGTCGAGCGTCGCTTCGAGCGTATAGTCGGCGCGCTGCTGCCAGTAGCGAGGCCCCGGAGCTCCCGAGGCGCTGCGCGCCGGCGTTGCCGCTGGCAGAGCCAGCGCGCGGAACGGAGACGAGTCAGCGACGGACTGTTGAAGCGCCACCAGCAACAGGAACATGCGGTTCTCCTAGTGAGTCGCGATTACACCTGCGGCAGGATGCGCGATGGCCATCACGGTGAGCATGGGATTCACACCGGGGGAGCGTCCACGACCAGCGTCGCGGCAACCGCGCGCAGGACATGCTGCGCGGCGGACGACAGTGTCAACGCGCTTGGACGAACGTCAGCTTGAACCCGTCCGGATCGGTGATCATGAACACGCGGCTGCCCCACGGCATGTCTTGCGGTTCCTGATCGAGGACGCCGCCGCGCGCCTTGATGTCCGCGGCCACCCGATCGAGGTCCTGCGCCGTGTCGCAATAGAGCCGCCCGCCGACGCCCTTCTGCCGGTCGCGTCCTTTGGCGAAGTCGTCTTGCCCGAGCATGAACGTCACCGCGCCGGCGTGGATCTCACAGCCAGTCAGCTCGCCGCTCTCGCGCCATTCGTCGCCGATGACGAATCCCAGCACGTCGCGATAGAAGGCGATGCTGCGTTGCAGATCGGTCGCCGTGAACGAGGGTGTGATCTGGCGCAGGCGCAGCGTTTCCGGCTGCCGCCGGGCGCCGGGGCGGGGGCGTGCCTTGGCCGTGGCGTTGGCACGGGGCTTTTTGGCCGCCCGCTTCTTGGCCGGCTTCATTTTGGTCGCCATCAGGTTCGCTCCGAAAGGGTCTCGAAGCGTAGCGAACCGCCGCGCGTCTCGCCAGATTCCCCGTTCCCCTGTAATCATCGGAGCAATCGATCATGTCGACCAGCAACGCCGTCGCAGTTTGGGAAGGCAAGCTTAGAGACGGCAAAGGCAGCTTCAAAGCGCAAAGCGGCGCGTTTAGCGGCTCGTTCAGCTTCGGCACGCGATTCGAGGGGAAAAAGGGGTCCAACCCCGAGGAGCTGATCGCCGCGGCGCACGCCGGCTGCTTTAGCATGGCGCTGTCGTCGGCCCTCGAAAAGGCGGGCCATCCGGCGACGCGCATCGAAACGCGCGCGGAGGTCACGCTCGAAATGGTGGACGGCGCGCCTAAAATCACCCGCAGCGTGCTCGATGTGCGCGGCAAAGTCGACGGGATCGATCAGGCGGCCTTCCAACAAGCTGCCGAGGGCGCCAAGAAGAATTGTCCTGTCTCGAAGGCGCTGCAGGGCAACGTCGAGATTAGAATGGAGGCAAAGCTCGCCTGACGCGGCGTAAGCCTTGGATGGTCTACCTCGTCCGCTGCCGCGACGGCTCGCTGTATACCGGCATCACCAACGATTTGTCGCAGCGCCTCGAGTCGCATCGCAGGGGCACTGCGAGCGCCTACACGCGCTCGCGACGTCCCATATCCCTCGCCTATCAGGAAGTCGTGTCCGATCATGGCAGCGCGCTGAAGCGCGAGGCCGCGATCCGTCGTCTCTCCCGCGCTGAGAAGCTCGCGTTGTGCAGCGGCGCGACGTAGGCCTCGCAGTCGCGGCCGTGCTCGTTGCTGGTCTCTGCGTCGCAGCGGGAATCTGGCAGCTCGATCGGCTCGCGCAACGCCGTGCCCGCAATGCCGCGCTCGCCGCGCGGTTAGCGTTGCCGCCGCTTCAGGTGCAGGAGGGGAGCGGGGGGAGCGACATCACAGCGGATAGCGCCCGCCAGCGCCGCGTCGTCGCCCACGGCATCTACGATTTCTCCGCCGAGCGCACCTGGCCGGGACGGAGTTTTGAGGGGACGCCGGGGGTGGCGCTGGTCACGCCGCTGCGCCTCCCGGGCGGGTCCCTGGTGCTGGTCGATCGGGGTTGGGTGCCCTCGCCCGACGCATTTCATGTCGATCATGCGCTCTATCGAGAGCTCGATACGGTGACGATTACTGGCATCGCCTTGATTCCGCCGCGCGGTCGCGGCGACGTCGCTGTGGCCGGTTTTCTCCCGTTCGTCATTCAGCTCGAAACGCCCCCCCCCCCGCCGGCGAGGGGACTGCCGCGGCGTTGGCCCCCACCCGCGTTCGACAACGGCCCGCATCTGGCGTACGCGGTCCAATGGTTCAGCTTTGCGCTGATCGCGCTGGTGGGGACAGCCGTACTCCTGCGTCGGCCGCACTGACTCCTGGAAGCTCGTCGCATATGGATTCGTAGCGGGACGCGATTCGGTGCCGCCAGCGAGTCGAATCGGGGAATTAGGCCTCCAGAACTACCGTTTTGACCTGCATTTAGCGATATTGCTCGACCCCAATAACACCTAAACTGCTCAAAGGAGCCTACATGGCGGCAGCCCTCCCCCTGAAGCGCCCCGTCAAAGTCGGAGAATTGGTACGACGCCGGTTGCGCGAGCTGAAGCGCAGCCCGCGCGAGTTGGCGGATGCGGTTCAGGTGTCTGAGATCTATATCTCTGACCTCGTCGCCGGACGGCGGCGTCCCCCGGCCCCGGGCCGCATGGACGTCTACGCACCGATGACCAAGTTCCTCAAGCTGCACCGTAACGACCTGCCGACCTGCGCGAAGGCAGAGCGGGAGGGCGAGACGAAGAGCCGCCGCCGGCCTAATCCGGAGATCCGGGAGCAGTTTCTGGCACTCTGTTTGGACCCCGCCCGGGCTCGTGTTCTTGCGCGGCGTCTCGGCCGCAAGGATGGCGTGATGCTGGAGCGGGTCATCGTCGGCCGGCTGCTCGAAGTGGCACAGGGCTTTGTGCGGCGCCAGCTCGATGACGATGTGGGTATCCGCATCGCGGCGAGCCGGGAAGGCTGCACCTATCTCGAGTGGCGGATGAAGCTGATGGAGTTCCTCGATGCGACGCCCGAAGGGCTGACGCCGGATGACGGCGCGGAGTTCGTGCGGCCGCGCATCGCCGGCTGGGATATCGATTTCGATACCCACGCCATGCGTATCGTGCTGCGCTCGCAGGATCCGGCGCCGCGGCAGGTGAGGGCGCTGAGCATCTAAAGGGCGGCGAGGTAATTCGGCGGCGATAAAGACGGCGGCGGAAGGCGGCGAAACGGCTCGGGAGTCAAACCCGGGCCGTTTTGCTTTTGCCGCCCCTCGCCGCCCCCTCACCGCCCCTTCGCCGTCCTTGACCGCATCTTGAATCGGGCTCAGAATCTCTCGTCCCGCACGCCGTCGTTCTTCCATCCGGAGACTCCATGCTTTCCCTTGTTGTCGCCGCATTGCTGGCCGTACAGCAACCTCCACCGCCGCCGCCCGATACGACAAAACGCGACACCACGAAGGTCAAACTCGACTCGCTCCCGCTGCCCATGACGCGCAGTGTGAGCCTCGAGACGTCGGAAGGCACCTGGATGTCCCTCGACGTGTCGCCCGATGGCAAGACCATCGTCTTCGAGTTGCTCGGCGACCTCTATACGATGCCGATCACCGGCGGCGCGGCGACGCGGATTACCTCCGGTCCCAGCTTCGACTCGCAGCCGCGGTGGTCACCCGATGGCAAGCGGATTGTCTTCCTTTCCGACCGCAGCGGCGCGGAAAACGTCTGGCTGTGCGACCCCGACGGCTCCCACGGCAAGGCGCTCACCAAGGGCACCAACAACCTTTACGCGTCGCCGGACTGGACCCCGGACGGCAACTACATCGTTGTCTCCAGGACCAGCGGGGTGCTGGGTAGCGTCTATGAATTGTGGCTGATTCACAAGGACGGCGGATCGGGCGCGGCGATGCTGCGCGTGCAGGCCGGCCCCAATCAGCCACCGCCGATGAACACGCTGGGCGCCGCGTTCGGGAAGGATCCGCGCTACATCTGGGTGTCGCGTCACCGCGGCGGCTTCGGCTACAACCTGCAGTATCCGCTTTGGCAGCTGGCGATCTACGACCGCCAGACCGGCCGGCTCTTCACGCAGACGGACGTGCACGGCAGCGCTATGCGTCCGGCGCTCTCGTCCGATGGCAAATGGTTGGTGTACGCCACGCGCTACGACGCGGAAACGGGGCTGCGCCTGCGCGACCTTGCCTCGGGCGACGAGAAGTGGCTCGTGTATCCGGTGACCCGCGACGACCAGGAATCCCGCTTCACGCGCGATCTGTATCCTGGATACGCGTTCACCCCCGACAATCAGGCGATCATCGTTTCGTATGGGGGCAAGGTGCACCGCGTGGCGGTGCCCTCCGGGCAGGTGACCGACATCGCGTTCACCGCCAAGGTCGACCAGCAGATGGGGCCGATGGTGCACCTGCCGATCCGCGTGGACACGGGGAGCGTGCTGGTGCGTCAGATCCGCAACGCGACGCCGTCGCCGGACGGCCGCCGCCTCGCGTTCAGCGCGCTGGACCGCCTGTACGTGATGGATCTGCCGAACGGCGCGCCGCGCCGCCTCACGAACGACAGCGTCAAGGAGCAGGTGCCGGCGTGGTCGCCCGACGGGCAATGGCTCGCGTACGTGACCTGGACCGACGCAGGCGGAACGCTCAACAAGATCAAGGCCGATGGCCGCAGTCGTCCGGTGCGGCTCACGTCGGACAGTGCCTTCTACGACACACCGGTCTGGTCGCCGGAGGGTGCGCGGATCGTCGTCGTCAAGGGACCGCGGGCGCCTCGCACGGCGGAGCACTCTGCGCCCGGCTATGAGATCGTCTGGGTGCCGGTGGCGGGCGGTGCGCCGACGCGCATTTCGCCCATCAATGCCGCCGGCCGTCCGCACTTCAGCCGCGATCCCAACCGGATCTACATCTATGAAGGCTCAGAGGGTCTCGTCTCGATGCGGTACGACGGGACCGACCGTCGCGCGCACATCCGGGTCACCGGCTACACCTACCCCGGACCCGGTGCCGAGCCCAACAACGCCGACGAGATCATCATTAGCCCAGACTCGGACCGCGTCCTGGCGCAGGTCGGCAACTACGTCTACCTCGTGACGCTGCCGCTGATCGGCGGTCAAACCCCGGTTGTCAACGTGTCGGATCTGTCCTCGGCAGCGTTCCCGACGAAGCGACTGACGATGATCGGCGGCGATTTCGTGGGATGGACGAATGACAGCCGCCAGGCATACTGGTCCATCGGCCGATCGTTCTTGCAATGGGATCCGGTCGTTGCCGATTCGATGGATAAGATCAAGCAACGGACCGATTCGATTCGCGGCGATTCGCTCAAGGGTGACGGCTTCAAAGCGCTCGCCGACTCCGTACAGAAGCGCCTGCGTGCGCGGTCGGATTCCCTCTCGAAACAACCGGCCTACGAACCGCAGCGCGTGGATGTCTCGATTCGCGTCCCGCGCGACATCCCGCGCGGCACAGTGGTATTGCGCGGCGCGCGTATCATCTCGATGAAAGGTGACGAGGTGATCGAGAATGGCGACGTCGTCGTCACCGACAATCGCATTGTGTCGGTGGGCGCGCGCGGAAATGTGCCTGTCGGCGCACGCGTGATCGACATGTCGGGCAAGACGATCATTCCGGGGTTCGTGGACATCCATGCGCACCCATGGCCTACCTGGGGAATCCACGAGACACAGGTGTGGAAGTACCTCGCGAGTCTGGCGTGGGGCGTGACGACGACACGCGATCCGCAGACCTCGACGACGGACGTGCTGACCTACGCCGACCTCGTTGAGACGGGGGAGATTCTCGGGCCCCGCATCTTCCACACCGGTCCGGGGGTCTTCTGGGACGAAGACTTCAAGAGTCTGGAAGACACGCGCCAGGCCTTGCGGCGCTACAGCGAGTTCTATCGCATCAACACGATCAAGATGTACATGACGGGCAACCGCAAGCAGCGGCAATGGGTGATCATGGCCGCCAAAGAGCTTGGCCTGATGCCCACGATCGAAGGCGGGCTCGATTTCAAGATGAATCTCACGGCCGTGATCGACGGCTACCCAGGCACCGAGCACAGCTATCCGATCATGCCGCTCTACAAGGATGCGGTGCAGCTGGTCGCGCAGTCAGGCATCACGTACACGCCGACGCTCCTGGTCTCATACGGCGGCCCGTGGAGCGAAAACTACTTCTACGAGCGCTATGACATTCACGACAATGCCAAGGTGCGGCGTTTCGTCCCGCACGACGAGATCGACCAACGCGCTGAGCGCCGACCCTGGTTCCGTGAAAACCAGTACGTCTTCCCGCGCATCGCGGCCGGCGCGAACGCGATTCTGAAAGCGGGTGGTCACATCGGCCTCGGCGGGCACAGCCAGATGGACGGGCTGGGCGATCATTGGGAGCTGTGGGCGATGGCGGCGGGTGGGATGTCGAACCACGATGTGCTGCGCGTCGGCACGATCCACGGCGCGAATGCGATCGGGATGGAGCAGGATCTGGGATCGCTGGAGCCGGGCAAACTGGCGGACCTGATTGTGCTGGATGCGAATCCGCTCGAGGACATACACAACACGAATACGGTTCGCTACGTGATGAAGAATGGGCGGCTGTACGAGGGCGACACGCTGAATGAGGTGTGGCCTCGCCAGCGCACCCTGCCACGCATGTGGTGGTGGGGCACTGAACCCGCTGCTCGGGCCGAGACGTTGAGGTAGACGCCGAGCCGCCGAGCCGCCGAGCGGTTGTGAGGCCCGAGCGAGGAGGAAAAGCCTACTTCCTCACCCCTCGTAACCGCTCAGCGGCTCAGCGGCTACGCGTCTCCCTTGGATCTCAGCGTCTCGGTGGTTATCTTGTAGGCGCAAGAACCGCGAGCTGGCATCCTCTCTTGGACAGTCCCGCTCAGGGACTCCGTCGCTGAACACACGCACGGTTTGATTCCCCAGGTTCAAAAACTGAAGCAGCGCTGATGTCGGGGTGACATTGGGTCATCTCGCGGCGCGCGTGTGTGTGCGTCTAGACGCCGAAACGCCGAGACGCCTAGGAAGGACAAGTATGCCATTTGCAGCACTGGGCCTAGCGCCCGAACTGGTTCGCGCGGTCGCCGACGAAGGCTACGCGCAACCAACCCCCATCCAGTCGGAAGCGATTCCGCTGGCCCTCGCGGGCCGCGATCTCATCGGTTCCGCCCAAACCGGCACCGGCAAGACGGCCGCCTTCGTGCTGCCGATCCTGCAGCGGCTGTCGAACGGCAAGCGCGGCGCGCTGCGCGCGCTGATCCTCGTGCCGACGCGCGAGCTCGCCGAGCAGGTCGCCACGAGCATCCGCGCGTACGGGCGGCACACCCATCTAAAGGGCGCCGCGGTGTACGGCGGCGTCGGGATGGAGCCGCAGACCCGCGCGTTGAAGCACGGCGTCGACATCGTCGTCGCCACGCCCGGCCGCCTGCTCGATCACATGGAGCGCGGCCATGCCAATTTCTCGCAGCTCGAAGTCCTCGTTCTGGACGAGGCCGATCGCATGCTGGACATGGGATTCGCGCCCGACGTGAAGCGCATCCTGAGCGCATTGCCCGAAGAGCGGCAGACGATGCTCTTTTCGGCGACGATATCGCTCGAGGTGGACGCGCTCGCGCGCCGTGCGCTGAACGGCCACGCTTCGGTCGAGATCGGCCGCCGCGCGCAGGCCGCGGAGGGCATCGAGCACGTGATCGTCGCGGTCGACAAGCTGCAGAAGCGCGGCGCGCTGGCGTCCATTCTCAAAGCCAAGCCCGCCGGCCAGACCCTGATCTTCACACGCACGAAGTACGGGGCGGACAAGCTCGTCACCTTCCTCAAGCGCGAGGGCATCGCGGCGAACGCGCTGCATGGCGACAAGGCCCAGAGCCATCGCACGCGTACCCTCGACCAATTCCGCTCCGGCGCGGCCGAGATCTTGGTCGCGACGGACATTGCGGCGCGCGGCATCGACGTCGAAGGAATCCGGATGGTGGTGAACTACGACGTACCGCAGGATGCCGAAGTGTACGTGCATCGCGTGGGCCGGACGGCTCGCGCGGGCGCACGGGGGCTCGCCCTGACGCTCATCTCGCCCGACGAATGGTTGCTGATGGCCGACGTCGAGCGGCTGATCGGCCAGACGTTCCCGCGGGAGGTGATACCGGGGTTCGAGCCATCGGTCCCTCCACTGCAGCCCCGGTCCGCCCGGGTGGAAACGGCGATGCCGGAGCGATCGATGAGGCCGCGGAGGGGCGGTAAGAGGCGGTAGGAGGCGGTAGGAGGCGGTATAGGGAGGCGGTAGGAGGCGGTAGGAGGCGGTAAGAGGCGGTAGGAGGCGGTAAAGGGGCGGTAGCGCGTACCGCCGCCTACCGCCCCCTCCCGCCCCTTTTTCTCAGTCTTTTGTTTTCAGCGTTCGTATGAAATTCGCGACCGGCGTGGCGGCCAGCGTCATGAGCCGGATGCTGCCGCGCGACGCCAGCTCCACCGAGACACGCGCGATGGTCTCGTTGTCCGGGCACTCCACGATGCTGACGAAGTCATAGGGGCCGAGCACCGCGTACTGCGCGGTGACCTTGGCCCCATACTTTTCGATCTCCTTGTTCACTTCTTGCAACCGCTTGGGGTTGGACTTGAGCGCCTTGGCGCCCTCGTCGGTCAGGTTGGAGAGCAAAACGTAGGTGGGCATAAGGCCTCAGCTCCGTTTCTCGATGGCGACGTAATTCCGCTTGGCGGGGCCGGTGTACACTTGGCGCGGGCGGGCGATTTTCTGTTCCTTATCGAGCAACATCTCCTGCCACTGCGCCAGCCACCCCGGCGTGCGCCCGATGGCGAACAACACGGGAAAGATGTCTACGGGGAACTTCATCGCTTCGTAGATGATGCCGGAGTAGAAGTCGACGTTGGGATAGAGCTTGCGCGAGACGAAGTACTCCTCCTGCAGCGCAATCCGCTCCAGCTCCACCGCGATGTCGATCAGCGGGTTCTTGCCGGTCACGTCGAACACCTGCTCGGCGATCTGTTTGATGATCTTGGCGCGGGGGTCGAAGTTCTTGTAGACGCGGTGCCCAAAGCCCATCAACCGGACTTCGCCTTTCTTGACGCGCTGGATGTAGGCGGGAATCGCGTCGATCGAGCCGATCTCCCGCAGCATGCGCAGCACTTCCTCGTTCGCGCCGCCGTGCAACGGCCCGTACAGCGCCGCGGCGGCCGCCGCCATGCAGGAATAGGGATCGGGATGTGACGAGCCGACGCCACGCATCGCGCTCGTCGAACAGTTCTGCTCATGGTCTGCGTGGAGGATGAACAGGACGTCCAGGGCCCGCTCGAGCACCGGATGCGGGCTGTATTTCACCTCCGTCGTCTTGAACATCATGTTCAAGAAATTGCCGGTGTAGCTCAAATCGTTGTCGGGGTACGCGTACGGCATGCCGACCGAGTGCCGGTGCGCGAATGCCGCCAGGGTCGGGCTCTTCGCGATCAGCCGCACGATCTGATTGCCGCGCGACTGCTCGTCGGCGATACGCTTTGCTTCCGGATAAAACGTCGACAGCGCGGCCACTGCACTCACGAACATTCCCATCGGGTGCGCGTCGTGGTGGAAGCCGTCGATGAATTTCTTGATGTTCTCGTGAATGATCGTGTGGTGCGTGACCTGATACACCCACGCGTCCAGCTCCGCGGCCGTGGGGAGCTCGCCGTGGAGCAGTAGATAGGACGTTTCGAGGAACGTGCTCGCTTCGGCGAGCTGCTCGATCGGGTAGCCGCGATAGCGGAGGATCCCTGAGTCGCCGTCGATAAAGGTGATCGCGCTGCGGCACGCCGCCGTATTCATGAAGGCCGGATCGTAGGACATCAGTCCGAAATCGTCGTCGGACGCCTTGATCTGTCGCAGATCGGCGGCGCGGACGGTTCCGTCCTGAATCGGGAGCTCGTAGCTCTTGCCGGTGCGGTTATCGACGACGGTGAGCGTGTCCTTCGCCACGGCGCGTCTCTGGAATTGTGGAGTCGAAAAGATAACCGGCTATTGGCTACCGGGTATCGGCTATGGGGTCCGCCCAATAGCCAATGGCCGATACCCGATAGCTTTCTTATCTTGTCGACCGTGGCTCAACCCCGACCCAGCCTCTATCCCACGCGCTCGAGTGCCGGTGCGCTGCTCGGGCAGCAGCTCGCGAGCCGCGGCTATCAGTCATGTATTCTGCTGGGGATAACGCCGGAAGGCGTCGAGATCGCGGCTCATGCCGCGAAGGCGATGGCCGCCCAGTTCGACGTGATCGTGGCGTCGTTCATCAAGCTCGGCGCCAATCTCGCGCCCATTGGCGCGATGGCGGAATCGGCGCCGGCCGAGATGGATCCCGATTTCCAGCCCGGGATGAATCTCCTGGAGAAGCTGCAGGCCGCGATCGACGAGTCGCGAGCACGCGTGAAGCAGGATCTCGTGCTGTATCGGACGCAGCGTCCCGTGAAGAGCCTGCAGGGGCGCACGGCCGTGATCGTCGACGGGCAAATCGTCTATCCCTGGAAAGTGCTGGCCGCCGCGAAGGCCGCCAAGGGGTTCGGCGCGCGCGAGGTGATCATCGCGACGCCCGTGGCCGCGCAAGCCGCCGCCGATCGGATTCGCGCCCGCCAGTATCTCTTAGTCTGTCCAAGCGTGGTGATGGAGCAGGAAGGGCATCCTTCGCCCTACGGTGATGCGGGGGCTGATGCGCCGGAGCGGTTGAAGAGCATCATGATCGCTCACCAGGCAGCATGAATGTTGGAATGATGGAACGATGGAATGAAATGACCTCCTAACCGCTCCGTTCGGAAATCAAGCGATAAAGGCCCCACGTCAATTTACCAGCCACGCTTCTCAAGCCGTCCAACTCCTTCCAGTCCGACTCTGACAGGTACCCCAACTCTTTCGCAAAGAGAATCGCGTAAGACAGCTCCGCGAGGGATCCAAGCGCGGTATCAAGGAACCGACGGAACTCCTTCGGGCCTCGCTTGGCGCTTCCCTCAGCAATGTTGGCAGGCGCCGAAAAAGCCGCTCGGCGCATCTGCGAGGTGAGTCCGTAGAGTTCGCATTTTGGAAATGACTGCGTCGTCCGATATGTTGTCAGCGCGAGTTGATGGCAACTCCTCCACGCGTTGAGACGTTGATATGGCATCATGCCATAAATTCCATCGACCGACGTGAAGCGAATAACCATTCTGATCGTGCATGTACACAAAAAAAGGCGACCGTTGAGCCGCCTTTCATTCCATCATTCCATCATTCCATCATTCCGGAAGTTCTACGATGTCCCTTTCCAACCAGCGGTGTTCGCCGGCCAGAATCTCCTGCGCGAACTTATAGGTCGGAACGTCTTCGTTACGCCGCAGCCCGTTGAACTTTGAACGTACCCGACGTCGAGCTTGCTTGCAGAACAAACCCGCAAGCTTGACGGCGCGCGCGCCGGTCGTTCGATCTCGCTCGTACAGCCGCTGTGCTCTCGAGCAGGTCGCCGCCATGGCGAACAGCTCGGCGGCCACATCCACGAGCCGGAACAGCACCGACTGGCGCAGCTCGAGCTTGGGCCCGAACCGGATCATGGAATGGAACACGCTGCGCGCCAGACGACGGCAGCTGCGCTCGACAAAGCGCACATGCTTTGCGAGCTGGCCGAACTCGGCATAGCGCGGCCACAGGCTCCAGCCAAGCCAGCGGGACGGATACCACCAGCCGTAGAAGCCCGCGGAGCGGACCAGGCCGGCCAACCGTTCGCCCGCCGTCTTGCCCGGCATCACGACGTCGCCGGCGATCTGGAGATGCTTGTCCACCGCTTCGCGCGCGATGAACAGATGCATGATCTCCGACGAGCCCTCGAAGATCAGGTTGATGCGGAAGTCGCGCATGATGCGCTCGACCGGCACCGGGGGTTCGCCGCGCGCGCGCAGCGAGTCGGCGGTCTCGTAGCCGCGGCCGCCGCGGATCTGCACGGTATCGTCGATGATGCGCCAGCCGGCCTCGGAGTTGTACAGTTTGGCGATCGCCGCCTCGAGGCGGATGTCGTAGCCGCCGCGCTCCGCCATCGCACCACACAGCTCGGCAACGGCTTCCATGGCGAGCGTGTTGGCGGCCATCGAGCCGAGCTTCTGCGCGATCGCGTCGTGCTGGCCGATCGGCCGACCCCACTGCACGCGCTCGGCCGCCCAGCGACGCGCGATCTCGAGGCAGCGCTTGCCGGCCGCGACGGAGGAGATGGGCAAGGTGAGCCGGCCGGTGTTGAGCGTGATCAGCGCCAGCTTGAGTCCCCGGCCTTCACCCCAGAGCACGTTCTCCTTGGGCACGCGGACGTTCGTAAAGCGAATGACGCCGTTGTAGAGTGCCTTGAGACCCATGAAGTGGCAGCGGTGCACAACCTCCACACCGGGCCAGTCGGTCTCGATGATGAACGCCGTGATCTGCTTTTTCTCTTTGCCGTTCACCATCTTCGACGGCGTCCGCGCCATCACGACGAGCAGCTCGGCCTTCGTGCCGTTGGTGCACCACAGCTTCTCGCCGTTCAGGATCCAGACATCGTCATCGAGGATGGCGTTGGTTTCCATCGCCGCGGGATCGGAGCCGACGCTCTCTTCGGTGAGCGCGAACGCGGAGATCGCGCCCTGGGCAAGACGCGGGAAGTATTTCTTCTTCTGCGCTTCGCTGCCGAACATCTTGAGCGGCTGCGGGACGCCAATCGATTGGTGCGCGGAGAGGAGTGCGGTCAGCGAGCCGTCGACGGACGAGACCAGCTCGATCGCCTTCATGTACGAGAGCTGCGACAGGCCGAGGCCGCCGTATTCGCGCGGAATCTTGATGCCGAACGCCCCCAGCTTCCGCAAGCCGTCGATCACGTCCTCCGGAATCTCGCCTTCGCGATCGATGCGATCGGAGTCCACGGCTTCGCGCAGAAACCGCTCGAGCTTGTCGAGAAACGGCTTGGCGCGGGCGACTTCGTCAGGATCTTGTTCGGGGTAGGGATGAATCAGGTCCATCCGCAGCTTGCCGAGGAACAGATCGCGCACGAAACTCGGCGCCGCCCATTCCTGTTCGCGTGCCGCCTCGGCGACTTCACGCGCCTCGTCGGCGCTGACTTTACGCTGTTTGGGTTCGGCGAGAGTAGCCATGTTCCTTAAATGTAATATCTTCAGCGCGTTCAGCCCGCCGTCAGCCTTCATGAGGAGAATTCCATGTCCCGCATAGCGTTTGTTACCCTGGCGCTGGGGCTCGCCACGGCGTTGCCCACACCGGGAGCCGCCCAGCGCCCGTCTCGGACCGCGACGCGGTCGCGGCCCCAGCGCGGGGCGCGCGCCTCTGAGCCGGCGGCCATCACGATCCCGTATCAGCGCTTTGTGCTGAAAAACGGCCTGACGCTGCTCGTTCATGAGGATCACAAGGCGCCGATCGTCGCCGTGAACATCTGGTATCACGTGGGCTCGAAGAACGAGCGGCCCGGCCGGACGGGATTCGCGCATCTGTTCGAGCACCTGATGTTCAACGGCAGCGAGCATTTCAACGACGATTACTTCCAGCCGTTCGAGCGCATCGGCGCGACCGATCAGAACGGCACCACCAACAACGACCGGACCAACTATTTCGAGAATGTGCCGACCAACGCGCTCGATGTGGCGCTGTGGATGGAATCGGACCGCATGGGCCATCTGCTCGGCGCGATCGACTCGGCAAAACTCAACGAGCAGCGCGGCGTCGTGCAGAACGAAAAGCGGCAGGGCGAGAATCAGCCCTACGGCAAGGTGAACCTGCTGATGACCGAGGGCACGTATCCCGCCGGGCATCCGTACTCGTGGTCGGTGATCGGGTCGATGGAAGACCTCAATGCCGCCGCGGTCAACGACGTGAAGGAGTGGTTCCGCACCTACTACGGCCCGAACAACGCCGTGATGGTGCTGGCCGGCGACATCACGCCCGAAACGGCGCGCCAGAAAGCGGAG
>Ga0209056_10001351_pt1 | contig 27029 bp, 23 predicted proteins | sample GraSoiAngelo_114_FD_185876 | JGI IMG/M metagenome (GOLD analysis project Ga0209056, IMG submission 185876) | Grasslands soil microbial communities from the Angelo Coastal Reserve, California, USA - 14_0903_13_40cm (SPAdes) (version 2) | ecosystem: Environmental > Terrestrial > Soil > Grasslands... | reverse complement strand
CGAAGCGGTCCGCGGCCTTGAGCGCGGGGTGCATGTCGTTGTCACGCGCCACGGACACGAGCACGAGCGGCGGATCGAGTGACACCGACGCCACGGAGCTCGCCGTCATCCCGATGGGCTTGCCGGCGCGGTCGCGCGTGGTCACGACCGTCACGCCGGTCGCGAAGCGGCCCAGCAGCTGGCGGAACTGCGAGGGGTCGACGCCGTGCATGGTCACCAGAGCAGTCGGGCGAGAGCGCTCGGAGTGAAGACGCGTCGCGCCGGCAATACATTCCCGGTCGCGCTGACTAGAAGATCCGCGAGGTCGGGGCGACGCGCCAGGCGACCCACCACGCGGTCGGTCAGCGCGGGAGAGCCGACGCCGAGGCTGATCAGGCGCTCGAGCAGCCATTTTCCCGCGAACTCGCGCCGCCGCGCGCTGGCGTAGGCTCGACTGACCCCGGGGACCCCGGGCTTGCGCCCCGGGTCAGTAAGCCCGGGGATGAGGGACTCGGCGACCAGCTCGGCGCCGCGCAGCGCGGTGTGAATCCCTTGGCCGGTGAAGGGATCGAAGAAATCCGCTGCGTCTCCCACCAGCAGGGCGCCGGGCAGCGCCGCGACCCGCGCCCACTGGGCGAACGGTCCCGTGGTGAGCACCTCGCGGACCAGGCGGCGCGCGTCGAACCGCCCCGCGAGCCCCGGGAACCGGTTGAGCTCGGCCACGAATTCGCTGCGGTAGTCTCGACCGCTTCCCCGCACGACGGCGAGCGGCAGCACGAGGGCCACCGTGGTGATCCCGGCCCCCACGGGCCCGAGCCCCACGTAGCCCTGATCGCTCACGTGCAGCTCCCCGAGCTCGTCCACGCCCCCAACGTCAGCTACATGCGCGGTGAAAGCGAAGCGGCGTGGCGGCGAGGTGCGCACCAGTCCCAGCCGGCGAGCGACCACCGAGCGCAGCCCGTCGGCGCCGATCACGATGCGGGCCCGGCACGTCGCTCGTTGCCCATTGCGCGAGCGCGCCACCACTCCCGCCACCGCGCCGCGATCCCACACCAGGTCTTCCACCGTCGTGCACTCGCTCACCCGCGCGCCCGCCCGCACGGCGGCGGCGACGAGGATCGCGTCGAACGACGTCCGGGGAACGGCGAAACTGTAGGGTCGGGATGCCCCGCGGAACCGGCCGACCATCGCGGCCCCACTGGGCGCGACCACCTTCATGCCGTACAGCCGGGCGTGCGTCGTGCGCTCGACCGCCGCGAGGATGCCTCCCCCCAGTCGCTCGAGCACGTCCGTGGTCGCGGGGCTCAAGTACTCCGAGCACGGCTTGTCACGAGGGAAGCGGGCGCGGTCGAGCAGCAGCACCGAGGCACCGGCGCGGGCGAGCAGTAGCGCGGTCGTGGACCCCGCCGGTCCCGCGCCCACGACGACCGCGTCCCAGATCAGTGGGAACCCTGAAGCACGACCGCGACCGCGGCGCCGCACACGGTGGCCGCCAGGTTGACGCCGTCGTTGTCCAGCCATCCCCAACCGGCGGTGAGCCGGACAGGCTCGTGGCACACGGTATTGGCGCGCTCGAAGCGCGCGTCGCACGCGGGGCACTGGTACTTGCCCTGGAGCGTGGCGCCCAGCAGCGAGTCCGCCAGCATGCCCGTCACACCGGCGCCCGTCAGGGCGGCTAACCCCGGGGCGGCGCCCCGGGGTGCCAACCCGTGCGCCAACCAGGCAACGGTGAGCGCCCCGGCCACGCCGCCCAGCGTTCCCAGGGCCGTGATTCCGCCGGACGTGCCGCGGGTCACGCGACGGCCCGAGGTGATGAGACGGGGAGGAAACGGGGAGAAGGCGCCGATCTCGGTCGCCCACGTGTCGGCCGCGGCCGCGGCGAGGGCGCCGGATGCCGCGGTCCATCCGCCGAACAGCGCCGCGACCGCGGCCACGCCGCCATTCGCCAGCACCTGTCGTGCGCTGCGCCGCGGGCCCTGCCGCTCGGCGAGCTGGGTGAGGACGCTACCGGAGACAAAGAACGCGGCGAGCAGCGCCAGCCCGCCCCAGCCGAGGCCCCACGTGGTGCCGGCCCCCACCGCGCAGGCCGCGATCAGCCCGTCGCGGGTGAGCCACCTCACTCGTCGAGCAGCTCGTCCAGTATGCGGCGGCGCAATTCGGGGGAGGCGCCGTGCGCCCGGCAACGCGCCCGCACGAATGTGAGAAACACCTGTTCGAAATCGAAGCTCTCCCCGCAGGGAGGGCACTCGGCGATATGCTGCCGGATCTCCTCTGCCACGGCCGGCGTGAGCTCCCGGTCGAGGTATTCGTAGAGGTGCTCCTTGCACTCCCGGCAATTCATGTCGCGTTCCCCTTGATGTACCCCATGCCGACGGCGTACTCGTACAGCTTCCGCTGCAGCAGCCGCCGGGCACGGAACAGCCGCGACTTTACCGTGCCGACCGGCACCTCCAGCACACGAGCGATCTCCTCGTACGACATCCCCTCCACGTCGCTCAACACCACCGTCTCACGGAATTGTTCCGGGAGCTGGTCGATGGCCCGAAGCACTTCGTCGTCCACGATGCGGTCGAAGAAGGTGCCCTGTGGGTCGTCGTCCTGGACCTCTTCGAACACGGAGAAGGGCTCGATCGCATCGATGTCCACCGTCTCGGGGTGCCGCGTGCGGCGGCGGTATTCATTAATGAAGGCGTGCCGCAGGATCGTGAGCAGCCAGCCCTTGGCGTTGGTGCCCCGCGCAAACTGGTGCCAGGCGCGGTACGCCTTGAGCATGGTCTCCTGGACCAGGTCGTCGGCTTCGGCCGGATTGCTGGTGAGCCGCAGCGCCACCCGGTACAGGCTGTCCAGGTGGATCAGTGCCTCGCGCTCGAAGCTCGCCCGCTTCTCGGCGTCGGCGGCGGGGCTGGAAGCGGGGGGCGGGGAGCTGGGGGGGACGGGGGGAGTCATGGTGTGCCGTAACCTCTCTCCGTGCGCCCGGGTTCCGCAATGGGGTGGGGGCGTGCTAGGTTTCGCGCGCCGTGGTCCACAGCATCGTCCCGCTCGCCGTCCTGGAGGCGGTCAAGAACCTCGACACGCCGGTCGAGGACGGACTGTCGGAGTTCGCCGAGGAGCTGTTGTCCAAGCGGCTCGGTCTCTCGCACACCGTGGCGATGCAGCTGCGCGAGTACGAGGGGATGGTGCGGCGCGACGCCGCCGCCGATCAGGCGCACGTGGAGGCGCTGTTGCGACTGGTGGGGCGGCGCCCGGACGCCGACCTGGTGTTCGCCGACGCCGGCCGCCGCGCCGCCCGGCGCGGGGTGCGACGGCTGCTGGGGCTCACGCGCCTGGCCGCGCGCGCCGCGCCGCGCGTCTTCGGGTACAGGGCGGCGCGGCGGGCGGCGCGTGCCGTGTTCGGAGCCGAGTTGCGGCGGGAGCGACAGGTCCCGATCGCGCGCGTGCCCGACGCCATCGCCGTGCACGCCACCCCGGACGGCGCGGCGTGCGCCCTCTACGGCACCGGCTTCACGGAGCTGCTGCGGTTGCTCGTCGGGTTCGAGGGCGCCATGCTCCACGTCTCGTGCCGGGCGAGGGGCGGGAACGTGTGCGAGTGGCGCGCCGCCCCCCCCGATCCCCGCCACCACTGATGCCGCCCCCGCCCCCGCCCCCGCTGCTCGACGGCTTCGACTTCGCTGCGCTCGCGGACGCGCTCGCCGCGCTCGGCGTCGACGGCTGGCTGGTCTACGACTTCCGCAAAGTGAACCCGATCGCCGAGCGGATCCTCGGGGCGACCGGCATGGGGACGCGGCGTCTGTTCGTGCTCCTGCCCCGCGCGGGACGCCCCGTCGCCGTGGCCCATCGCATCGAGCTCCAGCCGCTGGCCGATTTTCCGGGCGACGTGCGGCCCTACGGCTCGTGGCGCGAGCTGCACGGCCACCTGGGCGCGCTGGTGCGCGGCCGCACCCTCGCCGTCGAGATCTCGCCGTTGGACCAGGTCCCGTACCTGGATCGGGTGCCGCACGGCGTGGTGCAGCTGCTCGAGTCCTTCGGGGCCCGCCTGGTCTCGTCCGCGCCGCTGGTGTCGCGCTTCGCGGCGCGCTGGTCGGCGGCCGAGCTCGCGGGTCACCGCGCCGCCGCGGAAGCGCTGGCGGGGATCGCGCGCGACGCGTTGTCGTGGACGGGCAGTGAAGCCGCGCGCGGTGTGGAGGTGCGCGAGACGGGCGTGCAGGCGCGCGTGCGCGAGGCAATCGAGCGCGCCGGCCTGTGGACCAACGAGGGCCCGATCGTCGCGTTCGGGCCCACGAGCGCCATGCCGCACTATGAGCCGCACGCGGGCGCGGACCGGCGGCTCGCGCCGGGCGACGTGGTGCTGCTCGACCTGTGGGCGGGGCCGGGTCGCGGGTCGGTGTTCGCCGATCAGACGTGGATGGGGTTCGCGGGGCGGGCTCCCGACGCGGAGGTCCGTCGCGTGTGGCAGGCGGTCAAAGCCGCGCGCGAAGCCGCGGTGCGCTACCTGCGCGAGCACTGGCGCCCGGACGGCGTGGTGACCGGCGCGCAGGTGGACGACGCGGCGCGCGGCGTGATTCGCGACGCGGGGCTGGGCGACTACTTCGTACATCGCACCGGGCATTCGATCGACCGCGATCTGCACGGCTCGGGACCCCACATCGACAACTTCGAGACCGAGGACGCGCGCGCGCTGGTGCCGGGCGTCGGGTTCTCGGTGGAGCCGGGCGTCTACCTGCCGGAGCGCTTCGGCATGCGCAGCGAGATCAACGTCTACATCGATACGACCGGCCCCGAAGTGAATCCGCGCACGCCCCAGCACGAGCTGTTTCTGCTCTGAGGGTCGGGCGGCTCACCACGCCGCCAGGACCAGCCCCGCCCACACCGCCGCGCCCACCGCGACATGCGCCGCCTGCATGGCGCGCGGCAGCGCCAGCAGCACCATCGCGGCCGCGACCGTGATCTGCAGCGCGACGAGAGCCACCACCCACCACGCACCACGCCGTCTGCTCCGCACCGCCCACCACAGCGAATACCCAAATAATGCGAAGGCCAGCAGCCGGTGCGTCCAATGGACGTGCTGCAGGTAGTTCCCCGCCGGGATGAATTCTCCGTTGCACAACGGAAATCCGCGACACGCGCTGGCGGCGCCGAGGTTCGCGGTCAATGCGCCCACCAGCACGGTCACGAATCCGAGGACGAGGGCAGCTAGCCCCGCCCGTGAGGGCGGGGCACTCGGATGGGTATTTCCCGGGCTTGCGCCCGGGGTCGGTGTGGCCCGTTTTGCCACGACGAGCAGCGTCGCGAGCAGCAGCATCGCCGTCCCGAGGTGTAGGATCACGGTCCACGGCGGCAATTGCAGCTTCACGGTGACCGCGCCGAGCAGGACCTGGACGATCAGGAGTCCGAGCGCGACGTACGCCCCCAGCCCAGGGCGGTGGAGGGCGGTGGAGGGCGGTGGCGGGCGGTGCCGCAGCCACCACGCGCACGCCGCGAGTGCCGCCACCAGGACGCTCACGGCAGCCGCGGCCAGGCGGTGCCCGTACTCGATCACGGTCGGCAGGTCGAGGGGCGGCAGCAGCCGGCCGTTGCAGAGCGGCCAGTGCTCGCCGCACCCGAGCCCCGAGCCGGTGATGCGGACGATGGCGCCGAGGATGATGAGGAGGTAGGTGCAGGTGGCCGCGAGCCAGGCGAGCCGCGCGAAGCGTCGCGTCATGGGTGCGGAAATGTATATTGGGCCCGCTCATGTCCACACCATCATCGCCGCCACCGCTGCCCCCTCCGACCGATCGCTGGGGCGACCGCCTGCCGCGCCGCCTCGGGCTGTGGAGTGCCGTCGCGGTGCTGGTGGGCTCGACCATCGGCGGCGGGATCTTTCGCACGCCGGCCGTCATCGCTGGCCGCGTGCCCGAGCCGGTGCTCATGCTGGTGGTGTGGGTCCTGGGCGGGCTGCTCGCGCTGTGCGGCGCCCTCACCTACGCGGAGCTGGCGGCGATGTTCCCGCGCTCGGGCGGCGTGTACGTGTACGTGCGCGAGGGCTTCGGCCGGCTGCCCGCGTTCCTGTTCGGCTGGTCCGAGCTGTTGCTCATCCGGGCGTCGGCGCTGGGCGCGATCGCGACGCCGTTCGCCGAGTACCTGCTCCGCTCGCTGGGCCTCGATCCGACGCGCCCGCCCTACGACGCAGCGGTGCACTGGGTGGCGGCCGTGGCGATCGTCCTCACCGCGACCCTCAACTACGTGGGCGTGCGCTGGAGCGCGCTGATTCTGAACTTCACGACGGCCGCGAAATACGGCGCGCTGGCGCTGCTCGTGCTGCTCGCCTTCGGCGTGGGGCAGGGGAGCTTCGGGCACTTCGCCGAGGCGGGGGGCCCGGTGCAGGGCGGCCTGTTCGGCCTGGCGCTCGTGTCGGTGATGTGGGCGTACGACGGGTGGGGCGACCTCTCGTTCGTGGGGGGCGAGGTCAGGGATCCGGAGCGCAACCTGCCGCGCGCGCTGATCGTGGGGACGGGCGCGGTGGTGGCGATCTATCTGCTCGTGAACGCCGCCTACCTCTATCTGATTCCGATCGGGGCGATGGCGCGCTCACCGCTCGTGGCGGCGGACGCGGCGCAGGCCATCGTCGGCCGGTTGGGCGTGGGCCTGGTCGCCATCGTGGTGATGGTGGCGACGTTCAGCACGCTGCTGGGCTCGATGCTCACGGCGCCGCGCATCTTTTTCGCGATGGCGGACGATGGGCTGTTCTTCCGGCGCGTGGCCCGCGTGCACCCCACCTTCCGAACGCCTTCGGTGGCGATCGTTTTGACAGGCGTACTCGGGATCGTGTACGTCGCGTTCCAGACGTTCCAGCAGCTGGCCGACCAGTTCGTGGTCGCGATTTTCCCGTTCTACGCGCTCGCGGCGGCGGCGGTGTTCGTGCTGCGGCGGCGCCGCCCGCCGGCCGTGGCGCCGCGCGCGGTGCGCGTGCTCGGCTATCCGGTGGTGCCGGCGCTGTTCGTGCTGGCGACGCTGTACATGCTGGGCAACGCGCTGTGGCAGGACCCGCTCCACACCGGACTCGCGTTCCTCATCATTCTCGCCGGCGTGCCCGTGTACCTGGTGTGGCTGCGCCCTTCAGGCGGGGGCTCGGCGTGACTCGAATGTGACGTCGGGCCGAATTGACGTCCCTTTCGGCGGCAGGCATTTTTGTCGCGCCCTGGCACCCCCTTTTCAGCCCTTCGGAGACCCATCCCGATGAAACGTTTCCTGTGGTCGATCGGCGTTCTCGCCGCGGTGGTCGTATTGGCCCCGGTCCACGCGATGACGGCGCAAGGTGTCACGACGGCCGCGGTCGCCGGGGTCGTGACCGACTCCTCAGGCGCGCCGCTCGACGGCGCGCGTGTGATTGCCGTGCACGGGCCCTCGGGAACCGAGTACGCGGCCGTGACCCGGGCGGACGGGAGATTTACGATCCCCGGCATGCGCGTCGGCGGGCCGTACAACGTGAGCGTGACCGTGCTGGGCTACCGCCGCCAGGTGCAGGACCAGATCCACCTGACCCTGGGCGGGACCGCCGATCTGCGGTTTGTGCTGGCGCGGGCGAGCGTGGAGCTGGCGCCGGTGACCGTCACCGCCACGACCAACCATGTGTTCAGCGCCGAGCGGACCGGGGCGGCCACCACGATTGCCAGCACGCAAATCGCGCACCTGCCGACCATCAACCGGCGGGTCGAGGACTTGCTGCGGCTGACGCCGCAGTACAGCCCGCTGTCGTTCGGTTTTTCGTTCGCCGGTCAGGACAATCGCCTGAACAACATGACGATCGACGGGTCGTACTTCAACAACTCGTTCGGACTGGCCGGGCAGCCGGGCGACCGCACCAGCGTGGCGCCCATTTCGCTGGACGCCCTGGAGCAGGTCCAGGTGAACGTAGCGCCCTACGACGTACGGCAGGGCAATTTCGTGGGCGCGGGCATCAACATGGTCACCAAGAGCGGCACGAACGAGTTCAGCGGCTCGATGTTCTACAATGGGCGCAGCGACAACTTCGTCGGTACCCAAGCGGGTCCGAACACATTCAATCCGGGCACGTTCCAGTACCACGACATCGGCGTGGCTCTCGGCGGACCGATCGTGCGCAACCGCCTGTTTTTCTTCGGCAGCTACGAAGACGACAAACAGACCGCGCCCGGCACCACGTTCCTGGCAAACACCGGCGGCCAGACCGTCACGGGCAGCGTCACGCGCGTCCTCGCCTCCGACCTGGATTCGCTGAGCAGCTACCTGAAGAACAACTTCAGCTACGTCACCGGCCCTTACCAGGGCTACGATTTCCACGTTCCGTCGACGCGGTTCCTCGCGCGACTCGATTACAACCTGAACGACCGTAACAAGCTCAGCGTGCGCTACAACCTGTTGAACTCGAGTTCCGACATCCTAGTATCCAATTCGAACTCACTGGGCTTGGGGTGCCGGCGTAACGGCGCGTCCCCATGCAGTACGTTGAACGCCCTGAATTTCGCAAACTCGAACTACGCCATCCTGGAGAACATCCGCTCCGTGGTGGGCGAATGGAACTCGTCGATCGGCAGCAACATGTCCAACAACCTGATCGCCGGCTACACGTCGAGCGATGAGAGCCGAAAGAACATCACCCCGCCGTGGTTCCCGGAGGTGGAGATCCTGAACGGGGGCACGAACTACACGACGTTTGGGTTCGAGCCGTTCACGCCGGACAACCAGCTGCGCTACCACAGCTATCAGCTGCAGGACAACTATACGGTCTATCTGCCCCAACACGCGCTGACGTTCGGGGTGAGCGTCGAGAAGTATCACTCTGACAACGTGTTCTTCCCCGGCGCCCAGAGCATTTACGTGTACAACTCGCTGTCGGACTTTTACGCCGACGCCAACTGCTACATCGCGAATGCCAACAGCCCCGGAAGCTGCGCCAGCTCCGGCGTCACCCTGCGCCGGTTCCAGGTGGAGTGGTCGAACATCCCCGGTCAGTCCCAGCCGGTCCAGCCGCTGGGCGTGTTGTACTCGGGAGTGTATGCGCAGGACGTGTGGCGACCGATCCGCGATCTCACCCTGACCGGCGGCCTGCGCATCGACGCGCCTAAATTCCAGAACACCGCGTACGACAATCCGGTGGCCGACACCATGACGTTCCGCGATGCGAGCGGCGCGTCGGTGCACTACAACAGCGGCGCGCTACCGGGGGTTAACCTCCTCTTCTCGCCGCGTTTCGGCTTCAACTACGATGTGCGCGGCGAACAGCAGACCCAGATCCGGGGCGGCACCGGCATCTTCACGGGTCGTCCCGCGTACGTGTGGATCTCGAACCAGATCGGCAACACCGGGGTGCTCACGGGCTTCAGCCAGTTGGACAACACGACCGCGCGCCCATTCAACCCGAACCCAGATTACTATAAACCCGCCGATTCTCTGATTACGGGCGCGCCGGCGTCGAGCTTCCAGCTCGCGCTCACCGACCCGAACTTCAAGTTCCCGCAGCTGTGGCGCAGCAACTTCGCGGTGGACCAGCGGCTGCCCTGGGATCTGTCGGGCACCGCCGAGTTCCTGTATTCCAAGGACGTGAACGGAATCGCGTACATCAACGCCAACCTCCCGGCCCCCCAACTCCAGTTCAGCGGCCCCGATCGCCGGCCCCGCTGGCTCCCGGCAGCGGGCGGGTTCAACTACAACCGGATCTACCAAGCGGTCAGTAACGCAGTCGTGCTCACCAACGAGGGCAAAGGGTACTCTTGGAACCTCGCGTTTTCCGTGGAGCGGGCGTTCCGCAGCGGCTGGTTCGCGAAGCTGGGATACAGCTACGGGGTGAGCCGGAACACGGTGGACGCGGGTTCCATCGCGTCGGGGTCGTGGACCGGCAACGCGATCGCGCTCGACCCCAACAATCCGGTCGCTGCGTACTCGCAGTTCTCGCCGGGTCCACGAGTCTTCGGGGCGGTTACCTACACGCGTGAATTCTTCAGCGGCAGTCCGACGAGCGTGAGCGTGTACTTCGACGGGCACAGCGCCGGCAACGGCAGCTACGAGTATTCGGGCGACATGAATGGCGACGGGGCGTCTGGCAACGATCTCATCTACGTCCCGCGCAACACGGGCGAGATGAACTTCGTACCGGACACGGTCAGGTCGGGTTCAAATACGACGATCTACAGTCCTGCGCAACAGACGGCGGCGTGGGAGGCATTCATCAATCAGGATTCGTATCTCTCCTCGCGCCGTGGCACCTACGCGCAGCGCAACGCCGTGTTCCTGCCGATGGTCTATCGGGCCGACATGAGTTTCTCTCAGGACGTCGGCCGGAGCATCGCGGGCCGTCCCAACAGGCTCCAGATCCGTCTCGACATCCTGAACGTCACTAACTTGCTCGACCACAACTGGGGTGTGTCTCAGGGCTTCGTCACTACGACGCCGCTGATCTCAAAAGGGGTCGACGCAATCGGGGCGCCGCGATACGTGTTGGCGACCCCGCTCCTGCAACAGCTTTCTCCGCAGTCGTTCCAGAAGAACGTGAGCACGTTCGACGTGTGGCGCATGCAGCTGGGCGTGCGCTACATGTTCAACTGGTGAGCCGCGGGAGAAGTCGGTAGCAGTCGGTAGAGGTCGGCTCCTCTGCCGTCCTCTACCGTCCTCTACGTCCTTGCTTTTCTCCACAGCCACACCCCCGCCGCCCCGAACAGCAGGTTCGGCACCCACGCCGCGAAGGCCGGCGGCAGCGCCCCCCCCGCCCCCACCGCCTTCGAGAGTTGAAACATCAGCAGGTCCACGAAGGTCGTGGCGAGGCACACGGCCACGCCCCACGCCGTCCCGCTGCGCGGCGTGGAGATCGCGAGCGGCGCCCCGAACAGCGCGATGATGATGCACGCGAACGGCACCGACAGCTTCAGCGCCCGCTCCACCCGCAGCTTCTTCGTGTCCGAGCCGGAGCGCGACAGCGCATCGACGTAACGCCCCAGCTCGGCATAGCGCATCTCGTCGGGCGCCTTGGGCTCGGCCAAGAGGTCGGCGGGCGACTCGCGCAACGCGGTGGTGCGGAGCGTGTCGAACACGAACGTCGTTTCGCGCCCGGGGCCGAGCAGGTAACGCAGCGCACCCTTGTTGAGGGTCCAGCCGCGTTTCGCCCGCGCCGTGTCGTACGCCGCCCGCTGTGCCGCCACCACGATCGTCGGGTAGTCCTCACCCGTACCGCCCCGCTCCAGGATCACGTCGCGCATCTCCGCCCCGCCCCCGCCCCCGCCCGAGCGCAGCTCGAGCGAGCGGATGGAATACACCCAGCCCGAGTCCGCCCGGTACACGAACGGGTTGAACCGCGACGCGACCTGCCGCACCGCTTTTTCCCCCAGCAGCTCCGCCCGCCGCGCCGACGTCACCGGCGCGAGCTCGGTGAGCCCCAAATCGAGCACCACGGCGGCGAGCGATGCGGCGAGCAGCGGCCGCACCACCCGGTGAAACGAGATCCCCGACGCCTTGGCCGCCACGAGCTCCGAGTGCCGCCCCAGCGCGCCTACGGTGAAAACCACGGCGAACAGCACCGCCACGGGCAGCACGAGCGAGATCGTCTCCGGCAGAAAGAACACGTACGAGTAGGCGAGGCGCGTCTTGGGGATGCCGCGTCCCATATAGGTTGCGAGCTTGTCCGTCAGGTCGATCACCATCACCAGGAAGGGGAACCCCAGCGCCGCGAGCAGGAACACCTTGGTCCACTCGCGCAGCAGGTAGCGATCGAGCGTGCTCAACGGGGCGGACGCCACGGGACCTCCCCGCCGATCCACGCCGGCCACAGGTCGCTCCAGTCGCCGCCGTGGGGCGAGTTCCCCGGCTTGCGGATGCGCCACAGACCGAACAGGCCGGCGAGCGCGAAGATCACGTTCGGCGTCCACATCGCGAAGAACGGCGACACGATCAGCCGATCCCCCAGCTCCTCGCCCCCGATCAAGCCGATATAGTAGACCGTGAACACCGCGACGCTCACGCCGAGCACGAGCCCCACGCCGCCGCGCTGAAAGCGCAGCGCGATCGGCGCGCCCACCAGCGCGAACACGAGGCAGGCCACCGCGATCGCGTACTTCTTCTGGATCTCGACCTCGTACGCCGCCACTCGCTCACTCGCCGCGCGCAGCCGCTGCTGCTCGCTCACGCCCGCTCCCGGCGTGATCAGCGAAGCGACGACGTAGGGCGGCGTAATCGGCGCCGCCCCGCCGGCCGACGGAGGGAGCGGCCGCGGGCTCGCGTGCGGTGGAGGGGGCGCTTGCGGCGCCCCGCGCGGCGTCGGGCGCGGCGTCTGCGCCCCCGCCTCCGCCGGCAGGAGCCACGCCGCGAGCCGCTCCAGCGCCCGGCAGTACGGGCCCGGCCGCTTCGGGTCCCGCGCGGTGGCGGCAGACGTTCTCGGCGGCAGCGGCGCGAGCCCCGCCAGGCGGCGCAGGTCGTTTTCGATCACGAGGTGGGCGTCGCTCGTGGCGCTCTCGACGTCGCGCCGTGCGGCGTCCACCTGCTCCTGCATCTCGCAGGTCGACATCTCGCGGTCGCTCTTGTAGCTGTCGGTGGTGGTCGGCTGGAAGGTGTTGGCCACGCCCGCGACGCGCATGCGGTTCGTGTTGAAGAACGTGCGGTTGAACTGGGTCGGGTCGGTGCGACTCACCTCCTCGATGTCCCCGTTTTGGAGCGTGAGGTAGAGGTCGCGCCCGCCGCCGCTGTACGCCATCCGGCCCGAGTCCGCCGTGATGATGCGCCGACGCTCCGCGTCCGCCAGGTCGTAGATCGTGACGTCCTTCAGCTTGTTCGCGCTGCCGTCGATCCGCGCCGCGCGCAGGAAGAACTGCCCTGCCACCACCTCGTTGATCACCTGCTCCTTGAGCGCCAGCGATGGTTTCTTGCGCTGGATGTCCATCTGCAGCGTGCGCAGTTGGTGGTTGGTGCGGGGCAGCAGCTGGTCGTTCCACAGGAACGACAGCAGCGCGATACCGGCCGCCCCCGCGAGCGCCGGCGCGATCACGCGCCCGACGCTCACGCCCCCGGCCTGCAGCGCCGTGATCTCGTTGTCGGCCGCGAGCCGGGTGAACACGTGCAGCACGGCGACCAGCACCGCCATCGGGAGAGTCACGGCCACGATGAACGGCACCGACAGGAGGAACACCTCGACGATCACGCTGGTGGGCAGGCCCTTGCCGAGCAGGCTCGAGAGCTGTTTCGCGATCTGCTGGATGAGCATCAGCGACGTGAGCGCCGCCAGGGCGAAGCCGAGCGGCGCGACGTGCTGGCGCAAGAGGTAGCGGCTGATAGTGCGCACGATCGGTGGCGCCATTATATTCGGAAGTCCAAGCCTCTACAAGACATCACTACCCCCGTGATCATCCAAAAGAGCCGCTTGTGGGGCGCCGCCACGTGCCTCGCCCTCGTATCCGCTTGCTCGGCGCGCGGCGGGGAAAAGCCGCGAGAGTTCGGCGGCACGCGGGCCTTCGGCTATCTCGAGCAGCAGATGCAGTTCGGCCCGCGCATCCCCGGGACCGCGGGGCACGAGCGCACCGGGGACTGGATCCTGCAGCACCTCCGCGCCACGGCCGACAGCGTCGTCGTCCAGTCCATCACGCACGTCACGCGCCACGGCGTGACGCTGCACCTGCGCAACTTCTTCGCACGCTTCCGGCCCGCCGTCCCGGACCGCGTGCTGCTGCTCGCGCACTGGGACACGCGGCCGCACGCCGACCAGAGCCAGAATCTGGGCCAGCAGCGCCTGCCCGTGCCCGGGGCGAACGACGGCGCCTCGGGCGTGGCCGTCCTGTTGGGCGTGGCCGACGCGCTCAAGGCCAGGCCGCCCAAGCTCGGCGTAGACCTGCTGTTCGTGGACGGGGAGGACTACGGCGATTTCGCCCGCGACTCCGGCGACGTGCTGATCGGCTCGCGCTACTTCGCGACTCACCGACCCGCGGGCTACCAGCCGCTCTTCGCCGTGCTGTTCGACATGGTCGCGGACAAGGACCAGCAGTTCTACTACGAGGGTAACTCGCAGGCCTTCGCACCCGAGGTCGTGGACCGCGTGTGGCGCACCGCCGCGGACCTGGGCTACGGCCGGGTTTTCCTGCCCGGCGTCAAACCCACCCTCATCGACGACCACGTGGCTCTCCAGCAGGCCGGCATCCACGCGATCGACGTGGTGGACTTCGATTATCCGTACTGGCACACCACCGACGATACCATCGACAAGGTATCGGCGACCTCCCTGCAAGTGGTAGGTGACGTCGCGGTAGCACTCGTGAGGTAGCGAACAGTCTTGCTAGGAAAGGCAAAAACTGGACGCACAGACGCACAGCGGAGAACAGGGGAGAGGGGTGAGGACAAGCATACTCACTCGTATCTGTTCACCCACTGTTGCGTCTGTGCGTCTAGATGTTGCATTGCCTGCGTTTTCCTGACCCCGCGCGCAACAATCCGGTTCTGGAACGGGGCCGGGCCGGTCCTATTCTTCGTCACATGGATGATCGCAAAGCCGCCCTCCTCCTCGCCCTCCTCACCCTCACCGGCGCGGGTGTTCGTCTTGCGCTCGCGCCGTCCACTGCGGCAGCACCGGGCGACGTTCGCCTGGTCGGTCGCGACACACCGCCCCCCGGTCCGCGCGGCCTGAGCGCGACGGCGCGCACGGCCGCCCGGCTCGCTCGCCCGCTCCTCCCGGGCGAGCGGGTCGACCTCGATCGTGCCGACGTGACGGAGATCACGCGCCTGCCACGCATCGGTCCCGCCTTCGCCCAGCGCATCGTCGCGTGGCGCGAGCAACACGGCCTGTTCGGCGGACTTGCGCGCTTCGACAGCGTGCCGGGAGTCGGACCCAAGCTGCTCGACGCACTCCGACCCTACGTCATGTTTTCGGGTGCGCTGCCATGAATTGCATCGACCTCCACCCACCTCCACCAACCTGCAGCACCTCCACAACCTCCCCTTCGGGGTTGACTTCCCTCCGTCCACCCGTATGTTATGCTGTTCATTTTCAACGAGTTGCGTACGGCGACCGCAGCAGCCACCTCCGACAAACTGGGTGAAATCCTCCTGCGGGAGGGGCTGATCACCCAGGACCAACTCAAGAAGGCGCTCCTCGAGCAGAAGAACACGGGGATGCGTCTGGGCTACACGCTGGTGAAGCTGGGCTACGTCGAGGAGACGGAGATCTCCAAGATGCTGGCCCGGCAGTACCGCATGCCGGCCGTCGACCTCTCCCGCTTCGAGGTCGACCCGAAGATCCTCAAGCTGCTGCCGCCCGACGTGGCCGTGAAACACACCGTGCTGCCGCTCAAGCGCGAGGGGCGGACGCTCACGGTGGCGATCGCGGACCCGAACAACGTCACGGCGATCGAGGACATCAAGTTCATCACGCGGTGCGACGTGTTCCCGGTGATCGCGGGGGAGTACACGCTGCGCAACGCGATCGAGAAGTACTACCAGCAGTCCGACGCGCAGCTGCAGACGCTGCTCAAGGACATCGAGGCGGCCGAGGATCTCGAGGTGGTCGCCGAGGAAGTCGACGAGGACGTCAAGGCGCAGGACCTGGCGGACGACGCGCCGGTGGTGAAGCTGATCAACGGCCTCCTCACCGATGCGGTGAAGCGGGGGGCGTCCGACATTCACATCGAGCCGTTCGAGCACGAGATGCGGGTGCGCTACCGCGTGGACGGCGCGTTGCACGAGGTGATGAAGCCGCCGATCAAGATGCGCGCGGCGCTGACGTCGCGCATCAAGATCATGGCGCAGCTGAACATCGCCGAGCGGCGGGTGCCGCAGGACGGGCGCATCAAGCTCAAGTTCGGCGCCAAGGTCATCGACTATCGCGTGTCGACCCTGCCGGTGCTGTTCGGCGAGAAGATCGTGCTGCGGATTCTCGACAAGGGCAACCTGGCGCTCGACCTGACCAAGTTCGGGTTCGAGGCCAAGGCCGAGCAGGACTTGATGCGGGCGATCCTGAACCCGTACGGCATGGTGCTGGTGACCGGGCCGACGGGATCGGGCAAGACCACGACGCTCTATTCGGCGCTGTCACGGATCAATCAGATCGACGTGAACATCATGACCGCCGAGGACCCTGTCGAGTACAACCTGATGGGCATCAATCAGGTGCTGGTCCGCAACGATGTGGGCATGACGTTCGCGGCCGCCCTCAAGGCGTTCTTGCGGCAGGACCCGAACATCATCATGGTCGGCGAGATCCGCGATCTCGAGACGGGGTCGATCGCGATCAAGGCGGCTTTGACGGGTCACCTCGTGCTCTCCACGCTGCATACCAACGATGCGCCGTCCACGGTGACGCGCATGGTGGACATGGGCATCGAGCCGTTCAACGTGGCGAGCGCCGTGAACCTGATCGTGGCGCAACGGCTGGTCCGGCGCATCTGCTCGGAGTGCAAGCAGGAGCACCAGTATTCCGGGGAGGAGCTCAAGGCGCTCGGCATCCCGCAGGCGGAGGCCCAGAAGCTGACGTTCTACAAGGGCAGCGGCTGCGACACCTGCGGCGGCTCGGGGTACAAGGGGCGCCAAGGGTTGTACGAGGTCATGGCGCTGTCGAGCATGCTGCGGCGCATGGTGCTGAAGGGCGCCTCGACGGAAGAGCTGCGGGAGCAGGCGGTTAAGGAAGGGATGTTGACCCTGCGCATGGACGGCATGCTGAAGGTCAAACGCGGCATCACCACCCTGGAGGAAGTCGTGAAGGAAACGGCGGCATGACGGCCAGCGCCTCGCAAGGTGTCAATCTCCGCTCGCTGCTCGAGGAGATGATCGAGAAGGACGCATCCGACCTCCACATCGTGGCGGGCGAGCGTCCCAAGCTGCGCGTGGACGGCGACATCGTGAACTCGGGGGTGGAGGCCGTGCTCACGCCCAAGGACACGCTCTCGATCGCCTACTCGGTGCTCACCGAGAATCAAAAGAAGCGGTTCGAGACCGAGAACGAGCTCGACTTCTCCTTCGGCATCCAGAACCTGGCGCGGTTCCGCGGCAACTGCTTCAAGCAGCGCGGCTGCGTGTCGCTCGTGATCCGGCAGATTCCCTTCAACGTCAAGACGTTCGAGGATCTGGGGCTGCCGGGCGTGGTGGCGAAGCTGGCCGAGAAGCCGCGCGGGCTCGTGTTGGTGACCGGTCCCACGGGATCGGGCAAGAGCACGACGCTGGCGGCGATGATCGACAAGATCAACAAGGAGCTCAAGGGGCACATCATCACGGTGGAGGATCCGATCGAGTTCATTCACCGCCACCAGCAGTGCATCGTCAATCAGCGCGAGATCGGCACCGACACCAACAGCTTCGCGGCCGCCCTGAAATACGCGCTGCGCCAGGACCCGGACGTCGTGCTGGTCGGCGAAATGCGCGATCTGGAGACGATCGGTGCGGCCCTCACCATCGCGGAGACGGGGCACCTGGCGTTCGCCACGCTGCACACCAACTCGGCGATGGAGAGTATCAACCGCATCATCGACGTGTTCCCGTCGCACCAGCAGGCGCAGGTGCGCGCCCAGCTCTCGTTCGTACTCGAGGGCATCGTCACCCAGACGCTGCTGCAGAAGGCCAAGGGCCGCGGCCGCGTGATGGCGTGCGAGATCCTGATCATGACGCCCGCGGTCCGGGCGCTGATCCGCGACGAAAAGATCGAGCAGATTCCGTCGATGATGCAGGCCGGCAAGAAGCACGGCATGCAGACGCTGAACGACGCGCTGTACCAGCTGTACGTGGGCCGCGAAGTCACCAAGGACGAGTGTCTGCGCGTGACGTCGACCCCGAACGAATTTCTCCGGATGATCGGCGAGGCCCCGATGGACGACAGAGAGCCCACCCCGTCGGCGGGCCAGCCCGCCGTCGGCGCGGGTAAGGTCGCGGCCCGCCGCTAGGCGCCCGAAGCGAAGGGGAGGGGGAGGGAGCCATGCCGGTTTTTCAATACACCGCCCGCACACTCAAGGGCGATCTCGTCAACGACAAGATCGACCTGCCGTCCCGTGACGACGTCATCGCCCACCTGCGCAAGAACCGCATGGTGGTCGTCCAGGTCCGCGCCGCGCCCAAGGAGTTCAAGCTCAATCTCAAGTTCGGCGGCGGCGTCAAGACCCGCGACGTCGTCGTGTTCACGCGCCAGTTCGCCACCATGATCAACGCCGGCCTGCCGCTGGTGCAGGCCCTCGACATCCTGGCGCAGCAGACCGAGAACAAGCTGCTCGCCGATACGACCCGGCAGGTCGTGTACGACGTCGAGAGCGGCCAGACCCTCGCCGACGCGCTCCGCAAGCACCCCAAGGCGTTCAGCGACCTGTACGTCAACATGGTGGCGGCGGGCGAGGCCGGCGGTATTCTCGACACCATTCTCGTGCGCCTCGCCGAATTCCTCGAGAAGAACGACGCGATCGTCCGCAAGGTGAAAGGCGCGATGATCTACCCCGGCGTGATTCTGTCGGTCGCGGTCATCGCCGTGTCGGTGCTGCTCATCTTCGTGATCCCGACGTTCCAGAACATGTTCGCGTCGGTGAACCTGCAGCTGCCGCTGCCGACCCGCATCGTCATCGGGTTGAGCAACCTCCTCAAGAGCTACTGGTGGGCCATGATCGGGACCATCGGCGCGGCGGTGTTCCTCCTGAACCGCTATTACAAGACGGCACCGGGCCGCCTGCAGATCGATACCATGCTGCTCAAGATGCCGGTGCTCGGCGACGTACTCCGTAAGGCCGCCGTGTCCCGGTTCACCCGCACGCTCGGCACACTGATCTCCTCCGGCGTGTCGATCCTCGACGGTCTCGAGATCACGGCGCGCACCGCGGGCAACATGGTCATCCACAACGCCGTGATGGAATCGCGCGCCTCGATCGCCGGAGGCGAGACGATCGCCGCCCCGCTCGCCAAGTCGAAAGTGTTCCCGCCCATGGTGATCTCCATGATCTCCGTCGGCGAGCAGACCGGCGGCATGGACGAAATGCTCTCCAAGATCGCGGACTTCTACGACGACGAGGTCGATGCCGCCGTGAGCGCCCTGCTGTCGCTCATGGAGCCGATCATGATCGTGGTGCTGGGCGTGATCGTGGGCGGCATGGTGGTCGCGATGTACTTACCGATCTTCGATATGGTCAACGCGGTGCAATAGGAGGTTGGTGGAGGTTGGGGAGGTTGTGGAGGTTGGGGGAGGTTGCCGCGGTGCGGAGCAACCTTCCCCAACCTCCCCAAACCTCCTCTAACCTCCCCGACCTGCTGTTCTCAGGGCCCCTCCAGCCACTGTCGCGGGAAGCGCGGCAGGAACTTGACGTGCCGGTTCACCACGGCCTGCACGCGCCGCCACCAGCACACGATCGGGTGTGGCGTTCGACCCACGCTTACCACGGCGAACGGAATCGAGTCCGCCACTACGGTGCGCAGGTCGGGCTGGCTCAGGGAGCACAGGTCCTCCGGCGTCTTCACGCCGAAGGTCGAGTCCGGGCCCGTCCAAACATGGTTGTGCCACACCGCCAGCGTGCCCGGGCTGCAGGGGAGCGGTTGCACCTGATCGGCCGTGGAGCTCACCAGATCGGGCATCACGAAATCCTGCACCAGCGCGCTGTCACCCACCGCCGTGCCCTGGAGGCACAGCACCACCTCGCGATCGAGCCCGGCCGCCAGGAGACTCACGCGCCGCATCAGTGACGGGGCGAGCCGGAGGCGCTTGAGCGGCTGGGACGCGAGGATCGCGGAATCCACTGCGGTGAGCGGCGCCTGGGCGTGAGCCGGGACGTGACCGACCACGGCCACGAGCAGCGTCCCGGCAAGGACGCCAGGGAACCGGGGTGACATGCCGTACGATACCACGCGTCGCTCGCACGCGTGTCTCGCACCGGTCGCTCTTGCACTTTGCCACACCACTTCCAATACTTAGCCGCTCGATGGCCTGGGCGCAGCACCGGCCATGCCGCCGTAACAAATTGTGGAGACACTACTTATGAGGGTGATGTGAGCTGGTTCGGCGACGGCTCGCGCGGATCGGCGATCCCGACTCCCCAGGCACTGCTGCGGTCGGTCTATGTCGGGCGGCTGTGCGTCGCGGTCGCCATCTATCTAGCCGCGGCCCTCAAGTTCGCCGTCGCGGCGCCGCTGGACCTGCTCGTCGCGTCGTTCGTGCTCGTGGCCACGGTCGTGGTCACCAGTGCGTCGTACTGGTACACGCATTTCCTGCGGCGCTCGCCGGGCCGCACGTTCCTGTACGGACAGGCGTTATTCGACGTCGGGCTGATCACGGCGGTCGTCCACATCACGGGCGGGCCGCAGAGCGATCTGACGCCGTTGTACGTGCCCCTGATCGCGGTGACCGCGGTGCTGATGCCCCCGGCGAGCACGGGGCTGATCACGGCGCTCGTGGGCATCGTTTATTTCGCGGATGTGTTTTTCGGCCACCGTACGCCCATGACCGGGCAGGTGGCGCTGCAGCTGCTGGTCTTCGTGGCGGTGGCGGCCGTGACGGCGTACTTCGCGAGCCGGGTGTCGGTGATGGGAGCGGAGCGTGCGGCACTCGCAGGCGAGCTGCGGCAGGCCCGGCTTGAGGCGGCCGATGTGCTGCGCAGTGTTCCCACGGGGATCGTCACGGTGGACCAAGCCGGCCATCTGCTCTACTGCAACCCGGCGGCGGAGCAGATCTTCGGCTTCAAAGAGCGTCAGTGGCGCGGGCGGACGATCATGCCCGAGTTCGCGAGGATCGCGCCGGAGTTCTGGGCGGCGATCACCGCGACGGCGCGACGCGGCGTGCGGGCCATGCGGGTCGAGGCGGTGGTGCGGCGTCCCGACCGCACGTTCCCGATCGGCGTGACGACGACGACGCTCGAGGTGGAGGGGGCCGAGCCCCGGGTGACGGCGATCTTCACCGACATCTCGGATTCGAAGCGGTTGGAAGAGCTGCACCTGCGCGCCGAGCGGTTGGAAGCGGTGGCCGAGCTGTCGGCCAGCCTGGCGCACGAGATCAAAAACCCGCTCGCGTCGATCCGCTCCTCGGTGGAGCAGCTGGGGCGCGCCAAGCGCGCCAACGCGGACGAGAAGTTCCTCACGTCCCTCGTGGTGCGCGAGAGCGACCGGCTGTCGCGCCTCTTGTCGGAATTCCTCGACTTCTCGCGCGTGCGCGCCACGGAATGCCGCCCGCTCGACCTCCACACCGTGGCCGGGGCGGCGATTCGCCTGGTGCGCGAGCATCCCGACTGCCCCGCGGACGCGGTGATCGACCTGGCGGGCGGAGCGACCCCCATGGAGGGGGACGAAGACCTGCTCCATCGCGTGGTGTCAAATCTGGTCTTGAACGCCGTGCAGGCGGGCGGCAAGGACGCCCGCGTGGTGGTGCGCACGGGGCGGCCGGGACCGCAGGAGGTCCCGGGCGGGGCGGGGATCGAGCATCCGGTGATGCTCACCGTCACCGACAACGGCCCCGGCATCCCAGAGCATCTTCGGGCCCGACTGTTCGAGCCGTTCGTCACCGGGCGAGTCGGCGGAACGGGGCTGGGGCTCGCCATCGTGCAGCGCGCCGTGGAGGCGCACCGCGGCCTGGTCCTGGTGGATTCCACCGCGGGACGGGGGACGACCTTCACCGTGTACCTGCCGGCAGCCCGACGGAGAGAGGAAGCCGCGTGATATGAGCGCACAACCGTCCATTCTCGTCGTCGACGACGAAATGGGGATCCTGGATGTGCTCCGGATCCTGTTGAAGGGGGAAGGGTTCGAGGTTACCACCGCGCAGGGCGGCAAGGCGGGCCTGGAGGCGCTCAAGGCGGGCGCCCCCGACATCGTGCTCACCGACATCAAGATGCCGGGCGTCTCGGGGACCGACCTGCTCGCCGCGGTGCGGGAGCAGGATCCCGAGACGCCGGTGATCCTCATGACCGCGCAGGCGTCGCTGCAGAGCGCGATCCAGGCGGTGAACCAGGGCGCCTTTTACTACATCCAGAAGCCGTTTTCCAACGACGACCTGGTGGCGATCTGTCGCCGCGCCGCCGAGCAGCGCCTCCTCAAGGCCGAGAACAAACAGCTCAAGCAGGAGATCCGGCGGCGCGAGCGCTCGGGGTTGGTCAAGCCGCTCGGCAAGTCGCGCCCGTTCGTCGAGGTGCTCAAGCTCGCGGAGCAGGTGGCCCCGACGGAGAGCACGGTGCTGATCCAGGGCGAATCGGGGACCGGCAAGGAGGTCATCGCCCGCTACATCCACGAGCTGTCGGCTCGCGCCGACGGCGGCTTCTTTTCGCTCAACTGCGGCGCGCTGCCGGAGAGCCTGCTCGAATCGGAGCTGTTCGGCCACGTGAAGGGATCGTTCACCGGGGCCGTGCGCGACAAGCAGGGGCTGTTCGCCGCGGCGCGGGGCGGCACCTTCTTCCTGGACGAGATCGGCGAGATGTCGCCGGCCACGCAGGTGAAGCTGCTGCGCGTGCTGCAGGAGCGCGAAGCCATCCCGGTGGGAGGGACGGAGGCGATTCCCGTGGACGTGCGGGTGGTGGCGGCCACCAACCGCGATCTCGAAGACGACATCAAGCGGGGGCGGTTCCGCACCGACCTGTACTACCGGCTCAACGTCATCGCCATGCACCTCCCGCCGCTGCGGGACCGGCGGGACGACATCCAGATCCTGTGTGACGAGTTCCTCGGCCGCATCGCGCAGGAGCGGGGCGAGCAGCCCAAGCCACTGTCACCGGAGACGCAGGGCGTGCTGCTGGCATACGACTGGCCGGGCAACGTGCGCGAGCTCGAGAACGCGCTGGAACGGGCGGTGGTGCTCAGCAAGGGCGACACGATCGACCTCGCCGCGCTGCCGGAAAAGCTGACGGAGCGGCGCGCCGAGCCCCTGGTCGCGGAGCGACCGCATGTGAACCCCACGCTCGACGTGATCGAGCGCGCCTACATCACCTGGGTGCTCCAGAGCGAAGGCGGCAACAAGACCCGCGCCGCCGAGGTGCTCGGCATCGATCCCTCCACCCTGTATCGCAAGCTGAGCCGGTACGAGGGTGGTGATGACACGGGCTGAGCCGGGGGACTTGGTCGGCGCCGCGACACTCGAGCGCATGGCCGCGGCTCCCCGCTACAACCGGTGGATGTACGAGCGCCTGCACCCCTGGGTGGGGCGTCGGGTGCTCGAGATCGGGGCCGGGATCGGCAACATGTCGGCGTTCCTGATCGATCGCGACCGCGTCGTGCTCACCGATACGGAGCCGTACTACCTCGATCGTTTGCGGGCGCGGTACGCGGACCGGCCGCACGTCACCGTCGCCGAGCTGCGTCTGCCCACCACCGATGCCCGGCTCGCCGCGGAGCGGCTCGACACCGTCGTGTGCCTCAACGTGCTCGAGCACATCGAAGACGACCGCGCGTCGCTCGTCGCGATGCGCGACCTGCTGGTGCCCCGCGGCCGGCTGATCCTGCTCGTGCCGTCGCTGCGCGTGCTGTACGGCAGTCTCGACGAGGCCCTGGGACATTTCCGGCGCTACGTGCCCCGGGAGCTGGCGACGAAGCTCGCGCAAGCGGGATTTCGTGTGCGACACCTCGAGTACTTCAACCTCGCGGGCGTCCCCGGCTGGTGGCTCACGGGGCGCGTGCTGCGGCGCCGGTTGATTCCGCGCGGCGCGCTGCGCTGGTACGATGCGCTGGTACCGCTGTTCCGGCTGGAGCGGTTCCTGCCGTGGCGCATCGGACAGTCGCTCATCGCGATCGGCGAGGTGGCCGCCTGAACGACCCGCTGCTCTCGGTCATCGTGCCGGCGTACAACGAGGCGTCGACGATCGAAGCCGTGGTGCGCCAGCTCAGGCAGGTCCCGCTGCGGCTCGAGGTGATCGTCGTGGACGACGCGTCGACGGACGGCACCGGCACCCTCCTCGACCGGCTGGCCTGCGAGGACGGCCTCGTCCAGCGCGTGATCCGTCACCCCACCAATCGTGGCAAGGGCGCCGCGCTCAAGAGCGGCATCGCCGCCGCCACGGGTGATGTGATCGTCGCGCAGGACGCCGACCTCGAGTACGATCCGGCCGAGCTGCCCGCCCTGCTGCGCCCGATCCGCGACGGCAAGGCCGACGCCGTGTACGGCTCGCGCTTCCAGGGAGGCCCGCATCGCGTGTTGTTCTTCTGGCACGCGGTCGGCAACAACTTCCTCACCCTCGTCTCCAACATGTTCACCAACCTGAACCTCACGGACATGGAGACGTGCTACAAGCTCGTCCGGGCCGACCTGCTCAAGCGTCTGCCGCTCAGGTCGGAGCGCTTCGGAATCGAAGTGGAGCTCACGGCGCGGCTGGCCCAGGCGGGCGCCCGCATCTGGGAGCTCCCCATCACGTACAGCGGCCGGACCTATGCCGAGGGCAAGAAGATCACCTGGCGTGATGGTGTCGCGGCGCTGTTTCATGTCATCCGATACAACCTGTTCCCACCACGCGGCGCATGGCGCAGCCGCTGACCTCGATCGGCAACCGTTGGCTCGCACTCGTGTTCGCGACGGCCGTCGCGGTGTACGTCCCTACCGCCAGCTACGGGTTCGTCGAGGACGACCGTGCCGTCGTGGCCGCCAACCCCCGCGCCCACTCCATCCCGCAGGCGGTGCGCGCGTTCGACCAGCCTTACTGGGGCGACGAGTTCTATCGGCCGCTCACCGTCCTTAGCTTCGCGGTCGACTGGACCGTGAGCGGTGGTCGCGCAGGCTGGCTCCACCTCATGAACGCGCTGTGGCACGGGGTGGCGTCCGTGCTGGTTGCTCTGCTCCTCGCCCGCGCCCTGTCGCCTGCGGCGGCACTCGCGGGCGGCCTGCTGTTCGCCCTCCACCCGGTGCACACCGAGGCCGTAGCCGGCCTCGTCGGCAGGGCGGAAGTGCTCGCGGCGGCGGGCATGTTCGGCGCCGTGCTGTCCGCGCGGCAGCGTCGCTGGGCGGCGGCGGTGGCGTGCGCGGCCGCGGCCATGCTGAGCAAGGAGCATGGTGTCATCACAGGTGTCTTGATAGTGCTCGATCGCTGGCTCCAGCGCCCCGACGAGCCGCCATACCCACGCGGCCTGTATGTCGCCCTGGGAATCGTGACCGCCGTGTTCCTGGGCGCCTGGTACGTGATCGGCCGCCGCGCCACGGGCGACGTGGCGTCGGTGTTCATCGGTGCCGGGACGGCGCAGCGACTCGAGCTCGCCCTGCCCGCCGTGGCCCGGGCCACGGGCCTGCTCGTCTGGCCGCTGAATCTGTCCGCCGACTACGGTCCGCGGGTGATTCCCGCATACCGGGCGTTCTCGCTCGCGGCGCTCGCCGGCAGCGTGATGGTCGTCGCGATGCTCGCGGGCGGGTGGTGGGTCAGGCGAACGGTGCCGGCGTTGACGTTCGCGGCGTGGGCCGGAGCGGCCGCGTATCTCCCCACGTCGAATCTGTTGTTTCCCTCAGGGATCGTGCTCGCGGAACGTGCCCTGTACGTCCCGGTGTTGCTGGTCGCGGCCGCGGCCGGCTGCGCGGTGGACTGGGCGCGGAGCCGCTGGAGCCCGCAGCGCGTCGCCCTGGTGGCTGGGGCGGTCCTCTGTGTGTTCGCGGGCATGACGCTGGCTCGGCTGCCGGTGTGGCGTGACAATCGCACGTTTCTGCTCACGCTGCTCGCGGACCATCCGGAGTCGTACTGGGGGCACTGGTCGGCGGCGGCGGTGCTCGCGGGAATGGGCGACACGGCGGCGGCCCGCCGCGAATACGCCCGGGCCGACTCGCTGTTCGACGGCGACCCCCACCTCGACGCTGCTCGTGCAATGTTCCTGGTGGGCCTCTCGGATACGGCGAGCGCCCGCCCCCTCGTGGAGCGCGCGCGGCGGCGCCTCCCCTTCGAGCCGGTCGCGCTGCGCGCGCAGTTCGCGCTGGCGCTGCGTCGCGGTGAGCGAGCCCGCGCGGTGGCGCTCGCGGATACAGCGCGCGCCCACGTTCCCTTGGAGGCGGCTTGGTACGACGAGCAGCTGGCCGAGCGGCCCAAACGCTGAGATGCAGAATATCGGGAGCACGAAACGACTGCCGGGCGGGCAGAGCTGATGGCGGCTCGGGAGCAACGATGCCATACGCACTGATGTGTGGCCGAACGGCTAAAGCGGTACTTCTAACGCTGGCTCTGGTTCTCGGACAGACCTCTGGAGACGGTGCGCTCGCGCAGTCACCGACGCGCCTGCTCAACCAGGTTGCTTTGGAGGTAACCAGCGTGGAGGACAGCTCGCATTACCTCCTTTACCGGTATCGGCTTCGCAACTCCGTGTCGAGTGTGAGTGGTGTGGCGGGCATAAACCTGGACCTGTCCGCTCAGCGCGGGACCGGTGTTCTCAGGCTCCCTTCCACCGGACGCTTCGTGCACGGCGCGGAGGCTGGCGTCGGGCCCATTAGTGATCACGTCCCTGTCGGAGTGATCAATCCCGAGGGATGGACGTCCGGGCTGGCGCGGCGCAACGCTATTCTGAGTTGGGGACCGCGCGAGGGGTACGAGTCGCCGAATGGGATCGTTGTGGCATTCGCCGACGACAGTGCGTCTCCCGGAGGTTCCAAAGAGGGGTTTGGCCTCCGGAGTCCATTTCTTCCCGGTGTCCGGCGATTTTCGGCAGAACCCACGCTGGCATCTTGTTGCTCCCAGTACCGACCCGGCTCCCACGGCGAGTATCCGGTCCCGGGTCACTTTCGTGTGAGCGGCTTCACTGTTGCCCCCACGGTGCGACCTCAAGACATGACCATCAAGGTGCTCCTCGACGATCTCCAGCAGACGTGCGGAGAGCTCCGCTGGATCACGGACGGGGCGGTGTGCAGTCGTTTCAGATCGACTCTCGAGCCGGTCAGCGGACGCCAAGCGGACCCGGAGGCGAGTAGGACCGCACTCCGGACGGTGCGGGGCGAGCTTGAGGCGCAGCACGGGTCAGCGAAGCCGGTGATTGACAATGCCTACTGGCTGTTGAAGGTGAACGCGGAATATCTGCTCGCGCACATGTGAGCAGACGGAGCTCCGTTGTTTGTTCGCGCCCTGAGAGGGCGCGCTCGGCCGGGGGTGCGCCCTTACAGGGCGCACATTGGCGCCGAGCCCGGGCTCTCAGCCCGGGTACTCCACGATCAAGCAGCCGCTCGCTCATATATTCACCGACGT
>Ga0209056_10001347_pt1 | contig 27053 bp, 25 predicted proteins | sample GraSoiAngelo_114_FD_185876 | JGI IMG/M metagenome (GOLD analysis project Ga0209056, IMG submission 185876) | Grasslands soil microbial communities from the Angelo Coastal Reserve, California, USA - 14_0903_13_40cm (SPAdes) (version 2) | ecosystem: Environmental > Terrestrial > Soil > Grasslands... | reverse complement strand
AGGGCGGCACCCACAGGGGGTGCGGTACGGCCCGGCGCACAGGAGGCGGCCAGCAGCGCCAGGAGGAGGAGCAACCGGAGGCAGCGGGACGGGCCGTACACGCCCGCATGCTACTACATATTTGTGTATCTGTCAATGCCAGTACTCCGACGGGTTGGGCGGAGAATTGGCGTTATAATTCAGCGGCTTCAGCCTCAATGAAAGCCTTTCTCGGGATCGTCGAGCTCGTCCTGGCCCTGCTCGTCATGCTGGGCGTGTTGCTCCAGACGCCCAAGGCGAGCGGGCTCGGTGGCACCATCGGTGGCGGCGGAGATACGGGCGGTGGCTACCGCACGAAGCGCGGGCTGGAAAAGAACCTGTTCTACGCCACGATCGGACTGGTGGGCCTGTTCGTGGTGATCTCCGTCGTCTACATCCGAGTCGGTTGATCCGGCGCGGACTGCTCGCCCTCGGGGTGGGCGTGCCGCTGATCGCGCTGCTGACCGTCCTCGCGCTCGTCTTTCGCGGCGTCATCCTGTCCCCCGAGGCGCCCCGACCGGGCGGCACCTACGCGGAGGGCGTGGTGGGCCAGCTCGGCTCGCTGAACCCGCTCTTCGGCGAGGCCACCGCCGGGTCGAATGACCTCGATGCGTTGCTTTTCGAGCCGCTCGTCCGAGTCCTGCCGACGGGGGTGGTCCAGGGACGCCTTGCCTCGCGCTGGGAGGTAAGCCCGGACGGTCGCAGCTACACCTTCATGCTGCGGCCCGATGCGCGATGGTCCGACGGAACCCCGGTCACCGCCGAGGACGTTGTCTTCACGGTCCGGACCGTCCAGGATCCGCAGTTCCCCGGCGCACTCCTCAACCAGAGCTGGAAGGACATCATCGCCACGGCGGTCGACGCCGGCCACGTTCGCTTCGCGCTTCCCGGCCACAACGCGGGCTTTATGGCGAACCTCGAGCTGCTTGACGTCGTCCCGGCGCACCTGCTCGCGGGGAAAACGATGGTCGAGCTCGCCTCCGCGTCGCCCAATCTGAACCCGGTCGGAACCGGGCCCTTTCGAATGGTTGCGAACCTGGGCGACCGGATCCAACTGGAGCGCAACCCGTTCTCCTGGCGCCGGCCGTGGCTGGATTCCCTCGTGATCCGCAGCTTCCCGTCGCAGGCCGCCGCCCTGGATGCGCTCGATCGAGGGCAGATCGACGGCCTTGCCAATCTCACGCCCTCAGGCGCCGCCCAGGAGCGGACCAACACGCAGGTGGCCGTGATGAGCAGCGCGACCTATCAATACGCCGAGCTGCTCTTCAACCTGAAAAGCGACGAGCCCTACTTCCAGGACGTCAGGGTCCGGCAGGCGATCGCGAAGGCGATCGACCGGACCGCGATCATCCGGGATGTCCTGGGCGGGCAGGCCGTTCCCGCCGACTCACCGATCCCGCGGTCGATCACGTGGGCGTACGACAGCGCGGCCCAGCAGCCACCCTATGATGCGACGGCCGCCGCCAAACTGCTCGACGACGCCGGTTGGACCATGGTCAATGGCATTCGAACCAAGGGCACGACCAGTCTCAGCTTCGGCCTGACGGTGTCGAGCGACGTCCCGCCATACGAGCGGGTGGCCGAGAAGGTGGCTAGCCAGCTGTCCCAGGTCGGGATCGTCGCCGAGGTCCGACCGGTCACGACGGCCTCGCTGATTCACGACTACCTCAACCCGCGCACCTTCGACATGACGCTCACGGCTTTCGACAACGGCCCCGATCCGGACGTCTACTCGTTCTGGCACTCCTCGCAGGCACATCCTGGCGGCTTCAACTTCGCCGGTATGAAGAAGAACGTCTTCATCGATGGCGACCTGGAGGACGGCCGCAATACCCTCGACCTGACGGCCCGGGCCAAGGCGTACGCCACCTTCCAGGAGGATTTCGCCAAGGAGATTCCGGCGGTTTTTGTTTACAGCCCGCGGTACGTGATGGCCGTCAACCGCCGCATCCACGGGGCTCGCCTCGACTCGGCCATCGAACCGGAGGAGCGGTACGCGTACATCAGCGACTGGTACCGTGAGGTCGGCCGATAAGCCCGCCCCGGCGTGGAAAGGCGGGAAAGAATGCGGCTGAAAGGACTTGAACCTTCAAGGGCTTGCGCCCACCAGGCCCTGAACCTGGCGTGTTTACCGATTTCACCACAGCCGCGTCGAACTACAGATTCTGCCACAGCCGGCCGGCGGGCGGAACCCCACGACCGAACCCATGACCCGTGCCTTCGCTGAGCTGACCAGGCACGAGCTGGCGGCGTTCCGCCGACTCGACACCGCGGCCAAGATCCAGCAGTTCCTCGACGATATTCCGTACAACACAGAGGACCAGGCGGAGACGTTCCGGTCGCCACGCAGGGTCCTCCACGACCGAACCGCCAACTGCATCGAAGGGGCCGTCTTCGCGGCCGCCACTCTGCGTGTCCGAGGCGACCCGCCGCTGATCATGGACCTCACGGCGGTTCACGACGAGGACCACGTGATCGCGGTCTATCGACGCCGCGGCCTGTGGGGGGCCATTGGGACGAGCAAGTTCACCGGTCTGCGCGCCCGTCAACCGGTCTACCGAACGCTGCGCGAATTGGCGATGTCGTATTTCGAGCACTACTTTAATCTCGAGGGTGAGCTGACTCTCCGCGGTCACGGCCGACCTGTCAACCTGGCGCGCTTCGACCGGCTGCACTGGATGACGAGCGAGGTCGACCTCTGGCCCATCGCCGAGCACCTCGAACGCATCCCCCACGTCCCACTCGTCCGTGCCGCCACTGCCGGCGGCCTGACCGGGGTGGACGCGCGCCTTCGGGCGGCCGACCTCTTGTGGCACCCTACCGCCGGCCCGCAGAGCCGGGCTTCCCGCCTTTAGGCGAGGTGATTGACATTATCGGTATCACTTGTTAAATTAGCGAAACCATCATTCAAATTACGCGGCGACGCGGCCGCGCCGGCGTTCGATCGGAGGAAGGGATGAGAAAAGGCGCAACGGAACCGGATATCCCCCTGGAAGCCGTCCAGTCACTCCTGACGCGGGTGATCTGGCAGGCGGTGGCGGACCTCAGCGTGGAGAGCTACCGCTCGGAATCGGAGCGGTTCTTTGCCGGCGAGACCTTCGTCGAATACTGCGACATCCTCGGCTGGAACGTACGCCGCGCCCGCGACAGCCTCGGACGCTTCGTCGACAGCGGGTCGCGGATCTCGGGCAACCACCTGCTGACGGCCGCGGAGATGGCCGCTCAGCGCGCTCCCAGCGTCCCCGCCGTCGCCGTGTAGGCTCGCGCGCCTGGGGGGTTTGGCGGGCGCCTAGTCTCGCCTGGCCGACCCGCTACACTGTGGGCACACCCCGATGAATCTCCTCCTCGTCGAGGACGAGCGAAAGCTCTCGACGCTGCTCAAGCAGCTCCTGGAGGACGAGCGCTATGCCGTCGACATCGCGGCCGACGGCGAGCGGGCCCAGGAGCTAGCCGAAACGGCGCGCTATGACGCCATCATCCTCGATCTCATGATTCCCAAGAAAGACGGCATGGAAGTCTGCCGCTGGCTCCGTCAGAACCGCATTCAAACGCCGGTCATCATGCTGACCGCGCGCAGTCAGATCCACGACCGCGTCGCCGGTCTCGACGCCGGCGCCGACGATTACCTGCCCAAGCCGTTCGCCTTTGAAGAGCTCCTCGCCAGGTTGCGAGCCCTCATGCGGAGGGAGCAAAAGAACGGTCACGCCAACCGGCTTCAGGTGGCCGACCTCGTCCTCGACCTCAAGACCCACCAGGTCCGGCGGGCCGACGCCCCAATTGAGTTAACCGCCCGGGAGTTCGCCCTCCTCGAGTTCTTGATGCGCCATCCCAACCAGGTGCTGACCCAGGCGCAGATCGCGGAGCGCGTCTGGGACTACAACTTCGAAGGCACCACGAATCGCGTCGCCGTCTACATCTCTTACCTGCGCGACAAGATCGACGAGGGCCGCTCGCCGAAGCTCATCCAAACGGTGTATGGCGTCGGCTACCGGCTGTCGGGATGATGTTCCGGGGCGCGCTGGTGCGCCTCGCCGCCCAGTACTTCGTCCTGCTCGTTCTGATCCTCGGATGCTTTGACCTGATCGTCTATGTGACCGTGTCACAAGCGTTGCAGGCAAAAGCCGACAAAGACCTCGAAACAGCCGTCACCCAGGCGATGAGCAACGTGACCGTCAGTGGCGATACGGTCAGCGTCAACCCCCAGCCGCTGCTCACCCCCAGCCTCGCCGATGTCTTCGTGCGCGTCCTCGACTTCAAGGGCCAGGAAGTCAGTCAGCCCCGCGCCGAGCTCAAGAAGCTGTTCAACAACCCGAGCTTGAGCGCGCCGATCGGTGCCGCCAACGCCGGCCAACCCGGTCAGACCCAGGTCTCCAGTGGCTCGGAGCTCTACATGGTCGACACGCGTCCCATCGTGTCGAAGTCTCACAAGGTCATTGGCGTCCTGCAGGTCGCGCAACCGATCTCATGGGTCGGGGACGCGCTTTCGCGCCTGGTACGGCAGCTCGTGCTGGCCTCGGCCATCGGGATCGTCCTCGGGGCCTTGGCCTCGCTGCTGATGGCAACCCGCTCGATCCGGCCCATCGGCCGTGCCTTCCAGCGCCAGCGAGAGTTCGTGGCGGACGCGTCTCACGAGCTGCGGACGCCCCTCACGTTGATCAGGACCAACGTCGAGGCATGGCTACGGCGCTCCAACGGGACGTCACGCGCGTATGCGAAGAGCATCGTCGATGAGGTCGAACAGCTGAACCGGATCGTCGGCGACCTGACCACGCTGGCCCTGGCCGATGCCCGGCAGCTGCACCTCGATCCGCGGCCAATGGAGTTGAATGAGTTGGTCAAGGGGCTGATCGTGCAAGCGACGCCCATGGCCGAAGCGCGCGGCGTCCAGCTTCGCCCGGATCTGAACGGTGGGGTCCGGGTGGACGCCGATCTGGGTCGGGTGCGTCAGCTCTTGCTGATCCTGATCGACAACGCCCTCATGCACACGCCCTCGGGTGGCGAGGTGTCGGTGGGCGTGCTCCGTCACAATGGCCGCGCCCACGTCCGGGTGACCGACACCGGCGAGGGGATCCCGAGTGCCGACCTACCTCATATCTTCGAACGCTTCTACCGGGCCGACAAGGCGCGCACCCGCGAGAGCGGCGGCACCGGCCTCGGCCTGGCGATCGCCAAATGGATCGTCGACGCGCACAAGGGCGAAATCGGGGTCAGGAGCGTCGAAGGCAAGGGCACCGAGGTCGACGTCAGCCTCCCGGCCCTCGACTGACCACTGCTCACTCGACCTTGATCTCGCGCACCGGCTGGAGTGTCAGCAGGGCGATCAAGAAGAATCCGGTGACGATCCCGAACATGACGCGGTAGCCGACCGCGCTCGCGCGGTTGTTGTTGAAGGCGTCGATGATCGGCCCCAGGATCGGCCGCGCGATGAGCCCCGCGCTGGCGGTCGCGATGTTCGAGACCCCCATGTAGCGACCGGCTTCGGCCTTGGGGATCAGGTCGGTCATGAACGCCCAGTCCACGGAGAGAAACGTCCCGAGGGATATGCCCACGATCAGTCAGAAGCCGAGGATCCAGGGCAGGCTGGGGGCGAAAATCAGCAGGGTCGACCCCACCGCGCCGGTCACGCAGGCGGCGGCAATCAGACGCTTCTTGCCGATGCGCTCGGCGAGGAATCCGGCGGTCATGCAGAGCACTGCCGCGAACACCAGGATGGTCGCCTGCAGGGCACTGCTGAACAGCGAGGCCTTGCCCTCGGAGTAATTGAACGTATAGCGGATGAAGTTGAAAGCGTAGGTCCCGATCGCCACCGGCGCCATCAGGAAGAAGAGCCGCGAGACCATCAACCAGGCGAAGTCCCGGTAGCGCCGCGTGTCGATGGCAACGCTGAGCAGCACGGAGCGCCCCAGCCGCTGGCTCGACGCGGCCGTCCGCCGGCGATCCGGTACGCGGAAAATCACCAGCGCGCCGGCGATGGCGACCACCACCGGCAGGGTCAGGATCGCGAGGCGGAGATGATGGGTCGGGATGAGAAGCGCGCCGACCACCAGGAAGCCGACGATCGTGCCCAGCAGGTTCATCAAGCCGTAGTAACCGGAAGCCTCGCCGCGCTGTTCGGACGGCACCTGGTCGGGCAGCATCCCCTGGTAGGGACCCTGTGCGGTGTTGGACGCGATCTGGAAGAGGACATAGACGAGGAGCAACGCCCAGTACGAGGTCACGAACGCAATCAGCGTCAGAAAGACGATGTCGCCGACCACGCCAATCGCAATAAAGGGGCGCCGTCGGCCGAGCTCGAAGCGGCTGTTGTCGCTGATCGCGCCGATGGCCGGTTGCCAGAGAATCGCGAACGCGGCGCCGATCGTGTCGAGCGCAGAGACATAAGTGTTGACGTCGGCGGCGATGGAAAACGGTCCGAGGCGGATGGTCATCGGGTCGGTGAACCGATCGACGATCAGCGGGATGATGTTGCCGCCCAGCGGCTGCATCACGTACGCGATCGCAAACCAGAAGGAGCTGAGCACGAGCATGCCGCGCCAGGAGAGGTGCGTTTGCGCCGCGGACTCGTGCAGTGTCTTCAGCAGGCGACGCTCGCCCGCCTGGATAATTCCCGCCATCCCCCCGCGGAGTCTACCGACGGCCGTGGTCGATTTGCTACGGTAGCGGGCGGATGGCTCGTTCCAAGATCACCGTGGTGGGGGCCGGTAACGTTGGCGCCACCCTGGCCCAACGCCTCGCCGAGCGCGGCTACGCCGACATCGTGCTGGTCGACATCGTCGAGGGCTTGCCCCAGGGAAAGGCGCTCGACATGCTGGAGGCCGGCCCGATCGTCGGCTACGACTCCACCATCGTCGGAACCAATGGCTACGAGGAGACCGCCCGCTCGAGCATCTGCGTGATCACCTCCGGCGTCCCCCGCAAGCCCGGCATGTCCCGGGACGACCTCGTGAAAACCAACCAGAACATCGTCCGCGGCGTGACCGAGGAGCTGGTGCGCCGATCACCCGACGCCATTCTCATCGTCGTCAGCAACCCGCTCGACGCCATGGCGCAGCTGGCGTTCGAGGTCAGCAAATTTCCGCGCCAGCGCGTGATCGGGATGGCCGGCGTCCTCGACACGGCGCGCTTTCGCAGCTTCATCGCCCAGGAGCTCAAGGTCTCCGTGCGTGATGTGGAAGCCTACGTCCTTGGTGGCCACGGGGACACCATGGTGCCGCTGGCCCGCATGTGCACCGTCGCCGGCATCCCCATCAGCACGTTGATTCCATCGGAGCGGATCGAGGCCATCGTCAAGCGCACCCGCGACGGCGGTGCCGAGATCGTCAACCTGCTGAAGTCGGGCAGCGCCTACTATGCGCCCTCGGCGAGTATGGCATCCGCGGTCTCTTCGTGGGCGTGCCGGTCAAGCTGGGTGCGGGCGGTGCGGAAGAGGTCATTGAGCTCGAACTCACCGGCGATGAGCGGGCCGCGTTGCAGCGATCGGCCGACTCCGTCAAGGAGCTCGTCGGCATCATGCAGATTTAAGTCCGCGCCGCCCTTCCCGGTATCCTTTAGTCAGTGACCATCGAGATCCGTAGCGGGTATATCCCGCAATCCAAGCGCCTGATCGAGAACCCGACCGCCGACCAGCTTCGAGAGCTCACCGCCCGGATGCCGAACGCGCGGCGCACGACTTACGACAACTACAACGTCCACACGCGGGTCGACTCCCGCAGCACCAAAAGCACCTACATCGTCACGGATCGTCCGCAGGAGCACACCGCGCAGAGCGTAACCCCCGAGGAAGGCCGGAAGTGGGCCAAGCTCCAGGACGCGTACATCCGCGACCAGGAAATGGTGCTGCTCGACGGGGTTATCGGAAATGACCCAGCCTTCCTGACGCCCGCCCGGCTGATCATCGAGGCCCGCAACGCCAACGTTGCGGGCATGCAGCGGCACCTCTACTATCCGCCCACCGCAGGCCAGCAGCCGGAAGTCACGATGATCTATACGCCGAACCTCGAGGCGCCGGGGTACCCCAGCGACCGGGCGATCTTCGTCGACCTCGAGGCCGGGATCACGCGGGTCTTCAACTCCGACTATTTCGGTGAGTCGAAGAAGGGCGGCCTCCGTATGTGGAACAAGAAGGTGTACGAGGCGGGCGGGCTCGCCATGCACGCCGGCTGCAAAGTCATCCCGGTGGGCTCGGAGCAGCGCGTCGTCCTCATCGTTGGGCTCAGTGGGACGGGCAAGACCACGACAACCTTCACGCGACAAAACAACTCCAAACCCGTACAGGATGACTTCATCGCCCTGATGCCGAAGGGCAAGATCTATGGCACCGAGAACGGCTGCTTCGCCAAGACCTTCGGTCTCGACCCCAAGCACGAGCCGACCATCTATGGCGCGGTGACGAAGCGGGACGCGTACCTGGAAAACGTTTCGCAGAAAGACGACGGCGGTCCCGTCGACTTCTACGATGCGAGCTACACGCAGAATGGCCGCGCCACCTTCGAGCTGTCGGCGCTGGGGTGGGTGGAGGACGCCCGGAAGATCGGGCCGGCCGACGTCCTATTGATTCTCAACCGCAACGACAACATCATCCCGGGAGTGGCGCGCTTGGATTCCGAGCACGCCGCCGCCTACTTCATGCTCGGCGAAACGCAGGGGACGTCAGCGGGCGGCAAGGACGAGATGGGCAAGGCCCTGCGCGTGCCCGGAACCAACCCCTTCTTCCCACTGCGCCACGAGCAGCAGGGCAACCGCTTTCTCGAACTGCACCGGTCACGCCCGTTCGAGGTCTACCTGATGAACACCGGACGGGTCGGTGGCCCGGAAGGGTCCCGCAACAGTAAGAAGCTGACGATCGAACACTCGAGCGCGGTCGTCAAGGCGATCGCGGAAGACACGATCAGCTGGACCAGCGACGCGGACTTCGGCTACGACGTCGCGCAGGCCGTTCCCGGCATCGACGACATCGAGGTGCTGCAGCCGCGACGGCTCTACGAGCGCACGGGTCGCGCGGAGGAATATCGCGCCATGGTCCAGCGCCTCAAAGAGGAGCGGGTCGCCGAACTGCAGAAGTACCCTGGCCTCGACACGGAGATCCTCGCCGCCGTCCGCTAACCGGCCTCGGCCTCCCCGATTCGACGCCCGTAGTAATAGGCCACCACGATGGCCAGGAGCAGGATGATCGCGATGGGGATGGTGAACGGTCCAAGGGCGGCCGCGACCCGCTCATAGTTCCGGCCCAGCGTGAAGCCCGCATAGGCAAGGGCGAGATTCCAGGGGATCGCGCCGAGGGTGGTCGCCAGGGTGAAGGGCAGCACCGTGATGCGCGAGAGTCCCGCCGGGAACGAGATGTAGGTGCGGATGACGGGGAGGAGGCGCCCGGCTAAGACGGCGGGCAATCCCCACCGCTCGAAGAAGCGGTTGGCGAGGCGGAGATGCCCTGCGGTGAGGCCGACGCGGCGGCCCGGCCCGAGGATCAACGCTTCGCCGTAGCGTCTGACGAGCAGGTAGGCGACGAGCGAGCCGAGAAGGTTACCGGCGCTGGCGGCGATGACGACCCCCACGAAGGAGAGCTTGCCCTGCGCCGCCAGCGCGCCTCCGAGGGGAACGACGATCTCGCTCGATATGGGGATGCCCGCGCTTTCCGCGGCCATCGTGAGGAAGATGGCGAGCAATCCACCGGCGCTGATGATTTGAATGAGCTGATGCGACATCCGGCGAAGCGTAGCAGTTAGCCTGTACCGGACATGCCGCCAAAAAGCCCGCGTGACGTGGCCGACGATGCCCTCGGCCGCGTCGTTGAGCGGCTCACCACCTCCCATCACCGGCGCCGCCTCGCGCGTGTGCGCTTGACCGCGGCCATCGATCCTCCGCCAGGCGGGTGGGCCGAGGGCGAACCACCGCCGCGGGCGGGGAACGCGGTCACCGTGCTGATCGATGGGGCGGAGGCATTGCCGGCGATGGTGGACGCGATCGAGAACGCCCGCTCGCACGTCCATGTCACCGGCTGGCACGTCACACCGGATTTCGCCCTGACCCGCGACGAAGCGCCGAGGATCCTACGACAGCTGCTCGCTGAGGTTGCAACCCGGATCCCCGTTCGGGTGTTGATCTGGGCGGGTGCGCCCCTTCCCGTCCTTCGTCCGTGGCGCGGTGACGTCCGCGGAATCCGCGAACAACTTGTGACTGGGACCCGCACCCAGTGCGCGCTGGATGCCCGCGAGCGGCCGATGCACTGCCATCACGAAAAGACGATCGTGGTCGACGATCAGGTGGCCTTCGTCGGTGGAATCGACCTGACGCGCTTCAACGGCGATCGATGGGACACGCCCCGGCATCAGGCACGTGGCGGTGTTGGCTGGCACGATGTCGCGGCGAGAATCAGCGGGCCCGCGGTGCAGGATGTGGCGCAGAACTTTGCGATGCGCTGGGAGGCAACCACGGGTGAGAAGTTGCCCGCAGCCTCTGCGCCGTCAGTCACCGGTGACGTCGAGCTGCAGCTGGTGCGGACGGTCCCGGACGGCATGTACCGGCAGCTGCCGCGCGGAGAATTCCGGATCCTCGAGTCGTACCTGCGCGGCCTGCGTGCCGCGCAACGTTTTGTTTATCTCGAGAACCAATTCCTCTGGTCGCCCGAGATCCTCGCGGTGCTGCGTGAGAAGCTCGCCCGACCGCCGACGCCCGACTTCCGCCTCGTCCTCGTCCTTCCGGCCAGGCCCGACAACGGCGCTGACGATACGCGCGGCCAGCTCGGAACGCTGGTGCAGGCCGACGGCGACGGAGGCCGGCTGCTGGCATGCACGCTCTACGCGATCGGCGGCGAGAAGGACTGGCCGGTCTATGTCCACGCCAAGGTAGGCATCGTCGACGATGCCTGGATGACGATCGGGTCGGCGAACCTCAACGAGCACTCGCTCTTCAACGACACCGAGATGAATCTCGTAACCCGGGACGCCGGGCTCGCCACGCAGACCCGGGGTCGCCGGCGATCCTGCCGACGTTGTCGACCGCGTGTGGAAACCGATCGCGCACGAGCAGGCGGAGCGCCGAAAACGAGGTGAGCGGGCGACTCACCGTCTGAGTATGTTGCCAGGGATTTCCCGACGATCCCGACTCCTGCTCGGTCCACTGCAGGGCCTCGTCGTCGATGCCTAACGATTGCGCTCGTTGCGAACGAACAGCGCCGTGCCGATGACCAGGAAGACCACGAACATCCCGGCGATCACCGCCAGGTCGACGATGGGTGGATCCAGCACGACCCGCGAGAACTCGGGTCGCCCGGCGTAGAAAAATCCGCGCGCCAGGTCGACGGCATAACGCATCGGAGCGATCCGAGAAAAGACTTCCAGGTAGGGAGGAAGGATCTTGATCGGGTTGAAAATGCCGGCGAGGAAGAATTGCGGCAGCATCACGAAGGTGAAGATCTGCCCGGCCATCTCCTGGCTGCTCAGGTTAGATAGCACAAGCACGCCGAACGCGCCGCCAAGCAGGCAGATCAAGAGGCCCGCGATGACCAGCCCGCCCAAATTCGCGGCCGTGGCGTGAATCCCGACGATGAACGCGAAGGCGACGATCGCCGCAGCCTGTGGAAGGGCGACGAGCGATTCTCCCAGGATCTTGCCGACGATGATCGAATAGCGCGAGATCGGTGAGACGAACATCTCCTGGCTGAAATCGTTCTCGCGATCGCTGATCAACGACATGACGCCCTGCGCCGTAGTCTGAAACAGGGTCTGTCCGAACACGCCTGTGAACGTGAAGGCCAGGAAATTGAAACCGAGGTTGCGACCGAGGTTCGCCTGCAGGCTACCGCCCAGCACCCCGATCAGAAGCAGAGGAAATACCAGGGTTGTCACCAACCGTGGCCGGTCGCGCAGCAGCTTCATCAGGTCGCGCTGCGCAATCGCCAGCACCGGCCCGAGCTCACTCATCGCCGGTCCCAATGATGGAGATGTACGCGTCCTCGAGTGAAGGCTGGTGCACCGTGACGACGGACAGTGGCGTGTCGATCGCCTTGAGCAGCTGATGCGCGCTTCGGCCGTCCAGTTTGATCTTGAAGAGCGGCGTCTCGGTGAAAGGCACGCCCCGAGCGACGAGCTCGCCGCGCAACTGGTCACGATCATCGGCGTCGATGAGTACGTGCTCGGTGACCAGCTCCGCCTTGATCCGCGAGGGCGGACCGAACGATACGATCCGTCCTTTGTTGATGATGCACACGCTGTCGGCGCCTTCGGCTTCTTCCAAATAGTGCGTCGTCAGAAACACCGTGGTCCCCCCTTTCTGGACGCCGCGAAGGTACTCCCACAAGTTGCGTCGCCCACTGGTGTCGAGTCCGCGTGTCGGCTCGTCAAGGAAGAGCACGTCGGGGCGGTGCATCAAGCTTCGAATGATCTCGAGTTTGCGTCGCGTGCCTCCGGAGAGGGTCTTGATCGGACGGAAGACATCCGTCTCGATGTCGAGCAGGGCCGCCAGGTCTCGGACCTGGCGCCGGTAGTTCTCCGGCATCAGGCTGAAGCGCGGGCGGTAGGGATAAAGCCGGTAGAGGACCGCGTGAAAGCGGATGTTTTCCTCGCCGGTAAGGTTCATGTCGAGGCTGGGGTTTTGAAAGATGATGCCTACCCGGGCGCGAACGGCGCTCGCCTGACTGACGACGTCATACCCGGCGATCCGGACCCGCCCAGACGTTGGGATCAGCGTGGTCGTGAGAATCGAGATCGTCGTCGTCTTGCCCGCGCCGTTTGGGCCAAGGAAGGCAAAGAACTCACCCTTGCGCACCGAAAAGCTAATGCCATCCACCGCGTTGGTCTTCCCCTTCCGATATCGCTTGACGAGATTTTCGACCTCGACGATGGCCGGGTTGTTCGCCGATTCGGCGCCTCTCAGCTCTCCCACTGGGAGACAGCCAGAAAGTAGGGGCGGATATTGCACCGCCAACCGATCAACGGGTGAACGCCGAGCCGGCCCGGCGGGTCCTCGTCGAGATAGGGCTGCCGGACTTCCTGCCAGTTGGGCTGGCCGTTGCAGTGCGGGCATCGCACCGGCGGCCGTAGGGCTTCCATGCACGAGTTATGGTACCGACTGATGGCTGAGGAGCGACTCTATTCGATCACCGAGGCGGCGGCGAAGCTCGGCGTCTCGCCGGCGACGATTGCCACCTGGATCCGGCTCGGCATCGCGACGGCGAGCCGTCAGGATGAGTTGGGTCGGAACCGGTACACCGATTCCGACCTCGTCGAGATGGAGCGGCGCTTCCAGGAACGCCAGGCTCGGAAACGCACGCGCTAGGCGGCACGTACAATACGGAACGTTTGCGAGGGGGAGAGGAGGACGCATGCAGGCTCGGCTGCTGAACACTGCCCCCGAAAAGGCAGAGGCGGACGCGCTCATCCTGCCGATCTTTGAAGGGCAGTCGGTGCCGGCGGAAGCCGTCGCCCTCGACAAGAAGCTGAAAGGCGCCATCACGCAGCTGCTCGCAGATGACGAGTTCCGCGGCAAATTCATGGAGCTGGTCCCCCTCCACAACCTCGGCAACGCGCCGAGCAAGTGGACCGTCCTGCTCGGCTTGGGCAAGCCGGCGGAATTGGACCTGGTCCGGCTTCGCAATGCGCTCCAAGCCGCCGGCCGTGTCCTCCGCAAGCGGGGGCATCGGCGGGTTACCGTCATCCTGCCAAAGGCCGTCACGGCCACCGCGGGCGCCGACGACATCGCACGGGCCGCCACAGAGGGCATCGGGCTCAGCAACTTCGACGCCGGCTCCCTCAAGACGCGGCCGGAGCAAGCCGTCACCGAAATCGACGCCTTGAGCATCATCGGGCTCAACGGCGAGAAGAGCGCGGCGGCGGCCGTCAAGGACGGCCTTGTCCTCGCCGAGGCGACGAATCGCATCCGTGGCTGGGTCAATGCGCCAGCCAATGCGTTCACGCCAACCGTCTTTGTGGAGAAAGTGAAGGAGGCTGTCAAAGGGACGGGCCTCGATCTCAAAGTCCTCGAGGTCGACGACATGCGCCGTCTCAAGATGGGTGCCTTGTTGGCAGTGGCGCGCGGCTCGGACGAGCCGGCCAAGATGATCGTGATCCGGTATGGCGGCGGGCGCAAGAGCGGCCCCACACTCGCGCTCGTCGGCAAGGGCATCACGTTCGACAGTGGCGGCATCTCGATCAAGCCAGCGCTGAACATGGAGATGATGAAATCGGATATGGGCGGTGGCGCGGCGGTGGTCGGTGCCATGCTGGCGATCGCCCAGCTGAAGCCGAAGATCAACGTCATCGGCATCGTGCCAACGACGGAGAACATGCCGTCGGGGAAGGCGATCAAGCCCGGCGACGTCGTGACTGGGTCAGGCGGAAAGACGATCGAGATCATCAACACCGATGCCGAGGGACGCCTCATCCTGTCGGATGGGATCACGTACGCCGTCAACGAAGGCGCGACCCACATCGTGGACATCGCCACACTGACGGGCTCGATCGCCCGCACGCTGGGACCACTGGCGATCGGCGCCTTCGGAAACAACCCACCCCTGATGGACCTTGTGCGCCGCTCGGCGGAGCTCGCCGGTGAGCGGCTGTGGGAGCTTCCCACCTGGGCCGATTACGACGGCTTGATCGACAGCGAAATCGCCGATATCAAGAACGCCACCGTGCCCTGGGCCGGTGCCACCACGGCCGCCCTGTTCCTCCGCGAGTTCGTCGATGGCCGTCCCTGGGTCCATCTCGACATCGCCGGCAGCGCCTGGCAGGATGCCGCCGAGTTGAAGACCGTGCCGAGGGGTCCGACCGGTTCCGGCGTGCGCGTGATGGCGCACCTTGCTCAACTACTCGCCGATCAATAAGGCAGACTCCGTCTCCGCCGTTCGCGAGCTGGCCGATCGCTACGTCGATCAGTCGGCGGTGCTTGATCCCATCCTGGCCACGTCGCGCGGCGTCACGGGTCACGACGCCGAGATGACGGACTACTCCCCTGACGGCCAGGCCGCGCGCGCCGCGCTCGATCGGACGACGCTGGCGGAGCTATCGCAGATTCGGCCGCTCAGCGAGCCTGACCGGCTGGCGGTAGACGTGATGCGTGAGCGCCTCCAGGTAGCCATCGACCAGGACCAGGCCGGCGAGCGCCTGCGTGACCTCCGCATCATTGGCAGCCCGTTCCAGAGCATCCGTCAATGCTTCGATCTGATGGCCACCGCGACCGATGCCGATTGGGAGCTCATCGCCACCAGGATGGAGCGGGTGCCGCAGGCGCTGGCCAGCTTCGAGGCGGCCCTGCGCGAGGGACAACGTCGTGGGGTCGTGGCGGCGCGACGCCAGGCGTTGGTCTGCGCCGATCAAGGGGCAACCTGGAGCGGCCAGAAAGCGACCCGGCCCTTTTTCGAGACGCTCGCCGCCAAGTCCGGCGCCCGCGGCACCGGCGACGGGGCGCTTCAGCGCCGGCTCGGCGCCGCCGCCCTTCGCGCCTCGGAAGCCTACGCCCACGCGACGCGCTTTCTGCGGGAGGAATACGCGGCGGCAGCGGCCGAACGTGATGCGGTGGGATCGGAGCGATACACCCTGTGGGCGCGAGCGTTTCTCGGAACGGCCATCGACCTGGATGAGACCTACCGCTGGGCCTGGGACGAGCTCCACCGGATCGAGGACCGCATGGACACCGTCGCGGGACGAATCCTCCCCGGCGAAGCCTTGCCGGCGGTGGTCCATCTGCTGGAAACCGACCCCACGCGGTCGATCGACGGCGTCGACGCGTTTCGCGACTGGCTCCAGGCGCTGATGGATCGAACCATCGCGGAGCTCGACGGCACCCATTTCGATATTCCGGAACCCGTCAAGCGCGTCGAGGCCATGATCGCGCCGCCAGGCGGCGCCGCGGCGATGTATTACACCCGGCCATCGGAGGACTTCAAGCGACCGGGGAGAACCTGGTATCCCACGCTGGGAAAGACGCGCTTCCCTGTGTGGGGCGAAGTTTCCACGGCCTACCACGAGGGTGTGCCCGGGCACCATCTGCAGCTGGCCCAGCTCACCTACCGGGCCGCCGAGCTCAACCGTTTCCAGCGCGTCGCCGCGTTCGTGCCCGGCTACTCCGAGGGCTGGGCCCTCTACGCCGAGCGCCTCATGGGGGAGCTCGGTTACCTGGAGAATCCAGCCTACGAGCTCGGCATGCTCCGGGCCCAGGCCTTCCGCGCCATGCGCGTCGTGGTCGATATCGGCGTGCATGTTGGACTGAAGATCCCCGCGAACGAGGGCTACCACCCGGCGGAGACGTGGTCGCCGCAGCTGATGTTGCCATTCGCCATCGAGCATGGCCATGAGCCTGAGGACTTCCTGCGGAGCGAGGTCGATCGCTACCTGGGCTGGCCGGGGCAGGCGATCTGCTACAAGGTCGGCGAGCGAGCCTGGCTCGCCGTCCGAGAGCAGGCGCGCGCGCGTGCGGGCACCGCGTTCAACCTGAAGGCGTTCCACGGCCGCGCGCTCAACCTTGGACCGATGGGTCTCGCCCAACTGGGGCGAGAACTCGGTTCAGAGGGCCGCTCGGTCTAACGCTTCGCCCAGCCCGGATCCGGGTAGCGAGGCCGGGCGCTGGCGATCTCGGGTGGCCAGATGAGAACCGCGCGCCCTGACTGGACCTGCTGCACGTAAACCGGCTTCACGGCGTTGGCCCCACGGTCGTCGAACTTGATTTGACCGAAGAAGGTATTCAGGTCGGTGGCGGCGAGCGCCTCCCGAACCTTGGCGGGCTCCGTCGAGGCTGCCCGCTCGATCGCCACCTCGAGGGTTAGACAGGCGGCCGTCGCGGCGGCGGCATGCTGGTCGGGCATGTGCCCGAACTGGGAGGCGAACGCCAGGGCGTAATGGAAGCTATCGAGGAAATAGCTAATCCGGTTGCGCGCGGCTGGTGCCCACTGTGTCGCTCCGACCGCGAAGTTCGCCGCCTTATGGAGGTCGGCGGTGAACCGATCTCCACCGGGTCCGTCGCTAAAGCCAAGGAGCTTGGCCTGAATGTTCATCTGCTGGGCCTGTTGAACCGTGCGCACGCTCTCACTGGGATGGCCAGCTTCGAGGATGATCTCCGCTCCGGCGGCGGCGGCCGCCGCAAGCTGGCTGCTGATGTCGTTGACGCCCGAGGGGTAAGTGTTCCAGTACACCATGGTCAAACCCTTCGCCTGCGCATAGGCAGCGGTGGCGTTCGCGACCTCGGCTGACAGGCTATCGCTGGCGAACAGGATCGCGACCGATTGGGGTTTGGGGTTCTGCGCCAGCGCCATGTCGACTACGCCCTGCAGCTGCCGGCTACGCGGCGCCAACACACTGAATAGATAGTGGTAGTGGCTGTTGAAGATCGCATCCGACGAGCCGCCACTGCTGACCATGGGTACCTGGTGCTGCTCGGCGACCGGCGCCGCCCGGCTGGTGGTGGCGTCATTCGACGGTCCCAACAGCAGGGTGTCGTGATTCTCAGAGATCAAGCGTTCGGTAGTCGACGCGGCGATCGATGGCCGGCTCTGATCGTCGGCGATATCAAGGCTCAGCCGGTGGCCGGCCCCCTTGAAGTAGATGCCGCCCTTGTCGTTGATCCAATCCTGGCAGTAGAGGTACCCCTCCTTGGCCATCTGGCCGCTCGCGGCCTGGCTACCGGTGAGGGAGAGGACCGCCCCGACGGTAATGACGGTGCCCATCGGCGGACTGATCACGGCAGGAGCGGGCGAGCAGGCGGCCGCCAGCGAGCTCGTCGCGATCAGGGCCGAGAGGACAAGCCAGGACCTCCGCACGTCGCGTGATTATGTGCTCGCCGCGCCACCAAGCCTGGCCGATCGGGTGACAAATTTGTTGATAGCCGCGGAGGCAGGGCCGGGTGCCTACTAAACTATGCGATTGGCTCCGGTGGCGAGTTAGCCAAGTGGTAAGGCAGAGGTCTGCAAAACCTCCATCGCGGGTTCGAATCCCGCACTCGCCTCCAGTTTTCGAATACGACGTGCGGTGCCGTCACGGAGTAAAGAAACGTCAGCGAATGCCGTCCCAGAGCTGGCGCTCTTTGGCCGCCGGGTCCATCACAACCCTCCCGCCCGCCGCGTCGAAGCGCATCACCCTCCGCTCGTTTACATCGTACGGCGTCCATCCGGGCGCTCCCCTGTTGGCAAAGGCGACCCATGCCTTGTGCATCACATCTGACAGCAGACCTGGCGGCTCCGCGCCGGCCAGGGTCATGGCGCCCTTGCGGCCGAGGTTGCCGAAGACGAATCCGATCTCCACCGCGTGGGCAGCACCGAACCGACCGTCAAACATGGGCGAGCGCCAAGCGAACTCATACATATGCGTCGACCCGCCGTTCTTGACGTGCGCCTCGGCAAGCCGGATGGCCGGGATGCGAAAGAACCAGTCGGTGATTAGCGCGCCGAGAAGGTCTCCCGCTGTTGCCCTGTCTCGTGAGACGCGATACAGGGGCAGCGCGGTCTCCACATCAAGACCCATGAAGCGCGCCATGGTGGATAGACGGTCGTCGGTGACGCGGTCGATCGCGCCGCCGGGGACGAGGAAAAACCGCCACTCTTCGGTCGTCGTCCCAACCATCAGATCGAGGTCGGCACCCGCACCGGCGGCGATCCGCTCGATTGGCCTGGCCGGCAGCACCTCGCCGTCGACGACCGGTTCGAAGATCATTGCGTTCGCCGCGATTTCGCCCCACCGACCAGGATCAGGCCGCAGCGCCACCTCAATCCCTAACTCCACCTGTGCCTCCACCAGGCGTGCCAGCGGGACGGCTGCGATCGCCGGCATCGTCGGCGCCACCCCGAGCTTGTCGGCCAGGTTTCGACCGACCAGCTGGGCGGTTGCCAAAGAGCTTGTGTGGTGCGCGGCTCCGCTTTGCGCGATCGCTCGTCGGAACAGGCCCTTCGCCCGTGGCATCGACAGCAGCGTGGCCACGCTGAACGCGCCTGCCGACTCGCCGAAGATGGTGACCCGTTGCGGATCCCCGCCGAAGGCCTCAATGTTCTCCTGCACCCACGTGAGCGCCGCCAGCTGGTCGAGCAGCCCCCGGTTCGCGATGCCATCGCCCAGGAGGAGAAAGCCGTCCGCCCCCAGTCGGTAGTTGATGGTGACGCAGACGATCCCGTCTCGAGCGAACGCGCTGCCGTCGTAGATCGGTAGCGAGCCGGAACCCCTGACAAATGAGCCGCCGTGCATCCACACCATCACCGGGAGGCCGCGGGTGCTCGGATCAGGCGTCCAGACGTTGAGGTTGAGGCAATCCTCTCCGACAATGCCCTGGTCGCCCAACAACGCATCAAAGGGCGGTGCGTATGGCGCCTGCGGCGCGATACGGCCCACTTCGAGCGCGTCACGCACGCCGTCCCAGGATTCGGGTGGTCGCGGCGGCTGGAACCGATTCGGTCCGAAGGGTGGCGCCGCGTACTGAATCCCTTTGAACGCCGCCACGCCGTCCCTGACCTGGCCTCGCAGCCGGCCGTGCCGGGTGGTCACGACGACAGTGCTGGCCGCGGTGCGCATGACGGCTCCTCCCTCAGTCATGGCCCGCCGCTTGCGTAGATCGTCTGCCCGGTCACAAAGCTCGCATCGTCGCTGCACAGAAAGCAAATCACCCCGGCGATGTCCTCTGGCCGGCCGGTCCGACGTAGTGGCGTCCGTTCCGCGGCCACCCGTTTCAAATCCTCGTAGTCGACCCCGGTGCGTTGCGCGACCGACTGCGTCATCCGGGTCTCGATGAACCCAGGTGCGACTGCGTTGACGTTGATGTTGAAGGGACCCAGCTCGATCGCCAGCGTCCGTGCCATTCCCTGGATACCCGCCTTGGCCGCCGAATAATTGACCTGCCCACGGTTGCCCAAGGCCGAATTGGACGACAGGAAGACCATCTTGCCCCAACGTGCCGGAACCATCACCCGCTGCGCGGCCTGCGCGCACAGAAATGTTCCCTTCAGATGGGTGTCGACGACGAGGTCCCAATCGTTGTCCGTCATCTTGTGAATCAAGTTGTCGCGGAGGACGCCGGCGCAGGTGACGAGGACGTCGAGGCTTCCGGACTCCTTCACGGCGCGGTCGACCAGGGCTTCGACAGCGAGGCGATCCGTCACGTCGCAGGCGACCGCCAGCGCCGACCCGCCCTGGCTGCGGATCTCCGCGGCGACCGCTTCTGCCGGGTCGTGATCGAGGTCGGAGATCACGACCTTCGCGTCCTCGGCGGCGAAGCGCATCGCCGTGGCTGCGCCAATCCCTCGGCCGCCGCCGGTGACCAATGCGGTGCGCCCTTCGAATCGTCCGCTCATGCGATCTCAACCTCCGCCTCGCCGACGGTGACCCGTACGGCTCGTTGATTCTCGGCCCACACCTCGAGCTGAAGTCGCCTCCCAGTATTGACGCTGGTTCGCTCTTTCACGCGTCCTCGACAGGTCAGCGCGTCAGCAGGCCGGACCATCTCGACGAAGCGCACCGAGATCCGTCGCACCGATTCCGGCCCGGCCAGCCAGCAGAGATACTCGCCCAGGAATGCCATGCTCAGCATGCCGTGCGCGATGACGCCGTCGAGTCCGACCGTTCGCGCCGTCTCGTCGTCGGTATGGATCAGGTTGTAGTCGCCCGAGGCGCCGGCGTACTTGACCAGCTGCATCTTGGTGATCGGCGGCTTGCGAAGATCCGGGAGAAGGCTTCCGCTATCGAGGTCCTGGTCCGGCCGCGCCGCGAGTACCGGACCAGTCATCGCAGGATGGCGGTGGTCGTTCCGCTAAAGATGGGGCTGCCAGACTCGTCCGTACCGTCCATCGCCAGGATCAGAAAGGTCATCTCGCCCAGGCGGCCCTTTCGCCGATAGACGTTGGCCACTCGCACTCGGCAGCGCACGCGATCGCCCGCCCGGAGCGGCCGTTCATATCTGTACTCCTGTGCGCCATGCAGCACGCGCGCCAGGTCGAAGGTCACGCCGGGGATCGTCATCCGAAAGGTGGTCGGGAAGGTTGGCGGTGCAATATCGCCGCGAACGCATGCCGGCGTCTGGTCCTGCACCGCGTCGGCGAATTTTCGGATGGCGCCTCGCTCCACCTCGAAGAGGACGACCTCGGACTCGCGTCCGATGAGGTCGCTGCTCAGGGCCGCAGGGTGATCCATGACCGGTCCAGCGCTTTGACATCATGGGCGCCGATCAGCGCGAGCGTCAGATCGATTTCGGCCATCAAGTTGCGGATGACGCGCTCCACGCCGGTCTGTCCCGCGACCGCGAGCCCGTAGACGTAGGGCCGGCCCAACAGGACGGCGTTCGCGCCAAGCGCGAGCGCCTTGATGACGTCGGCGCCACGCCGGATGCCGCTGTCCATCAGCACCACCGCGTCCTCTCCCAGCGCGTCGCGTACCTCGACCAGCGCATCGAGCGCCGCGACCGCGCCATCCACCTGGCGGCCCCCATGGTTGGAAACGATGATTCCCTCAAAGCCGGCATCGAGGACTCGCCGAGCGTCGTCGGCACGCAGGACGCCCTTCGCCAGCAGCGGCAGACGGGTCCGCTCGCGGAGCCACGCGAGGTCGTCCCATCGAAGGCCGAGGTTGGAGAACATCCCGACCATGGCCGTGCCGGCGTTCTGCGGATCGTCTTCCGGGGAAACCGACAACCGCGAACGGAAGACCGGGTCGCTCGTGAACTGGCCGATCCCCTCGCCGAGGATGAATGGCAGGTAGCGGTTGCTGAGATCGCGAACGCGCCAGCCCAATTGCAGCGTGTCCAGGGTCAGGACGATGGCCGCATAGCCGGCCGCCTCCGCGCGGTGGACCAGGCTTGCCACCACCTCGCGGTCGTTGACCCAGTAGAGCTGATACCAGCGTGGCGCCCCGCCCATCGTCTGCGCGATCGTCTCCATGGGCGTCGAGGCGGCGGTGCTCACCACCCATGGAACGCCCGCGCCGGCAGCGGCCCGGGCGACGTCGAGGTCGCCGTCGGGACGGGCGGCCGAGAGCACGCCGACCGGCGCCAGGAGGAACGGCGCTGGCGGCGATGTGCCGAGCACGTTGACGTGGAGATCCCGCTGCTGGTTACCGGCGAGCATCGCGGGACGCAAACGCCAGCGTGCGAAGGCCTCCCGGTTGGCCCGCATCGTCGACTCGCCGCCGGCCCCGCCGGCGATGTAGTCGAAAGGGCCGGGCTCGAGGACGGCTTTCGCGCGGGATTCCCACTCATCGGGGTCGATGGGGAGGTCATCCGCGCCGCCGCCGTAGATCTCGGCCTGCGTCGCCGGTCCAAATGGAAACGACATCTCAGGCATCGATCAATCGGAGGCCGGCTTTGCCGGACCGCGCCGCGCGCGCTGAGGCTCGTTTCGCAAGTCTATGGTGATGTTGGTGGCGCGGCAGCTCGCCAGCAGCGTGCCCTCCTCGTCATGGAGCTCCGACGCGGCGAACGTGACCCGACGCGTCTTGCGCACGACCCAGCCAGTCGCGCGGATTCGCACCGGGCGGGTGGGATGATAGAACTCCGTCCTCAGGTCGGCGGTGAGGTAGACCTCGTGCCGGTCGAGAAGGCTCCAGGTCGCGCTGCCCATGGCGCTGTCGAGGATGGCCGTCACCATGCCACCATGGACGATCCAGCCGTCGCCGGCCGGAAACGCGTGATCGAGGTTCGGCTCCCACTCGAGGACGGCGCGTCCAGCCTCGAGCTCCGCGCGCCGCCAGCCGAGCGCATTCCAGATGCCGGGCTCGCCGGGCGCCGGTTGTTGCCAAGAATCCATATCGGCGAGGCGCTCGCCTGGACGAAAGCTTGCCCTGGCGGACGTCATGACCCGGTCCGCGTGCGTTCCTGTTCGACCAGCACCCGCCGCAGGATCTTCCCCGACGGGCTCTTTGGGATCTGGGTTACGACCTCGACCTGCCGGATCTTCTTGTACGGGGCCACCTGCTGGTTCACGAATGCCATCAGCTCCTCAGGCGTGACAACGCCCTTGAGCACGACCAGCGCCTTCGGGACTTCGCCCGCCTCGATGTCGCGGCAGGGGATCACGGCGGCATCGGCCACCGCCGGATGGGTGAGGAGCAGGCCCTCGAGCTCGGCGGGCGCGACCTGGTACCCCTTGTACTTGATCAGCTCCTTGAGCCGGTCCACGACACGCAGGTAGCCCTCGGCATCAACCGATCCGATGTCGCCGGTGTGAAGCCAGCCATCCGCATCGAGCATGGCCGCGGTCGCCTCCGGGTTGTTGAGGTAGCCCGTCATCACCTGCGGTCCCCGGATCCACACTTCACCGAGCTCTCCCGGTCCCAGCTCGGCGCCGCTCGCCGGATCCACCACTTGGCATTCCGTGTTTGGGATGAGCAGGCCGGCCGAACCCCCGCGCCGCCTGGCGGGGTCGACCGGTGTGGTCGAAACCACCGGGCTCGTCTCGGTGAGCCCGTATCCCTGGGCAACGAAGCACTTCAGCCGCTCGCTGCATGCCTGCTCGACGCTCGCGTCGAGCGGCGCGGCTCCCGAGTTGATCGAGAGCAAGGCATGCAGGTCGTATTTCGCGACCGACGGATGCTTGGCCAGCGCCAGCACGATCGGCGGGACCACGTTGGCGCGCGTGATCGCGTAGTCCTGCATCAACCGCAGGAAGAGCTCGAGATCGAAGCGGGGCATGCTGACGATCGTGACGCCCTGGTAGAGGCTGATGTTCAGCAGCACCGTGAAGCCATAGATGTGATAGAAGGGCAGAACCGCCATCGAGACTTCCCCCTCCGTGGCTTGGACGACTGCGGAGGTTTGCACGATGTTCGCGACGAGGTTTCGGTGGGTGAGCATCACGCCCTTCGGTAGGCCCGTCGTCCCGCTCGAGTAGGGCAGCGCCACCAGGTCTGTCCGGGGATTGATCGCCACAGCCGGTGGGGCGTCGTTCCCTTCCAGCAAGGCCGCGAAGGGCGTGGCCCCGGCCGCCTCGCCAAAGACGAAGACCTCCTTCACCGGCTCCTGGCGTGTCGCCTCGAGCGCATGGTCGAGGAGTTCGGGGATCGTGACCAGGTACGCCGCCCGAGCGTCCTTGAGCTGCAGCGCGAGCTCGCGAGGCGTCGACAGTGGATTCGCGGTGCTGGCGATTCCGCCGAGGGTGGCGACGGCGTGTAAGGCCACGGCGTATTCGAGGACGTTCGGGCTGTAGATCGCAAAGACGTCGCCTTTTCGGAACCCGCGCCTCGCCAGGTTGGCGGCGGCCCGTCGGACCGACCTGGCCAGATCCGCGTAGCTGAGCGTGCGCCCGGTCGGCCCGTCGATCAGCGCCGGCTTGTTGCCGAGCGCCGTTGCGCCTTTGAGCACGAAGGCCGGCAGCGAGACATCCGGGATGTCGACGTCCGGGTAGGTGCTGCGGAAGATCACCTGCGCACCCCCGTCAGCCCCATGATCCGACTTTCGCGTGTCCCTTCAGCAAGTTGCGCGCGATCGACCGGCGCTGGATCTCGTCCGTACCCTCGTAGATCCGGTAGACGCGGACGTCGCGCATCACGCGCTCGATCGGCATCTCTTTGGTGTAGCCCATGCCGCCGTGGATCTGCATCACGCGGTCGACGACCCGCCAGATCATGCCGCCACCCGCCAGCTTCGCGATGGACGCCTCGGCCTTCCAGGCGGCGTTGAGCACGAGCCACTTCACCTGCTCGATCTCGACGGCGCTGTCGGCCAGCATCCACTGGATCGCCTGGTACTCGGCGATGGGGCGGCCGAAGGCGATCCGCTGGCGCGAATAATCGAGCGCCATCTCGAGCAGCCGCTGCGCCTGGCCGATGGCCCGGGCCGGGATGATGATCCGTCCCTGGCCAATCCAGGCCATGGCGAGCTGGAAGCCCTTTCCGACTTCGCCGAGGACGTTTTCCTGCGGGACGCGGACCCCGTCGAAGCTGATCTCCGCCGGCCGCCAGGCGCCCATCGTCTGGATCGGCTGGCTGCTCCATCCCATCGCCCGATCGACCAGGAACGCGGTGACGCCACCCTGGTGACCCTTGCCCTTGTCGGTGACGGCAAAGACGATCGCGAAATCCGCCTCGAGACCATTCGTGATGAAGACCTTGCGGCCGTTGAGGACCCAGTCCGAGCCGTCTCGGACAGCCGGCATCTGGATGTTGGTCGCGTCCGAGCCGGTGTCGGGCTCGGTCAACGCAAAGCAACTGGTTCGCTCGCCGTCGATGGTGGGGCACAGGTAGCGCTGTTTTTGCTCGGCGTTGCTCGAGTACAGAATGTTGTCGGCGTGACCTCCGTAGGAGAAGGGGATGAGTGCCTTCGACGTCTCCATGCTGATCAACGAGGTCATCAGCAAGCCCAGGTTGGCGCCCCCGTACTCCTCGGGCGTCAGCAGGCCCCAGAGACCGGCCGTCTTGGCCCGCTGCTGCAGCCGGCGGATGTCAGTGGGCCCCGGGAAGGTGCGGCCGTCGAGTTCGGCGCGTTGCGCCTCCGCCTCCAGCGGCAACAGCTCCTTGGTCACGAATTCGCGGACGGTTCCCAGGATCAGGCGCTGTTCGTCGGTAAGCCCGAAGTCCATTTACGGTTCCCTTACTATCTCCCACCTTTCCACGCTGGGGGTCGGGCCCCTACTGCCTAACGATCGTTCGATCGACAATATGAACCGGCCGGTATGATGCTGTCAAGGGAAGGGCGCGATGAGGAACGTCGACCGGGCAACGCTGGGTGGCAATCTACGGATCGACCAGGTCCTCGAATCGGCCACGCGGCTCTTCACGGAGAAGGGCTACGAGGCCGCCAGCGTGCGGGATCTCGCGGCCGAGTTAGAGATCCGGCCATCGTCTCTCTACCATCACTTCCCTGGAAAGCAGCACATCCTTTTCGCCATCTGCATGCGGATGCAGACGGACTTCAACGCTGAGGTGATACCCGAGTTGACTGCCAATCGCCCGCCCGACGAGGCGATCGCGGCAGCCGTTCGCCGGCATGTCCTCTTCGGGCACCGGCGGAAAGGCGAGGTCGTGGTCAACATCCGCGAGCGCCGCAGCCTACCGGCGGAGCAGCTCTCCCAGGTCAACAGCCTGCGGAGGGAGTACCGGGATACGATGGCCCGCCTGATCGAGGCTGGCTGTGAACAGGGATTGTTTCGGGTCGGGGATCCCAAGCTCGCCACGATGGCGATCGTCGACATGATCAACGGCTTGCCCCACTGGTTCAAGCCGCGCGACGAGCAAGACCTCGAACGGGTGGCTGACCTCTACGCGCGCGCCGCGCTGGCCTTGCTCCGCGGCTGGGAGACCGACCACGTGAGCTGAGCGGCGGCGGCTTGACTTGCCCCAGCGTCAACGGATACTGTCTGATCGAACGTTCGTTAGGGAGAGGAGAGCGTGGGAGAGCTTTCGCGGCCGACCCTTGAGGTCGTAGACCTGAAAATTCGCTTCGGGGGAATCCTGGCGCTGGATGAGGTCTCCCTCCGTATCGATCCAGGTGAAGTGGTCGCCATCATCGGACCGAACGGCGCCGGCAAGACGACACTGTTCAACGCCGTGTGCGGATTCGTGCGTCCGGACTCTGGCCGCATCAACTACCGCGGCGAGCCGCTGCTCGGCACTGCGCCCCACCGCCTCGCGCGGCTCGGTATCGCCCGCACCCTCCAGGGCCTGGGCCTCTGGCCAGGACTTACTGTTCAGGAAAATGTCGTCGCCGGATCGAGGGTGCGTCCGGGCCTACTTCCGTCGCTCCTCGCCCTGCCGAGCTCCGATCGGATCGAGGCCGAGCTCGCCTCGAAAGCCCACGAGATCCTCGACCGGCTCGGCATCGCCGGCCACACGAGAGCCTACCCCGGCACGCTGCCCTATGGGGTACAGAAACGGGTCATCATCGCTCGGGCCCTCATGGCGGAGCCTTCGCTGCTGCTGTTGGATGAGCCCGTCAGCGGACTGTCGGGTCAGGACATCGATGAGTTCGCCGCCCTCATCAAGCTGCTCCGCGCTCGAATGTGCGTCGCCGTCGTCGAGCACCACCTTGATTTCGTGATGGCGATTTCCGACCGCGTCATCGTGCTCAACCTCGGCCGCGTGATCGCGTCGGGGACGCCCAAGGAGATCCGGGACGATCCCCAGGTGGCGACGGCCTATCTCGGT
>Ga0209056_10001343_pt1 | contig 27069 bp, 34 predicted proteins | sample GraSoiAngelo_114_FD_185876 | JGI IMG/M metagenome (GOLD analysis project Ga0209056, IMG submission 185876) | Grasslands soil microbial communities from the Angelo Coastal Reserve, California, USA - 14_0903_13_40cm (SPAdes) (version 2) | ecosystem: Environmental > Terrestrial > Soil > Grasslands... | reverse complement strand
ACTGCAGCATCCGCTGGGTGTTGGTGAAGCTCCCCTCGTACTCGGCGACCTGGGCCGACGGGAAGAAGAAGACTTCCGTCCGAACGTCCTCACTCTTGAGCTGCCCACTGGTGATCTCGGGGCTGTTCTGCCAGAACGTGGCCGTCTCGGTGAGCCAGTTGTCCTTGACCACCAGCCACTCGAGCCGCGCGAGGCCTTTACGCTCGACGCTCGCGTTGAGTGAGGTGGCCGGGTTCTGGCCGACGCACAGCATGCCCTTCACGCGCCCCTCGTTCATGGCCACGAACATCGGCAAGTGCGAGTGATCGCCGATGATCTTCGGGTGCCACTCGTAGCCGAAGTCGTTGTCCTTCGTGGCGGCCGCCCCGTACATCGACTTGAGGTACGAGACCATGAACTTGGGCGTGTTGGCCCAGTAGCCCCGCGGCGTCGTCTCCGTGAGCAGCCAGTCGCGGAGCGAGTCGTGCCGCTTCAACGCCGACGGGTGGTTCATGTAGCCGTGGATCGAGTGGTAGAGCGTCGGGATATCGGTCGAGCCCTGGATCGAGGCGTGGCCCCGGAGAGCCATCACGCCGGCGCCCGGGCGCCCGATGTTCCCCAGCAGCAGCTGCAGCAGCGCACAGCAGCCGATGGTCTGCGGCCCGTTGGTGTGCTGCGTCCAGGCCACGGCGTAGGCGAACGACGTCGTGCGGTCGCGACCGGAGTTGGCGAGGATCGTCTCCGCCACCTTCAGAAACGTCTCCTTCGGGCAGCCGGTCACCCGCTCGACCATCTCTGGCGTGTAGCGGCTGAAGTGCCGCTTCACGATCTGAAGAACGGTGCGCGGGTCCTGGAGCGTCTCGTCGCGGCGCGGCGGCGGCGTGAGCAGGGAGCGCACCAACGGGTCGAACGGGGGCCCGGCCGGTGGCGTCGAAGCGCGCCCGGCCGGCGCCGCCGCGTACTGCCACGTCCGCGTGTCGTACTGACCGACGAACCCGTCGAGCGGCCACTCTTTGATGCCCGGCGCGTACTGCATGAGTCCCGAGAAGACCCCCTCCGCGTCTTCCGTGTCCTTGAAGTCGTCGCCGATGATCGTGGCCGCGTTGGTGTAGTTGGCGACGAACTCCCTGAAGAACGGGTCCGTCTTCCAGCGCTCGCTCTCGAGCACGTAATGGATCAGCCCGCCCAGGAAGGCCACGTCCGAGCCGGCCCGGATCGGCGCGTGGATGTCGGCCACGGCGCTCGTGCGGGTGAAGCGCGGGTCGACGTGGATGAGCTTGGCGCCCTTGAGCTTGGCCTGCATGGGCCACCGGAACGCCACGGGGTGGCACTCGGCCATGTTGGATCCCTGGATCACGACGCAATCGGAATCGGCCATGCTGCGGGGATACATCGTGGCCGCCCCGCGCCCGAGCCGTGTCCCCAGTCCGGGGACGCTGGAGCTGTGTCAGATCCGGGCCTGGTTCTCGATCGCCACGACCCCCAGGCCGCGCATCAGCTTCTGCTGGACGTGGTTCCACTCGCAGTCCAGGGTGGCGCCGCCCAGCGAGAAGATGGCGGTGGTGACGTTGACCAGCTTGCCGTTCTCGAGCCGCTCGACGAACGTCTCGTCGCGGGTCTTCTTGACCAGCTCGGCCACGCGGCTCACGGCACGCTCGAGGTCCCAGACCTCCCACTCCGAGGCGCCCGGCGCGCGGTGCAGGACCTTGGTGGGCCGGTTCGGGTTCACGTGCAGCTGATAGATCGCCGCGCCCTTGGGGCAGAGCGTCCCTTCGTTGTGCGGGCTGCGCGGATCGCCCTCGATGTTCACGATCTTGCCCTCGATCGTGTGTATCAGGGTGGCGCAACCGACCGAGCAGTAGGGGCAGACACTCGGTGTCGCCTTGGCGTGCTTGATCCGAAGCTCTTGAGCCTGAGCCGCCGTCGGCGCCAGGTTTGCACCGAGGGCCGTCAGCGTGCCGAGCGCTGTCCCTGTCAGCGTCGCGCCGCTGGATACCTTGAGAAAGTCGCGTCGTGATACGTCCATCACCGTCCCTGGCTTGCACGGTGGCTGGCCCCGGCAGTCAGGCCGCCTTCATGCTCGAGCTTCATCATGACGGTCGTTTCTATCGCAGGGTCGATCGCCAGCCCGTACAGCGTGTCGCCGGAATGAACGAGCGTGACCCACGCCCATGGACCGTGCGAGTTCCGCAACGTGACACGGTTTCCGTGCGTGACCACCGTTCCCGACAAGCTCGCGGGCTTTGCGAGGTTGTTCGTCCCGCTCCCTCGCGCGATCGTGGCCGTGAACGTTCCGTCTTCCTTGATCTGAAGGACGACGGTTGCCTCGTCCTCGTAGAAAAACGCGCCGACCCAGCCGAAGTCGCCGCGCCAGGTCCCGACGAGGTCATTGGCGGGAGCGGAAGCCGCGCGAATTGGAGCTGATGCAGAAGAGGTCGCACCCAGCTCGGCGCAGCCGGCGACGAGGGCGACCGTGGCGACCGCGGACAGCACTGCAATGAATGTGCGGTACAGCATGGATGGCTCCTTTTCATGGCGATTCCCCTACGGCAACGGCCACAGGCCCCAGAGACCGAAGCCCCGCGGGTCGGAAGACTCCTCCGCCACCACCGCTGCCTCGTCGGCCGTCGTCTGCTGCCGTGCGAGCTTCCGATACTCCTGGTATTGCTGCTCCGTGCCGGCGTAGACGCACTTGCACACATTGCGGTCGGCGTAGACGTAGGACGGTTCTCCGTTTCGCTCGCGACGGACGATCTTCCCCGGCGCCAGCGCCTGGAGATGCGCGACCTTCTCGGGCGTGTCCGCGGCTTGCATCTGAAATCCCGCGGCGGCGAGCATCCGTTCAGTCGCCCGCGTGTCTTGCGCCTGCAGCGCGGCACATCCGGCCAGGCTGAGCGCGATCGCAGCGAGAAGCAGTGGTCGTTTCATGGCTTACCTTTCATGATCGGCGCGCGCTAGAGGCGCGGCATCGCCTCGGCGATCGACGCCGGCATGTGGAATTCGACGACGTGGTAGGCGAACCAGCCGGTGCCCAGCAGCGCGACGATCATCGCCGCCTTGAGGGCCGCGATCAGGCGGCGCCGCAGAGGGCGAGGCTCCGGGGCAGCGACGGGTGCGGACAGGCGCGCCAGCGCGTCTCGACTGGCCTCTCGCCGAGCGAGGAACACGCGACGCCGTTCCTCGGGTGTAAGCGCGCCCATGTGGCACCCCCCTGCAACAGAGTCCTTTCGTTGGATACGCCCTTATGATGACAGCGGATGGCGCCGCGTTACAGGACGCGGACAACGGAGGCGGAGGCGTGGCCCCTATCGCCTTCCCCTCCGCGCGCCTGCCCGCGCTGTCGTGATCTTGCGAAAAAGAGGCGCGGACGTGCTCTCGCGCGGCCGCCCGCGCCATCTAGAGACCAACAGGAGTGAGCCTATGGAGACCGTCGACCGGATCAGCAGGTGTGACATCCAGGAGCGGGACCTCGAGGTCATGATCCTCGAGAACAAGCTGCGCGACGCCAGCCAGGAGCTCGTGCAGGCCTTCAACCAGAATGAGAAGCTCGTCAACGCGCTCCACGAGGCCCGCGAGCGGATGGCAGGGCTGAAGGAGGAGGTCGACAGGCTCTCTGCACCTCCCGCCACCTACGGGGTCTACCTCTCCGGCAATGACGACGGCACCGTCAACGTCCTGTTCCAGGGCAGGAAGGCCAAGGTCAATCTGCACCCGTCCATCAAATCGGACGACATCAGGCCTGGTCAGGAGCTCATCCTGAACGACAGCCTCAACGTCGTGCAGGCCGCCGGCTACGAGGTGCAGGGTGACGTCGTCATTCTCAAGGAGCAGCTCGCTCCCGAGCGCGCGGTGGTCACGCTGCGCGCGGACGAGGAGAAGGTCGGCATCATCGCCGATCCACTGCGCACGACGCGGCTGAAGCCCGGCGACCACCTGCTGATGGACGCGAGGTCAGGCTACCTGCTCGAGAAGCTGCCCAAGAGCGAGGTCGAGGACCTCACGCTGGAAGCGGTGCCCGACATCGGCTACGAGGACATCGGCGGTCTCGGCAACCAGATCGACGCGATCAAGGACGCGGTGGAGCTGCCCTACCTCTATGCCGACTACTACAGGGAGCACCGGCTGGCTCCACCGAAGGGCGTGCTGCTCTACGGACCGCCCGGCTGCGGCAAGACCATGATCGCCAAGGCGATCGCGAACAACCTGGCCGCTCGGATCTCGGAGAAGCGCGGCGAAAAGGTCAACGGCTACTTCCTCAACGTCAAGGGTCCCGAGCTGCTCAACAAGTACGTGGGCGAGACCGAGCGGAAGATCCGCGAGATCTTCATCAAGGCCCGCGAGAAGGCCGCCGAGGGCGTGCCGGTGGTGGTCTTCTTCGACGAGATGGATGCCCTGTTCCGCACGCGCGGCACGGGCATCTCCTCCGACATGGAGGCGACGATCGTGCCGCAGCTGCTGACCGAGATCGACGGCGTGGAGCGCCTGACGAACGTCATCGTCATCGGCGCCTCCAACCGGCAGGACCTGATCGATCCGGCCATCCTGCGGCCGGGCCGGCTCGATGTGAAAATCAAGATCGAGCGCCCCGACAAGACCGAGGCGGTGGACATCTTCAACAGGTACATGACGGCCGACCTGCCCATCCACGAGGCCGAGATCCGACAGCACGCGGGTGACGCCCAGGCGGCGGTGGACCGGATGATCGCCGCCACCGTGGAAGAGATGTACGACCTCGGCGAGCGGAACCGCTTCCTCGAGGTGACCTACAGCAACGGGGACAAAGAGGTGCTCTACTTCAAGGACTTTGCCTCCGGCGCCATGATCGAATCCATCGTGCGGCGGGCGAAGAAGCTCGCCCTCAAGCGATACGTCCAGACGAGCGCGAAGGGCATCGCGAGCGACGACCTGCTCAGCGCGGTCCGGGAGGAGTTCAAGGAGAACGAGGATCTCCCCAACACCACCAACCCCGACGACTGGGCGAAGATCGCCGGCAAGAAGGGAGAGCGGATCGTCTCCGTCAAGCCGCTCGCGGGCAACCCGAAGTCCGCCCGGCGCGACGTGGGGCGGGTCGTGCCCACCGGGCAATACCTCTGAGGCCGAAGGCGGTCGCGTGACCGAGAGACGGCTCCGGCTCGATCCGCAGGCCTGGCGTGAATCGATCACGCAGGGCTTCACCCGGGTCGAGGACGTGGTCTACGTGAGCCTGGGAGCGCTCCTGGCGGCGATCGCGGTCGCGCTGCTCGTCGCGGTGGCCGTGGCCTTCGCACGGGCGCTGCTCGCCCATACGCTGCCCGACCGTACCGTGGAGCTACTCGACCGCATCCTTCTGATCCTGATGATCGTCGAGCTCCTCTACACCGTGCAGGTCTCCTTCCGCGAGCACGCGCTCGTGCCGGAGCCGTTCCTGATCGTCGGGTTGATCGCCGCGATCCGCCGCCTGCTCGTGCTCACCGCTGAGTTTGCGCCGCTCCTCCAAAAGAACGACGGGGCGTTTCACGGGGCGATGCTCGAGCTGGGACTGCTGACGGTGATGATCGTGGCCTTCGTGTTCGCGCTCGTCGTTCTGAAAAAGCACGCCGTTCACGGTGTCAGCAACCACGCGCCTGGATGATCGATGACTGACTTCGCGTTTGCCCGCTCCCAGATGGCCATGTCGCTGGCGTTCCACATCGTCTTCGCGGCGATCGGCATCGGCATGCCGCTGCTCATGGCCATCGCCGAAGGCCTCCATCTCCGGAGCCGCGAGGCGATCTACGTCGACCTCGCGCAGCGCTGGGCGCGGGGCACCGCGATCCTCTTCGCCGTGGGCGCCGTCTCCGGGACGGTGCTCTCGTTCGAGCTCGGTCTGCTCTGGCCGCGGTTCATGGAATACGCGGGCGGGATCATCGGCATGCCCTTCTCGCTCGAAGGCTTCGCGTTCTTTACCGAAGCGATCTTCCTGGGGATCTACCTTTATGGCTGGGATCGGATTCCCGCCGTCGTGCACTGGCTCGCGGGGATCGTCGTCGCGATGAGCGGCATGCTCTCCGGCGTGTTCGTGGTCACGGCCAACGCCTGGATGAATGCGCCGACAGGGTTCGAGATGGTCGACGGCCGGGTCACGAGGATCGACCCGATCGCCGCCATGCTCAACCCCGCCGCCCTGCAGCAGGTCATCCACATGGTGCTGGCCGCCTACGTCGCGACCGGTTTCGCGGTCGCCGCCGTCCACGCCTTCTTCCTGCTGCGCGATCGAACGAACGCGTTCCACCGGACGGCGTTCGGCATCTCGCTGGCCGTGGCCGTGATCGGCATCCCGCTTCAGATGGTCAGCGGGGACATGATCGCCCGGATGGTCGCGCACCGGCAGCCGGCGAAGTTCGCGGCGATGGAAGCTCACTACCGGACGGAAGCGGGCGCGCCGATTACCATCGGAGGGATCCCGGACGATGCCGCCATGACGACCCGCTATGGTCTGCGGATTCCCCGGGGATTGAGCCTCCTCGCCACGGGCGATCCCAACGCTTCGGTCCGCGGTCTCGATACGATCCCACGCGACGAGTGGCCCAACGCCCGCATCGTTCACTGGGCCTTCGATCTCATGGTGGGCGCCGGCTCTGCCATGCTCGCGATCGCCGCCTGGGCCGGATGGCTCTGGTGGCGGCGGCGACGCGTGCCCGACGATCGGTGGCTCCTGCGCGCGGTGGTCGTCGCCGGGCCTCTCGGTCTCATCGCGATCGAGGCAGGATGGATCGTCACCGAGGTCGGCCGGCAGCCGTGGATCATTTACGGGGTGATGCGCACGGCAGATGCCGTCACGCCGATGGCGGGACTCGTGGTGCCCTTCGTGACCTTCACGGCGGTCTACATCTTCCTGTCCGTCATCCTCGTGTACTTGCTCCGCCGTCAGTTCCTCGAGACGGACCCGAGCGCACGGCGCGGTTGGCAAGCGCGCCAGGAAGTGTCGCGTGACGGTTGAGCACCGGCTGGGGGCGGTGATCCTGGCGGCGCTCGTGATCTATGCCCTCTCGGGCGGCGCGGATTACGGCGGCGGCATGTGGGACCTCCTGGCGAGGGGACCCCGAGCGTCGCGCCAGCGGGCGGCCATCGAGCACGCCATCGGGCCGATCTGGGAGGCCAACCACGTCTGGCTCATCCTGGTCATCGTGGTCCTCTTCACCGCCTTCCCGCCCGCGTTCGCCACCATCATGACGGCCCTGCACATCCCGATGACGGCGATCCTCATCGGCATCGTCCTGCGCGGCTCCGCATTCGTCTTCCGCAAGTACGACGCTCAACACGACGCGGTGCACCGGCGCTGGAGCACGGTGTTCGGCGCGGCGAGCTTCTTCACGCCGTTTGTCCTCGGCCTGTGCCTGGGCGCCCTGGCGTCGGGCGAGATCCGCGTCACCGACGGGCGGTTGTCGAGCGGCTTCTTCGCGGGGTGGACGACGCTCTTCGCCGTCGCCTGCGGTCTGTTCGCGCAAGGTCTCTTCGCGTTCCTGGCGGCCACGTACCTGACGGTGGATACCGAGGGCGAGCCGGAGTTGCAAGCGGGCTTCCGCACGCGAGCCCTCGTCTCCGGCGTGCTGTTGGCGCCGGCGGCGGCGCTGACATTCGTTCTCGCGCGGGATGGAGCGCCGCAGATCTTCGCGCGGCTGACGAGCTGGTGGGCTCCCCTTCTCGTCGCCGTCACCAGCGTCTGCGCGATCGGCGCGCTGGCGGCCTTGTGGTCTCGCCGCTTCCGCTGGGCTCGGGCGGCCGCTGTCGGCCAGGTGATGTGCATCCTGGTCGGCTGGGGCCTGGCGCAGTATCCCCACCTCGTGATCCCCGATCTCACGTTGAGCAACACGGCGACTGTTCCATCCACCCTCCATGCGCTGCAATCCGTCCTGGCTGCCGGAGCCCTGGTGCTCTTCCCCGCGTTCGGCTACCTGTTCTACGTCTTCAAGCGCCGGAGCTGACGATCAGCCAGCCGAGCAGCAGGGTGACGAGCGTGAGTGGCAGGCCCACGCGGAAGAACTCGAGGAACCCGATCCGAATCCCCTGCTTCCGGGCGGCCTCCACGACGATGAGGTTGGCGACCGAGCCCACGATGGTGACATTGCCGGCCAGGGTCGACGCCATGGCGAGGAGCAGCCAGGCGCGCGCGGGATCGGGCAGCGACGCGATGACCGGCTTCAGAAGGAGCACGGCCGGCACGTTGGAGACGACATTGCTCAGAACAGCGGTCACGATCGTGAAGATCGCCGCGTTCTGGACGTTGACAGCTTGTGCCGCCGCCAATAACTTCTGAGCGATCCCCGCGGCCTCGGCGCCGCCGATCAGCACGAACATGCCGATGAACAGCACCAGCACTTCCCAGTCGATCTCTCGGTAGACCTTTGCCGGGTTCACTCGGCGCGTGAGCAGCAAGTACGCCGCGCCGGCGATGGCCACGAGCGCGATCGGGGCTCCGGCGAGGAAAGCGACCAGCATCGCGGCGATTGCGGCGGTGGTCTTGATCATGAGCGGATAATGCACGGGAATGCGCTCTCGATGCGGCGCGGCGCGCAGGACGCGCGGGAGCTGCCGGCGATACGCGAGCCACACCGCCGCGAACACGCACGCCAGCCCGAGGATCGCCACCGGCGCCTGTCGGACCAGGAAGCTCCGGTAGCTGAGGCCGGAGAAACTCCCGATCAGCATGTTCTGCGGGTTGCCCGTGAGTGTCGCCACGCTGCCCACGTTGGAGGCGGTCGCCAGGGCGATCAGATAAGCGCGCTGGGGCAGGTCGAGCCGCCGCGTCAGGTCGAGGACGAGCGGGGCGAGGACGAAACAGACCACGTCGTTCACGAAAAGCGCGGAGAGCGCCCCGGATGTGACGACGAGGGCGGCCAGGGAGCCACGCCGGAGTGGTCGCCCGGTGGACCATCCAGGCGGTCACCAGGGCAAAGAAGCCGGACAGCCGGAGGTACGCGGTGACCACCATCATTCCGAACAGCAGCACGAGGGTATGGGCGTCCACCGCGGCCACGGCCTGGTCCCACCGGATCACGCCGCCCACGACCATGATCGTGGCGCCGATGATCGCGATACCGGTCCGGTCGACCCGGAACCCCGGGACGCGACCGAGCCCGAGGCCGAGATAGGTGCCAGCGAACGCGACGAGCGCCACGAGCCGGAGGAACGCCGGCTCGTGCATCACCTCACGCCACTCCCGCCGCCTCGGTCTCGGCGATCAGCTGGACGAGCGCTGCGCGGTCGACGACTTCCGTCTGGATCAAGCGCTTGGCCAGCGCCTCGAGCGTCGCCCGCCTGGCGCCGAGCGTCGCGCGCACCCGCTCGTGTGCCGCGTTCAGTAATTTTTGTATCTCGGCATCGATCAGCTCTGCGGTCCGCTCGCTGTAGTCCCTTGGCTGACCGGACGGCACCGGCAGGAAGAGCGCCTGCTGAGGGTCCCCGAACGTGGCCAGCCCGAGCGTCTCGCTCATCGCGTATCGCGTGACCATGTGGCGTGCAATGCCCGTTGCGCGCTGGAGGTCGTCCTGGGCCCCGGTGGACACGTCGCCGAAGATCAGTTCCTCGGCCGCGCGGCCGCCCAGCAGCACATCGAGTCGATCGCTCAGCTCCGCGCGCGTCATCAGATATCGATCCTCCATGGGCAGCTGCTGCGTGTACCCGAGGGCGGCCACCCCGCGCGGGATGACCGACACCTTCGCCACCCGGTCGGCATGCGGCCGCGACTCCGCCACCAGCGCGTGTCCTGCCTCGTGGTAGGCCACGATCTCCTTCTCCCGCGGACTGATGACGCGCGATTTCCGCTCGAGGCCCGCCACGACCCGGTCGACGGCCTCGTCGAAATCGGTCGTGTCGACTGCGTTCTTGCCCTCGCGGGCGGCACGGAGCGCGGCCTCGTTCACGAGATTGGCGAGATCAGCGCCGACGAACCCGGCGGTTCGCGCGGCGATGGCGGCGAGATCCAGGTCGGGCGCCAGGGTCACGTTGCGCGTGTGGACGTTCAGGATCTTCTCCCGGCCCTTCAGGTCGGGCCGATCGATCGCCACCCGGCGGTCGAAGCGGCCCGGCCGCAACAACGCCGGGTCGAGGATCTCGGGACGGTTGGTGGCGGCCAGGAGAATGACGCCTCGCTGAGTGTCGAAACCGTCCATCTCCGCCAGGAGCTGGTTCAACGTCTGCTCCCGCTCGTCGTGGCCAGCCAACACCGGGCTCACGCCCCGCGCCTTGCCGATGGCGTCCAGCTCGTCGATGAAGACGATGCTGGGCGCCTTGTCCTGGGCCTGCGCGAACAGGTCGCGTATCCGCGCCGCGCCGATGCCGACGAACATCTCCACGAAGTCCGAGCCGCTGAGGCTGAAGAACGGCACCCCGGCTTCCCCCGCGACCGCCTTGGCAAGGAGCGTCTTGCCGGTGCCGGGAGACCCCACGAGCAGGACGCCTTTCGGGATCTTTCCTCCGAGGCGGCGATATCGCTCGGGCCGCTTGAGAAAGTCCACGATCTCCATCAGCTCGCTCCGCGCTTCGTCGATACCGGCCACGTCATCGAAGGTCACGCCGGTGCTGCGCTCGACGTAGACCTTGGCCCGGCTCTTCCCGAGGGCGAGAAGGCCGCCCTGCGCGTTGCCCATCCGCCTCATGACGAGCGCCCACAACCCGACGAACACCAGCGCGGGGATGACCCAGGAGAGAAGGGCCGTGAGCCAGGTATTTTCCACGCTCCCGGTGAACGTCACGTGCGCCGCTTCGAGCTCGGCGACGAGGCCTGAATCGTCGACGCGCGCGGTGACGAACCGATGCACGCCTCCGCCATAGCGCTTCAGCTCGTCGATCTTCTCTTTCGGAAGGAGTCCCTCCAGCCCGTTGGCGGCGAGCGTGCCGGTGATGACCTGCTTGCCGAGCACGAGGTTGCTGACCTTGTCCTTCCCCACAAGCGACTTGAACTCGCTGTACGAGAGGTTCTCCACGTGCGGGGCGAGCACGAACGCCTGGATCAGCAACAGCGTGAGAACGGCCGCGACGAAATACGAGATGGTGAACTTCTGTTGCTTGGGTTCCATGCTGTTCAGACGACGACAGCCCGGCGCACGGTGCACGGCTCGTCGTTTTTCGGCAAGAACGCGAAGAGTTACGTGACGTGTGCCGTTCCGAGCGGTCGGGAGCGTCTCAAGTGTCGGGACGAACGATCAGTCCACGTGACCACTCCACGCACTTCGCCTCCGGCGACGACACCTCGTCGGCGCCGCGGTGACTCGGGCGGATCTGAACCGCGCGCGGACCGAGGCTTGGTGGGGCGATCCCGTGACGGTCAACCCTGACCAGGTTCTCGCGGCTCGCTGACGAGGGCGAATCTCGCTGACGCTTGAAGTCGTTTCTCCGGACGCCGGGCCTCGGCCCGGCGCCAGAGACTCGATACGTTCCTACCGCCCCGGCGCGTCACACACGCCGGCCGCGGCATCGAACCAACCGCCCTTCTGCTGGCACGCCTGCCCACGCGTCTTCATGGGCGTGGTCGCCGGATGCGCGACGACAGCGCTCGTCTGCGGCGCGGCCGCGACGTCGCCGCTCTGGGCGCGCACTGCCACTCCCGAGCCTGCAGTCAGTACGACCGTTCCAAGCAACACCATCACGTACTTGCGAAGCATCGTCTTCCTCCTGTTCGGTTCTGAGTTGTCCCGAGGCCGCCCATTGCAGCCTTCACTCTTCCGACGCCTGTGCCGAGAGCAGCGGCACGGCTGAGACGGTTCTCATCTCCTTCTTATCGGTGCCTCATCACCGCGCCCCCGGCTTTCACGTTGTTGCGCAATCTACGCCGCGATCGCGGCGCTCGATCCCTGGCGGGCGTCACAACAACGGTGCAGTGCACCGACGAAAAGGAGGAGGGCAGATGAATCGCAAGGGATCGCTCATCACAGGCGTGGCGCTGGCAGTGATGCTGGGCACGGGGCTCACCGCAGCGGTGCCAGGCGTAGGTCTCCAGATGGCCAGCGCGCAGGATCAAGCGCAGGGGACCCTCGCCGATCAGTTCTTCCTAGTCGACTTCACCGCCAAACCGGACGGACACGGCAAGGCCAGGATCACCGGATACGCCTACAACAAGGACCAGAGATCCGTGGACCAGGTCCAGCTCCGGATCACCGAGCTCGATGCGTCCGGCCAGCCGCTCGGGAGTTTCGTCGAGCCGATGCTCGAAGAGGTGCCGGCTCTGGGTCGGACGTACTTCGACGTGAAAGTTCCCAGCCAGGCGGCGTCCTACCGAGTGGCGGTGGACTCGTGGAACACCGTGGAGCTCGGGAAGTAGCGGCCCCCGGGGGAAGGCGCTCCCGCGACGCCAGTTGAAGAGCATGTCGGCAAAAGCGTGCAGGAGTTCGTGGTGGAGAACCACCGGACGCAGCTGATCGCCGACTGGCAACGCCCTGTGACGTCTCCTAGTCCCAGAGCATCCAAAGTGGTGTATGCGTCAGCTCGGTCTCGTGGGCCTGAAAACTCCTGAAGGGAAAGATTCACATGACGCGACTCGACATCAATGGCAAAGCTGTGAACCTCGAGGAGGTGCCCGCCGACACGCCGCTGCTATGGGTACTGCGTGACGAGCTCGGACTCACCGGCACGAAGTTCGGATGCGGCATGGCGCTCTGCGGTGCCTGCACCGTGCACCTCGACGGGACGCCGACGCGCGCGTGTGTCACGCCGATCTCGGCCGCGCAGGGCAAGAAGGTCACGACCATCGAGGCGATCGGCGCGACGCCGATCGGCAAACGCGTCGAGGAGGCGTGGCGCGGCCTGAACGTTCCGCAGTGCGGCTACTGCCAGAGCGGGCAGATCATGCAGGCCGCCGGCTTGCTCGCGAGGACACCCCAGCCCACCGATCACGATATCGACGAGGCAATGGCCGGCAATATCTGCCGGTGCGGCACCTACCAGCGGATTCGCGCGGCGATCAAGGCCGCGGCAGGAGGGGCGTGAGATGGCGGCGATTCTCGAGAATCTCAGCCGTCGACACTTCCTCGTCGGCGGTGCCGCCGTCGCCGGAGGTCTCGTGGTCGGGCTGCGCCTACTGCCGCGCGGATCCGCGAGCAGCGCGCCGGCGGCACCGGCGATCGACGTGCCTCGCTTCAATCCCACGGCGTTCGTGTCCATCGACGAAACGGGACTCGTCACGATCGTGGCGCACCGATCCGAGATGGGCCAGGGCGTCCGCACCGCCCTGCCGATGGCGGTCGCGGACGAGCTCGAGGCCGACTGGTCTCGCGTGCGTGTCGTGCAGGCCGTCGGAGACGAAGCCACGTACGGCGGACAGAACACGGACGGCTCGCGAAGCGTGCGTCACTTCCTCTCACCCATGCGCGAAATGGGCGCCGCCGCGCGCCAGATGCTCGAGACGGCCGCTGCGAGAAGGTGGGACGTGGACGTCTCGCAGGTCCGAGCGCGCAATCATCAAGTCGTCCACGCGGCGACGGGTCGGACGCTCGGATACGGCGAGCTCGCCGCGGCCGCGCGTGACCTGTCGGTACCACGGCCGGAAGCGCTCAGACTGAAGCGGCCGGAAGATTTCCGGTACATCGGCAAGGACATGCCGATCGTCGATCTCGCCGAGATGACGAGCGGCCGAGCCGGTTACGGCATCGACGGCAGGCTGCCGGGCATGAAGTACGCGGTGATCGCCCGCCCTCCCGTCTACGGCGGTCGTGTCGCTTCGTACGATGACACCCCCGCCCTCGCGGTGCCCGGCGTCGAGCGCGTCGTGAAGCTGGAGGGCACGCCCCCGCCGTCAGGGTTTCAGCCGCTCGGAGGCGTGGCCGTCATCGCGCGTAACACGTGGGCGGCCATCCAGGGCCGCAGCAAGCTGAAGATCATCTGGGACGACGGGCCGAATCGGTCCTACGACTCGACGGCCTACAAGACGCAGCTGGAAGAAACAGCACGCCGGCCCGGGAAGGTCGTGCGCAACCAGGGGGATGCGCCGGCGACCCTGGCGTCCGCCGGCCGCGTCGTCAAGGCGGACTACTACGTTCCGCACCTCGCGCACGCGCCCATGGAGCCGCCGGCCGCTGCGGCGAGCGTGGCCGATGGACGGTGCGAAGTATGGGCCTGCACGCAGAATCCTCAGGGCGCGCGCGACGAGGTCGCCAAGGCGCTCGGGATCCCGGCCGACCGGGTCAAGGTGAACGTGACACTGCTCGGCGGCGGCTTCGGCCGCAAGTCGAAGCCCGACTACGTCGTGGAGGCTGCACTGCTCTCACGGGCCGTCGGCGCTCCGGTCAAGGTCACGTGGACCCGCGAGGATGAGATCCACCACGACTACTATCACACGGTCAACGCGCAGCATCTCGAGGCGGCGCTGGACGCTCGGGGCCGCGCCATCGCCTGGCTGCACCGCGCGGTGTTCCCGGCCATTCCGTCGACGTTTCAGCCGAATGTCATTTACGCGAGCAACGGCGAGCTGAGCCAGGGCGTGCTCGACGTTCCATATGACATTCCGAACATCCGGTGCGAGAACGGCGAGGCGGAGCCGCACGTCCGTATCGGCTGGTTTCGCTCCGTGCTCAACATTCCGCACGCCTTCGCGGTCTGCTCGTTCGCGGACGAGCTCGCCTACGCGGCCGGCCGCGATCCGAAGGACTATTTGCTCGAGCTGCTGGGTCCGCCGCGGCACGTCGATGCGGGCCCGCACTACGAGAACTACGGCGACGACCGCAAGGTCTACCCGATCGATACGGGGCGCTTGCGCCGCGTGGTGGACGTCGTGGCCGAGAAAGCCCAGTGGGGACGGCGCCTTCCCGCGGGCCACGGCCTCGGCATCGCTGTTCACCGGAGCTTCGTGAGCTACGTCGCGATCGTGGTCGAAGCCGCGGTCGGCAAGGATGGCACGGTCTCGGTGCCACGTGTCGACATGGCGGTGGATTGCGGGTTCGCTGTGTATCCCGACCGGATCCGTTCCCAGATGGAGGGGGCCGCGGTGATGGCGCTGAGCTCGGCGCTCTACGGCGAGATCACGTTCCGTGAGGGGCGCGCGCAGCAGAGCAACTTCAACGATTTTCAGGTGGCGCGCATGAACGTCGCGCCGTCCGACACGCGTGTTTACATCGTCGGCGGCCCGGAGCCGCCGGGCGGGGTCGGCGAGCCCGGCGTCCCACCGTTCGCTCCCGCGCTGTGTAACGCGATCTTCGCCGCGACCGGCAAGCGGATCCGCCGCCTGCCCATCGCGGATCAGCTGCGCAGCTGATGGAGGATCGGTGATGTCGAAGATCGCGTTTCTCGGGCTGGGGCAGATGGGGACGCCGATGGCGATGCGGCTGCTGGAGGCCGGCCATGACGTTCGTGTGTGGAACCGGGACCATGATCGCACCGTGGCACTGTCGCAACGAGGAGCGAGCGTCGCGGTGTCCCCGTCCGACGCCGCGGCCGACGTGGAGTTCGCCATCACCATGCTGGCCACACCCGAGGCGGTGAACGACGTGCTGTTCGGTCCGAGTGGGCTCTCCGAGACGCTCGGTCCGGGGCAGATCCTCATCGAGATGTCGACGATCGGTCCGAAAGCCTTTCGCTCGGTGGCGGCCCGGCTGCCCGACGGCGTGGGCGCCGTCGACGCGCCCGTGCGAGGCAGTGTCCCGGCGGCGACCTCGGGCCGCCTCGACATCTTCGTCGGAGCCGCGAACGATGACTTCGAGCGGGTGCGGCCCATCCTCGAGTCGCTCGGCGACGTGCGGCACATCGGTGCGCGCGGATCGGGAGCGGCGATGAAGCTCGTGGTCAACGCGACGCTTGGCGCCGCGATCGTCGCCTTCGGCGAGGCCCTCGCGCTGGCGACGTCCCTCCGTCTCGACCGCACGGCCGTGTTGGACGTGCTCGCCGAGTCGCCGATCGGACCGTCCGTCCGCGCCAAGCGCGCCAACGTGGAGGCGAGCCGCTATCCGCCGAGCTTCAAGCTGCGGCACGCGACCAAGGACATGCAACTGGTCACCGAGGCCGCCGAGGCTGCGGGCCTCGACCTGAAGGAGGCGCGCGCCGCCTGCGCCTGGCTCGACGAAGCGCTTCGCCACGGCGCGGCCGACCTCGACTACTCCGCGGTGGTGGCCACGATCCTGTCGAGCGCTGAGCCTACAGCGAGCCGAGGATGATGGGAGCCGACGGCGTGACACTCGCGGAGGTGTCGTGGAGGTCGTTATGATCGACTGGCTCGTCGCGACGAATGGTGGCGTTGTTCCACTGATCCTCAGGCTGACCCTTGCCGTTGTGATGTTCCCACACGGCGCGCAGAAGACGCTCGGATGGTTCGGCGGTTACGGCTTCAGGGCCACCATGGCGAACTTCACGAAGTCCGGCTTCCCGCCGGCTCTTGCATTCCTTGCCGTGATTGCCGAATTTCTGGGCCCGCTCGGCCTGGCGATCGGCCTGCTCACGCGCGTCGCGGCGCTCGGCATCGCGGCCGTCATGCTCGTGGCGATCCTCGTTCACAAGCAGCACGGCTTCTTTATGAACTGGTCGGGTACACAAGAGGGCGAGGGCGTGGAGTACCACCTCCTCGCGCTTGGCGCGGCGGCCGCGTTGATCGTCAACGGCGCCGGCGCGTGGTCGATCGACGCGCTCATCGCTCGCTGACCTCCTGAGAAACGATCACGGAGACGTCCAGATGCGAACTTCTCAGCCCCACCACGAACCAGCCGAGCACAACGACTTTCGACGTCATCATTGTCGGCAGCGACCGGCCGATCGTTCAGATCCTCGCGCGGAAGTGGGCCCGAGAGCACGCTAAAACCCATTACTAGAGGAAGTCTCATGATACTGCGCCCGGACAGCTCGCTGCCCTCACGATGATGGGACTCGGTATTGCCGCCGGTGCGGCGGGCCTGGCCGCGCTACATGGTGGAGTGGCGAGCGCAGCCGAGGCGTCCCTGCTGCCGCCCGGCGCAAAATCGCTCGAAGATCTCACCGCTCGCCTGAGCAAGACACCGCGACGCCGGGACTTCAAAACGGTGCCGATGATCCTGAACGATCCGGATCAATGGGATCACGCCGCGCTGTCCGCGGTGATCGCGTATCGTGGCGCGCCCAAGCAGGTCCGGGACAACACGGAGATCTCAAGCCCGTGGCTGAACCTCAGGCGCAACGCGTTGAACCCGGACGATGAAAAGACCGATCCGGCGGGAAACTCAGGCGCGCGGGGGGCCTGCGGCGTGATCGAGCACTGAGCGGCGCCACACGTCGCCTCGTGAAACGCGCGGCAGAAAAGGACCCTGCGAGCGAGGCGACTCTGATACTAGGCTTGGTGCCTTTCGAGGTAGTATCGATGAACCAAAGATGGTCATGGGGCCGAAACAATCCGTTCCGGATTCGGCACGTGATCGATCGGACAACCCTGCCGTCCTCGTTCGCTGTTCTTCGCGCCAGCTCGTCCAGGGTGCTTCTCGTGCTCTCACCCGGGACGATCTCAGAGCAGTGGATGACCATGCGACAGTGCCAGGTGAACCAGGGCCATACGCATACGACGTTCCGCGTGCGCCTCTATGATCTCACGCCACGGACGACGTACTACTACACGGTCACCTCCGAGGAGAGCAATGGGACGAGTGACGGTGTGAAGAGCACCGTCCGCACGTTCACCACACCCGCCCCTGGCGAGATCATCGTGGGGGCTCGCCCCTAACTGAAGGCTTATGGCCGCGGGCCGTCGCCGTCTACCCAACCTTGGTGCGGTCCGCCACGGCTGGGAGGGGGAAGCCGCGAGCGAGAAGGGCGGACGTCTTGCGGTCGCGTTTCGCGTCCTTGCGGAAACCGCACGCGGGCGCCACGCCGCGCCGCCACCGCCGTCACAAGAATGGCACTTCCATGACGGCGTCACCAAGTCCGCGGCCGCCGCTTCCGCCCTTCGACCGCGACGCCGCGATCCAGAAAGTCCGGCTTGCTGAGGACGCCTGCAACACTCGTGACCCGCAAGAGTCGCGACCGGCTACTCCCCGGACAGCGTGTGGCGCAATCGCGCGGAGTTTCTCTGCGCGGGATCAAGGACTCCCCGCCGTATATGCACGACGGGCGCCTCTTGACGCTGGAGGATACGGTGGAGTTTTTCAACCTCGTGCTGGGCGTGCAGCTGACGCCGCAGGAGAAGGCGGCCCTGGTCGCCTTCATGCGCCAGCTGTAGCTGCAAGTCAGGTGGACGCCTCCGTGCCCGTCGACGAAACCGCACTCGGCGAGACCGCCCGGGTAGAGGTCCGGTCGGAGCTCGAGCGCCCGGCCCATCTCGCGCAGGAAGAGCTCGCGGAGAGCGACGAGGTCCTCGCAGGCACCGAGCGCACGCTGCGGCGGCCGGCTGCCGCCGAGCGTGCGTGTGCGCAGCGGGGCGCTTACATCGGCACCGGCGCCTCGACGAGATGCTCGCCGAGGAACCAGACTTGCAGCTCGTTGGTGCGAATCACGTCGCTGACCAGCAGATCGTTCGTTCCGTCGTCCCCGTCTTCGGCCGCCTGCCGCGCCATGGCGCGCGCTTCTTTCAGGATGATCTCGTGGGCGTGCAGGAGCCGCGAGATCTGCACCGGCACGGCCTCTCGCCCGCGGGGCAGGCGCGGGATCAGCGTCATCTCCGCCACGTCATGCGCCATCGCAATGCTGACACCGCCGAGTGACTGGATGCGCTCGGCGAGCGCATCCACCATGTCGCTCTGCTCCTTGAAGTGCTTGTCGAACAGAAGGTGCAGCTGGTAGAAGCTCGGTCCGGATACCTGCCAGTGATGCTTCTTGTACATGTCCGCCAGCGTCTTCGTGTCCGCCAGCACCTGGTTGAGATTGTCGACGCTGGCCGCGCAAATCGAGGCGTCGAGCGCGATCGGGAGTCTCGCAACCGTCCCGAAATGCTGGATCTCCTTCGACGTCTCAAGGCCGATGGGGCGCACACGGTCGACGACCGTCCCATTCGCGCTCTTTTTGTTCAGCATGGTTCCGTTTCCTCCTCTGTCTTCGCTTTACGTTTTGGGCAGTTGTCCGCTGCAAAGCCGAGTGGACGCTCCTCTTCGCCCGTCACCTCGGCGGCGGAACACTGGCAAACAGCGTGGTGAGGCCTTCCGCCATCGTCGGGTGCGTGAGGATGGCGTCGCGCAAACCGGTATACGGCAGGCCAGCCAGCATCGCCGTCTGCACCGCGGCCACGACCTCACCCGCCTCGGGGCCCAGGATCGTGAAGCCGAGAATGCGGTCGCCGTGCGAGTCGACGAGCGCCTTCATGAAGCCGCCGCTCTCTGAGATCGTCCACGTCCGCAGCACCGCACTCATCGGCAGCTTCGCAACGCGCACCCCGATGCCGCGGCGGTGCGCCTCCGCTTCGCTCAGGCCGACTCGCGCGAGTGGCGGGTCGGTGAACATGCAGAACGGGACGAGCCGGTCGCGGGTGGAGCGATATGCTCCGGCCAGGTTATCGCGAATGACACGGAAATCATCGAAGGACACATGCGTGAACTGTGGGCTCCCGGCGCAGTCGCCGAGCGCCCACACCTCGGGTGCGCTCGTCTCCAGGCGATCGTTGACGGCGACGTAGCCGTGCGCGTCCAGTTCGATGCCGGCCTTGTCCAGGCCGATCGCCGCGGTGTTCGGCGTGCGTCCCGCCGCAACGAGGATATCGCTGCCCTCGATGGTCCGGTCGCCCTGAGCCGTGCGCACGGTGACGCTGACGCCTTGTCCAGAGCGCCCCTTCACGCGTCGGGTCTCAGCGGCAACGAGCACCTCGATACCTTCGTCGCTGAAGATTCGCGCGATCGCATCGGCGACGTCGGGATCCTCGCGACCGGCCAGCCGCGGCCCTTGCTCGACGATCGTGACGCGGCTTCCGAAACGCCGGTACGTCTGCGCCAGCTCGAGGCCGACATATCCGCCGCCGAGCACGATCAGGTAGGGCGGAACGCGGTCGAGCTCGAGCGCCTCGATATGCGTGAGTGGCGCGGCGGCGGCCAGGTCCGGGATCGGCGGAATCGTGGCATGAGTTCCTACGTCGAGGAACACACGGTCTCCCGACAGCACTCGCGTTCCACCGTCGTTCAAACGCACTTCCAGCGTCTTCGGCGCCACGAAACGGCCGGTCCCCATGACGAGCTCGGCGCCGCTGGCCTTGTAGCGCTCGAGGTGCATGGCGATCAGCCCGTCGACCATGTGGCGCTTCCGCTCGCGCACGCGGACCATATCGACCACGGCGGAGCCCGTCACCATCCCGAACTCCGCCGCATGCTTCACCAGCGTCGCGATCTTCGCGCTCCAGACCTCGCTCTTGCTCGGAAGACAGTTGACGTTCGGACAGGAGCCGCCGATCCATCGCCGCTCCACGACGACGGTGCGGTGCCCCGCTTTGGCCATGTGCCACGCCAGGTACTTGCCGCCCTCGCCACTGCCGAGGACGAGGACGTCAACGCGCTCCACTCCATGGGAGGTCATGGCGCCATCCGCCTCAGCATTCCGTCCCTCACGATCAGCGTGTGAAACAGGATCGCGCCGACGTGAGCCATGAACGTGAGGAAGAAAAGGTACGCGAGGATGGTGTGCACCTTCCGCAACACCGCATACAGCACGGCGTTGTGCGGAAGGATGAACGGCAGATGCACGGAGCCGTGAAGGACGATCGGATAGCGCGCAGCCGACAACATTCCCCAGCCGACCAGCGGGAGCACGAGCATCAGCCCATACATCGCCAGCTCTGACGCGGTGGCCGCCAGACGCTCCGCGCGCGACATCGTGGCCGGAAGCGGCGGAGGTGGATTGATGAGCCGGTTCACGAAGCGAACGACGACGAGAATCAGAATGGCGATACCCAGCGGGCGATGGATCGACACGAGCGCGTGGTAGTCACCGAGCGAGACCACCATGGCCACGCCGATGCACAGCATGATGAGGACCATCACGGCCATCGTCCAGTGCAGCAATCGCGAGACGGCGGGGAATCGAGGTTGGGCCGGCATCTCAATCCCCGCGACGCACGTCGGCCGGCGTGATCGGGCTCGGCTGCTTTGCCTCGCCTTCACGCCTGGTAAAGGACTGTGAGTACACCGCCGAACGCGCACTCAGCAGCGGATCGTCCGAGGGCGCGATGCCAGCGGGCAGCACCAAGGGGTCGAAGTTGATGTCGGTCGCGGCACTGGTGTCTTCCGCGTCGACCCGATCGAGCGTCAGGGTTCCCACATCGACTCGTTCCCGTCCCGCTGGCCACGCGACGGTGGCGTCGTGAGTGGGATCGCCTGGTTGCCCGATGACGAGGATCAACTGCCATCGCAACGGCTGCCGGTGAATCTGCGCGATCAGTGCATCGAACAGATAATTCTTGTCCTGGACTGACGAAGCGGTGCTCGCCGCCTCGAACGGCTGCATCGGCGTCAGGACCCACCGGACCGGGACCGAAGCGCCCGTCGAATTGACGAGGCGAAATGCATTCAGACCATGAAACGTGCTGTTGTCGAACCCCGAGGCGAGCGGCTGGCCCTTGATGACGTTCATCGCCTGCACGATTTCCGGGTGGCGGTCGAGAAACGCCTGCACGGCGGCGGGGTCCGGCTTGCCCGTGTTGGGATCCGGCTTCGAGGCGACGAGCCGTTGGTAAAACGCCTCGGGCGTTCTGAACGGGAACACCGGCAGGTTGATCATCGCGGTTCGCCACACTTCGCCGTCCGGCAGATTGAATTGAAGCCCGAGGCCGCGCACCGCATCGGCGCCGTCGGCGACGTCCGGTTGGCCGCCGGACAAGGAGAAGCGCCCGACCACGGGCACGCGGCCGGGGTGGAAGACAGCCGCCTTCGAGAAACGCGCTCCATTCCCGTTGCTTTCGAAAACTCCGGAAACGCCCACGCCTTTGGCATGGTTGCGACGAAAGCCGGCATGGACGCCGTCGACGCGCTCGAACGCGTCGGTGAATCGGGCCGGCGTCAGATTGTTCGGACTGAGCCAGCCGCCGAGATAGGCGAAGGCTCCTGCGACGACTACGAGAGCGACGCCGATCAGTGCCAGTCGGGCTACCGTGATGGCGATGCTCAGGGGCCGGCGCTCGGTTTCTACCGGTGCCTCGAGGTAGGTCGACATCTTCCACTCCAGTCAAATCGAAGAGCATGGCGGCGTACTTCGGCCCTTGACTACCGTTGGGACGCGCTCATCCTGAGCGCCGAGTGCATTGACTGAAGGTTTCCGCAAGAATCTGAAAGCCAGCGCGCCCCTTCTGCGTCCGCGTTCACTTCAGACTGGCCGAAGAGCAGTTGACCAACCGCTTCTTCGGGCAGATTCTCTGGCTGGTCGGGGGCGATCCCTGGAAGCCGAGGCCGGCCCCGGCATCCTCGTCGCAGTGCAAGACGCGGGTATCGGGGCGGCGCATGACCTCGAGAAGCTCTTCGATCCCTTCTTCACGACCCTCCGAGAGCCCGTGGGAAAGCACCTCGGGCCCTATTCTCATCAAGAGCCGTGCGCAGTATGCCGTTTCAGAACGACGAGCGAGACGACCAGCGCCACGATCATGAGGGTCAGCAGTCCGAGCTCGAGCATCGCCGCCCGGAACACCGCGGTGTTGCTCTCGACCAGTCGCGCAAACTCTGCGGTGAGCACGAGGAGGCGACGGATCGTGGCGATCAGCAGCTGCACGGCATGGCCTGGCAGCGTGTCGGCCAGCAGCGTGTGCCCGAACGAGATCGCCCCCGCGACGAGCGCGCGAGCGCCGTCGCCGCCAGCACCGCGCCCAGGCCCACATAGACCGCGTCCTCGACCCTGATGAACGCTCGCATGATCCATTCGCGCCACGGATGGGCGTCCAGCCGGTGCCGCGTGCCGTTCATCGCATCAAGGAATACTGCGCCGACTTCCTCAGCGTCATGTTCGTTGAGAGGGCGACCTGCGGGCAACGAGGGAGAGACATCCGAATCGTTCCGACTGCGGGCACAAGACCATCGAACACGAAGGCCACAAGGACTATCTTCACGACGGGCACCTGCATCATGTCCACGAGGGACACGTCGACGAGCACGTTCTCGGCGCGGGCAAGATGAATCCGGCTGGCTGCACGCCGCCCGATGCGGCCACCGGACACGCCGCGAGCCATACCCACGGCGGAACGTGTGGACATAGCGCGGTTCCGCACGGCGACCATGTCGACTGTGTCGTCAACGGACATTTGCATCACCCGCACGACAAGCACTGTGACGACCACGGGGCCGTACAGCTCGCCCGAAACTAGCGTGCGGGTGGACGACTAGCTTCCTCGGCTTCGACTGGCAAGGAGTGGAGGGCGCCGCAGAGGTAGCTGTCGGGGCCGCGTGCCGGCCCCGATCAGCAGGATGCCCTGTCTCAACTCTCAACGGTGGCCTCCGCCGCCGCCGTGCCCGCCGCCGCCACCATGCCCGCCGAAGCCGCCGCCATGCCCGCCGAAGCCACCACCATGCCCGGCGAAGCCGCCATGGCCACCTTCGCCGCCATGCCCGGCGAAGCCTGAGTGCCCGTGCGCAAAGCCGTGGCCCCACCCGCCATGATCGAAGTGGCGATGATCGAAGTCGTGATGTCCCCAGCCACCACCGACCCAGCCATCGACGTATACGTCGGGGCCGTAAACGTCAGGGCCGTAACCAACGGGCCCGTAACCAACGGACTCCCCGCAAGCCGACAGACCAAAACCGACGCCGACCAGCAGGAGCACCAGTATCGTTCTCGCTCGCCCACGATTCATCGCTGCCCCCTCTTACATCCGGTCGTATACATCGACGTAGCTCGCGGTGTGGCCGGCTCCGTCGGTCAATACGCCTTTGCATGTCATCTTCTGGTGGTCCGCCGAGACCGTGCACGTCTGGACGTCCGATCGTCCGGCGGGGCCCTTGAACGTCGTCTGCAGACCGCTACCGATCAGACGGACCGACGCGGTCGTGTCGCTGCTGATGCGATGGGACTCGCCGTCGGCTCCACCCGCGAGCGTCACAACATGGGGTTGACCGTCTGGCGTCACGATCCTCACCGACCATGTCACCGAGTTACGATCCGCACGCGAGATCTCGCTCACGACATCGTTCGGCGGCGGTTCGCCGGGTGGCAGAGTGGATTGCGCCCGGTTCCAGTGCCACCGGCCGACGAACGGGTTGCTCTCTGCCCACGCGGCACCGGCGGCCAGCGCGACACAAAGGCCCATGATCACTGTGGTCCCTCGAATTCGAGTCATTTGCGTCCTCCTTCTCTCTTGTGATGACCACGGTCGACCCGTGCGCGACCGACGCCAAAAATTTGCGCAACAATCCGTTGATCGTCTTTCACCGGTGTCCCGCGCGGCTACGTCCCTCGCCGTGGGCGTGCCGACCCCACGTCACCGGGGGCCACCGAGCGTCGTGTATCGCTCGTCTCCGGCATCGCGATCCAGAGACACCCCAAGGCGATCGAGGCCACGGCGGACAGCGCCAGGAACGCCGCGTCGTAACCGAGATGGTGGACGATGAGTCCGCTGACAACGTGACTGAGCGAAGCCCCGAGGCTGATCGCCGTGCCGATGGCGCCATTGGTGAGGTTGAACCGCCCCGTCCCCCCAGTGAGATCGGCGACCACCAGGACTGCAGCGACTCCGAAGATGCCGGCGCCAACGCCGTCGAGAATCTCAATGGCGATCAGCGCGATGGGATCCCCGGTCAGTGTGTACAGCACGCCGCGAATCGGCAGCACGCTGAACCCGATCATGAGGACCCACTTTCGGCCGTGGACCGTGCAGGCGCGTCCGGCCCATGCCGCCACCGGCATCATCACGAGCTGCGCGGTGATGATGCACGCCGACATGTAGAGAGGCGCGCTATGGTCGTTCCCCTGCGATAGGACTTGTCCGACCAGGGGCAGCATCGCGGCATTCGCGAATTGAATTAGCACCACACAGAGCCCGAAGATCCCGATGCGGCGATCCATCAGCAGCGCCCGCACGCTCGAGATGCACGTGGACGGCTTTCGGTTTGATCTCGCCTCCGCCCTGGCGCGCGAGCTCCACGCCGTGGATCGCCTGTCCGGGTTCTTCGACCTGATCCATCAGAATCCGGCCATGAGCCGCGTGAAGCTGATCGCCGAGCCCTGGGACGTCGGCGAGGGTGGTTATCAGGTGGGCAACTTTCCGCCGCTGTGGTCCGAGTGGAACGGCAAGTATCGCGACACCATCCGCGACTTCGTTCGCGGCGCCGACCAGACGCTCGCCGAGTTCGCGTCGCGCTTCGCGATCCGGGGGCAGGCCGACATCGGCTGGTTCAAGCCCGACGGCACCGAGATGACGGAAGGCGACTGGGGACAGAGCTTCGCGAAATCCCTCGGCGTCTTTCTCAACGGCCAGGCCATCGCGCACCCGGACGCGCGCGGTGAGCGCGTGGTGGACGCGAGCTTCTACGCGCTCTTCAACGCACATCACGAGCCTCTGGCGTTCACGCTGCCGACGCGGGACTGGGGCGATCGCTGGGTCACCGTCCTCGACACGAGCGCGCCGCTGCCCGAGGAAACCGATCGCCTCGTGAAGGCGGGCGAGCAGGTACAGGTACGGGACCGCTCGGTCATGCTCCTGCGGCGCGCCGACTGACGGGACGCGGTGGGGCGCGCGCCGCGTCACAGGGACGTCGGAGCTCGCCCGGCCGATCGCACCAAGGACTTTCACGTTATTGCGCAAACTGCGCAGCGACCGCACCGGTCGGTCCCCTGCGCGGCGTCACAACCCCGAGTCAAGTGCAGGGCACCGACGAACGGGAGGAGCGCCGATGAATCGCAAAGGATTGCTCGTCACAGGAGTGGCACTCGCAGTGATGCTTGGCATGGGGCTCACCGCCGTGGTGCCGGGCGTGGGGGTCGAGACGGCCCGCGCGCAAGATCAGGCGCAGGGAACGCTCGCCAATCAGTTCTTCCGAGTCGACTTCACAGCCGAGCCAGACGGACATGGCACGACCAGGATCACCGGTTACGTCTACAACACCGACGGCAGAGCTGCCGACCAGGTCCGCCTACGGATCACCGAGCTCGATGCGTCGGGCATCACTCTCGCGAATTACGTCGAGCCTATGCTCGAGACCGTACCTGCCCTGGGTCGGGCGTATTTCGATGTCAAGGTTCCCGACGAGGGGTTGTCCTACCGCGTGGCCGTGGACTCGTGGAACACCGTGGAAGAGGGTTCGAAGTAGGAACGCGCGGCGGCCTTGATGGCGGTGCTCGTCATTGGGCGGCGCCCGATGGACCAACCGAACTGTTCCCTCCGCCTGTTTTCGCAAGATCACGATAGCGGTCGGTAACGCAGAGATGCGGACTCGTCGTCACAATGGCAAGCGGATCAACCGCCTGCCCATCGCCAACCAGCTAGGAGGCTGACATGCACACGCGTCACGTTCTCGTCGTCGCCGCCGCGCTCCTGACCCTGTCCGGGTGCGCGGCCATTCGCCGGCAGGAGGCCGCCAGCACCGAGCAGCTGCTGGCCGCGGCCGGATTCCAGATGCAAGCCGCCGACAATCCCGAGCGGGTCCATGACCTCACCGCCATGCCACCGCTCAAAATCGTCGCGCGAAGCCAGGACAACAACGTCAGGTACACGTTCGCGGACCCGTACAAGTGCCGCTGCCTCTACGTCGGCGGCTCCAAGGAGTACTCGGCCTACCAGCATCTGGTGACCGAGCAGCAGATCGCGCAGGAGCGGATCTGGGCCGAAGAGGACGCGATGAACTGGGGTTTGTGGGGCCCGTGGTACTGGAGATGAAAGCCCTGGGGTTCGGACTCGCGCTGATGCTGGTGGCCACCGTGGCGTGGGGCCAGGACCAGCGGCCGCCGGCGACCGACGCGTTTCGTGTGAGCTGGGACCGGGAGACGGATCCCGTGGACCGGCGAATCGAGGGACGCGTCCCCAACGATTCGCCGTTCCGGGTCACCGACGTGCGCCTCGAAGTTCAGGGCCTCGACGCCGGCGGCCGCCCGGTGGGTCGGACGTTCGCGTGGGCGCTCGGTGACATCGCACCCGGCGGAGACTCGTCGTTCGTGACCGAAGCCGTGCCGGGCGCTGTCACCTATCGGATCACCGTCGTCTCGTACGACGTCGTGTCAGGGCCGGTGGCTCGCGAATCTCGCTGAAGGTGGCCCCGGCGGAGTGTTCCCTCCGCCGGGTCTCCGTGCCCGGACGCACCGCCC
>Ga0209056_10001342_pt1 | contig 27073 bp, 20 predicted proteins | sample GraSoiAngelo_114_FD_185876 | JGI IMG/M metagenome (GOLD analysis project Ga0209056, IMG submission 185876) | Grasslands soil microbial communities from the Angelo Coastal Reserve, California, USA - 14_0903_13_40cm (SPAdes) (version 2) | ecosystem: Environmental > Terrestrial > Soil > Grasslands... | reverse complement strand
CGAAATGAGTAAGCCGCCGGCCAAAGTTGTTGTGAACAAACCTTAAAACCATTGGTTGAGAGAGAGTTCACGGCTTCGGCCCGACGCTTCCGGCTGGTTGGATTTTCAGCAAGGTGCGGCAGATTTGACGGCGATGGCCATACTGATTATGTGTGTGCAATTCCGGGACTATTTTGGTCAACGCCGCGTCGGCTGCCTCTACCGGTCGGTTGAAGCTTGCTCGGGCAGTGAGCAACCGGTAGCGCGTATAGGACGTAGTCATCATGCGCCGCTTCGGTCCGCTCTAGCTTGATTTGGCGGACAAGCAGCGAAGCCACAATGGCGGCATCGACGGCAGCGGAATCTGCGCTAACCATTTAGGTAATGACCAGGGAGGAAATCGCCGGTATTCTCGAGCAGATCGCAACACTGCTGGAGTTGAAGGGCGAAAATCCATTCAAGGTCCGAGCTTATACGAACGCAGCGCGCGCGATCGAAACTTTCGGCGGGAACGTACCAAATTTTCAGGATGAAGAAGCAGTGGCGAAGATTCCGGGGATCGGGAAGAGCATCGCACTGAAAATTAAGGAACTCGCCGAGACCGGTTCCCTGAAATACCTCGAAGATTTGCGCGCCGAATTTCCGGAGGCCATTCTGGAGTTGTTCTCGATTCCCGGCTTGGGCGCGAAAAAAATCAAGGCGCTGTACGAGCAACTGCGCGTCAGTTCGATCGAGCAGCTGCGCCAGGCTTGCGAGGCGGGTCGCGTGGCGGAATTGCCTGGTTTCGGTGAAACAACGCAGGCGAAGATTTGCAAAGCGATCGAGGAACGAACCCGGCATTCCGGTTATTTTCAATTCGGGCAGATCGCGCATGAAGCGGAGACATTAAGAAACGATTTGGCAGGTCAATCCGATGCCATGCAGGTGGAGGTTGCAGGCAGTTACAGGCGGCGAAGAGAAATTGTGCATGATGTCGATCTGCTGGTGGCGACAAAAAACCCCGAGGCGATCACAAAATTTTTCGTTTCTCATCCATTGGTGGAATCGGTCATTGCCCAGGGGCCGACCAAATCGAGTGTGCGGCTTCGTTCAGGGGTTCAGTGTGACCTGCGTGTGGTGAGCACGGCAGAATATCCGTTTGCGCTCGCTTATTTCACCGGAAACAAGGAGCACAATATCGAGCTGCGCAGCCGCGCGCTTAAACGGGGCTGGACACTGAACGAATATCGACTCGGCCCGCTCCCGATTGACCCAAAGGCGAAAAAGAAAATCCGGCCGAAAAAAATTCCGAAGGTGCGTGATGAATCTGATTTGTACCGGGCTGTGGACCTCGATTTTATTCCTCCGGAACTGCGGGAAAACTGGGGAGAGTTTGACGCTGCCCAAAATCACGCGATCCCGAAATTGATCGAGAAAGAAAATTTGCGCGGCACATTTCACTGTCACACGCTGGCAAGCGACGGCCACAACTCGATCGAAGAGATGGCGGAAGCTGCGCAGGAGCTCGGGCTAGAGTATCTGGGCATCGCCGATCACAGCCGCAGCCAGATCCAAGCGCACGGGCTCGACGAGAAAAAACTGCTGGCGCAGGTCGCGGCGATTCGGAAGCTGAACAAAAAGTTCGACGGCTTCCGTCTTTTTGCTGGAGTGGAATGCGACATTCTTCGGGATGGTTCACTTGATTTTCCCGACGAAATTTTGTCGCAACTCGATTTCGTAGTCGCTTCTGTTCATTCTGCTCTTGGTCTGAGCGAAGCGGACATGACCGGGCGCATGGTTCGCGCGATGCAGAATCGGTTCGTGACTATGCTGGCGCATCCGACTGGCCGCTTGCTTTTAAAACGCGAGTCGTACCAGATCAATGTCCCCGCGATTCTCGACGCAGCGGCGCACACCGGCACTTGGATCGAACTCAACGCCGCTCCAAAACGGCTCGATCTCGATTGGCGTTGGTGGCCAATGGCGAAACAGAAGGGCGTCAAATGCGTAATTAACCCGGACGCGCACCGCGCCGAGCGTTTGCAGGATTTATGGTTCGGGATCGGCATCGCGCGCAAAGGCTGGCTCACCAAAGCGGATGTGGTGAATTGTTTGCCGCTCGGCAAAATCCAGAGCGTATTGCGAGCGAAGCGGGAAGTAGCGTAAGCGTCTCGCGTCCCAGTGTAGATACCCGCGCAAGCCAGAGGCTTACGCTACACTTTCTCGTTGTGGCATGAACATGACGAGGCATTTGCAGGCCCCGCCCGCCTTGATGAATTCGCTCATCGGCAATTCGTGGCAGCGGTAGCCGCGCTCGTGCAGCCTGGTCACGAGCTGGGGGGCGCCTTCGGGCAAAACAATGTCGCGCTCCAGAACAACCGCATTACATGAAAAATGCGTCGCCTCTTCCTGCGAAACATCAATTAGATCGATCACATGCTCGCGAATTGCGCGCTGGCCGTATTCATCGAACGCCATTGGAAACCAGAACGCCCCGCCGTCGGGCAACGGGCAAAAACACGTGTCGAGGTGATAAAAGCGCGGATCAACCAGTTCCACCGAGATCACCAGGCAGCCCAGCATGTCGGCGACGGCGCGATGCGATTGAATATCGGACCGAAATTTGTAGCCGCAAAAGAGCACGTCGCCGCCAAAGAGCGCATCGCCTTCGCCTTCGAAGTAACGATTTTCCGGCAGCCAACGCACTTCGTAACCGCGTTGCTTCATCCATTCCGCGAAGAACGGCTGCTCGCCGGCGCGCTCTTTGTGGCGGAAATTGCTGGGAATAAATCTGCGACCAACGGTTAGGCCGGCGTTGGCGGTGAAAACCATATCGGGAAGTCCCGGCTGCGGCGCAATCAGATGCACTTTGCGATCCAATTTTGAGAGGGTCGCGTGCAATCCTTCCCATTGCTTTTGCGCTAGCGCTGCCTCGGCGCCGCGGGCACGACTCATCCAGGGATTGATTTCGTATTCGATCCCGTAGTAATCGGGCGGACAAAGAAGCAGCTCGCGCATGGAATGGTCAATTTAGTCGCGAATACGGGAGTCGCTGAGATAATCGGCGAGTTCCCGAAGAAATGGTTCCACATCCGTGACCAGGCCAATTGACTGCAGCGGCTGATGCTCGACTGCTCTTTCCACTGCCGAAGGGTCGATATCCACGCAGACGGTTTTCACGCTGGGCGCCAGCATGCTGGCCACCGCAAGCGAATGCTGGATGGTTGCCAGCAGTAAGGCGTGCGTCACGTCGGCCAGTTTTTTGCGCATCACTTTTTGAGCTTCGATTGCGTCTGTCGTCACGCCCGGAATCGGTCCCTCATCGCGAATCGAGCCGGTCAGCACAATATCGACATTGTGCCGGACACACGCATGCATGATGCCGCTGGTGAGGATATTTTTTTGCACCGCTGCCGCGATTCCTCCCGCTTCGCGGATGGCATTGATCGCTCGCATATGGTTCTCGTGTCCGCCGCGCGCGAAGGCTAGGTCGGGGTTCACTCCCAAAGAGGTGCCAAACAACGCCCGTTCCACGTCGTAAGCAGCAAACGCGTTTCCGGCAAAAAAACGATCGACATATCGCGATTCGATGAGGCGCACCAAATGCCGGCTGGCGCCGGTGCGCACGATCGCAGGCCCGGCCACGACTGCGATTTTACCCTTCGCCGCGTGCGCGCGTCGCAATTCACCAGCCAGCTCGCGAATGATGGCCGATTTCGGTTCATCCGCGTCGATGATGGTGTTGATGAACTGAAAAAGATCCGTGCGCGATGTTGCGCGCTGCACCGGCACGACGCGGACACCCTGGTGACCGACCACGATCTCATCGCCTTTGTGCACATCGAAAAACTTTACCGCTCGGGCGGCGCGCCGTTTTCGATCAACTGCGATCGCGCTATTCATCATGGCAGGCCGCACTTCGATTTCTTTGCCGTCAAACCGGACGAAGGTTTGCTGGTTGGTCGTGACGTAGAAATCGCGCGGAAACACTCCGTCGGCGGGGGATGCGGCCAGTTGAGCGTCCGCGTGTTCGGCCACTTCGGCGCCGTGCTGTCGCAGGCGCAGAATCAATTCGTCCAGCGCCTCGCTTGTTTTGGCCGACACCTCGATTCGCGCGAAGCTTTGGTCGGCTCGTCTTTTACCGATCTTAATCTCACCGATCTTAAAATTCGCGCCGTGGGTCAGAATTTGATCCAGCACCTTCGGCAGAATCAGCGAGTCAATGATATGCCCGCGCAACTCGATCGTTTCCGAAAACATCCGCAAAGTTTAGCCAAGGAAAACGACCACGCCAGTTACCCGCAGATTGTTTTAGCGGCTTGTATCAGACGCGAAAGTTCAATAAATAGGCAGCGCCAATAATCGATATGGAAAAACCAAACGCACGCGGGCCTTCGCCGAACCGCAAAGCGCATCGCGCCCTGGGGCCGAAACTAAATCGAAAGATAAAGCGCCCGCCGCCGCTGCCTTCGAATAAAAACGTACCCAAACCGAAGTCCCAGTGTTGATCATTAGGTCCGGAATAGATGCACAAGGATTTGCCAGCTCTCACGACGAAGATTGCGGAGGTGCTTTCAAAAGGCTCCGAGTATCTCGTCACCCAGCCGGCCGAGCTGCGAGTTCTGCGTAACATGTCCGACGCGGAAATTCGAGACTTCGCGAGAAACCACGGCTGGCGCGTGATACATCGTCTCGGGGGACGGCAGGTTGAATTCTACAACGACGCGAGCGAGCGGGCGCCGTAGCCGGGATCGGTGATCCCGGCATTGAGCTGGACAGCGCAAAGCAGTTGGCTTACGTGTGCTGGCGCGTTCCAAATGGAAGCGACGAAGATTTATTTTATTGTTTTCGGCGTTTTGACGATCGTCGGCGGCATTATCGGTTACGTAAAAGCAGGCAGCGTGGCGTCGATCATTGCCGGCGCGGTCACCGGAGTCTTGCTGCTCGTAGGGGCGTTTCTTTTGCCGGAACATCGAGCGGCGGGATTAGCGATCGCGCTCATCATTTCGCTTTTACTCGCGGCGCAGTTCATTCCCAAATTTTTGCGAACTAGCAGATTTATGCCCGCGGGAATAATGTCGGTCCTGAGCGTGATCGGGATCATTGCGGCCATTGTCGCCTGGGTAAAAAAGTAATCGCGTGGGAAAAATTCGCCTTCGGACGTGGCGGCGGCTGGTGCTGGTCCTATTCGGCGCGCTTTTCGCTGCGATCATTTATCGCTGGATCTCGCTCGAACGACTACAGCGCGTCGCGCCGGCTGAATTACCGGCGATGCCAACACCGGAACCGACTCCGAGCCGCCCGCCGGTGATCACCGGAAAATTGGACACGGGTAAACTGTTCAACGGGATCACGCTCCGTTCGACAGTCGAAACGATCCCTGGCGCCGATGCCGCCACGGAACGCAGCCAGCCGGACAGTTACGTGCTCGATCTAAGACTTCAGGCGCGCGTGCCTTCGCCGAATAAGGCGATCGAAGAACTGGCGAAAGTCAGTCCCCAACTGCCGAGGCTGTTGCCCGGGCTGGCGTCGATGTTATCAGCCGATCCGGTTTCTCCGCTTTACGCTCAGCTTTACGACACAAAAGTCAGAATGCTGCGCGAAAACCTCGCCCGGCTCGATCTGCTTCTGTCGCGGCATAATTTCTTCGATTGCCAAACTGTTCTGCAACTTCAGCATCCACAGAGTCACCGAAAAGCGCTCCTGCTCCAGGCGGACATGGACGTGGATTCGGACGGTTCCGACGCGGATCGCATGCCTGCGAGCACGGGTGCGCCGACTAATTTCAAGCCGTCCACCAGTTATCGCTGGCCAAAGAAAACGGCTGCGCCGAATCCGTATCTCGCAGCGACCGAAGATGCATTGAAACGCGCAGAAGCTGAGTACGCGCTTGCAACTACCGCTCCCGCGCGAAAATCCAGCCTGCGCAACGCGATCGCACAAATGCGCGTCGAAATTGGCACGCTGAAAAAGTACAGCTTCCTCATCGGCGCCATTGACCCTTTTATCGTGGTGCCGGGCGCATTTACACATGGTCCTGAGCCAATCAAACCGGGCGATTATGCGCTTGTTATTTTCGGCGACTCGATTTATCCAGCCATCGTTGGCGACATTGGGCCCAATGACAAAGTCGGAGAGGCGTCGCTGCGCATCGCGAAACAGATCAACTCGCTTTCGACGCCGTACAATCGTCCCGTGAGCGATCTCAAGGTGAGCTACATCATTTTTCCTGGAACGGCGGACAAGCCATTTGGCCCGCCGGACTTAGAAAAAATTCACGCGCGCTGCGAAACACTGGTCAAAGAGCTCGGCGGTACCAGCGTGCCGTTGCATCACTGGGAAAACATCATCCCGCCTTCGCCCACTCCTAGCCCCACTGCGAGTCCTTCGGCATCTCCGAGCGTGGCGCCGTCGCCTTCGGCAACTGTGTCGGTTACACCGTCTATTTCACCGTCGCCGACATTTGCGTTTCCCGTTTCCAGTCCAACGGCAATCACGGCGACTAGTTCGACGCCTACCCCGAGGAACTCACCTGCGGTGAAGCGAAGTCGCATCAGGAAACGTAAGCCGTGAACCTGATCATCCGCGATGCTGTTGCGGCCGACCTGCCGGCGATCATCGAAATTTACAACGCCACTGTGCCGACGCGCATGGTAACGGCTGAGCTGGAGCCGACCACCGTCGAAGCGCGTTTGCCATGGTTTCGCGAACATTCGCCGCACGAATATCCATTCTGGGTCGCAGAATCGGACGGTTGCGTGATTGGTTGGCTCGATTTCAAAAAATTCCTTCCACGCTGTGCGTATCGCGGCACGGCCGAGATCAGTGTTTATGTCGATGAACAATTTCGGCGGCACGGCGTGGGACAACGATTGTTGAAAGAAGCAATCGCCCGCGCGCCGTCGCTGGGAATAACAGCTCTGGTCGGGCTGATCTTCGGACACAACGAGCCGAGTTTAAAATTGTTCGATCGCCTCGGCTTCGAACGCTGGGGATTTTTTCCCGCGGTCGCACAACTCGATGGGGTGAAACGGGACCTCGTTGTAGTCGGATTACATTGTGGAAAGCCTTGTAGCCACGGCCCTGCGGGCCGTCCGGTCTGCGCAGAAACAGTGCCACATGCCGATGCGCCGTCCGCCTTCGCAGACGTACGGCGCGGGGGGCAGCCGCGCAGCTACAACGATTGCCTGAGTCTGATGCAGACACTGATGCAGTATCGGCAGGAACCGATTCATTCGGCGCTTCAGAAAATCCGGGACAAATATTCGATGCTGCATCTGGACGTGCTGATCTTGATCTATCATTTTTCGAAAATTTGCTCCGGAGCGATCCTTGAGATCGGCGCGTTCGTTGGCGGTGCGACTATTGCCGCCGCATTCGGCGTGCGCGACTCCGGGCGGCCGAAAAAGCTGGTCGCGATCGAACCCGGAGGCGGGGTGAAACACAAACGGCTCGGCACGCGCCATATCTTGCGCGACTTGGAACGCAATCTGGCCAGGCAACGCGTGTCCGGAATGGTCACCCTGATCAAAGGACGCTCCTTCGACCCGAAAACGATCTCAGCAGTCCGTCAGGCGCTTGGCACAGATGAAGTTGGCCTGCTGATTCTTGACGCCGATGCCGGTAAACGGCGCGACATCGAGTGTTACCGCGATAAATTGACAGAGGGATGTTGGATGGTGATCGACGATTATTGCGGAGCCGATGCAAACGTAAAGAGCGCGCAGAGCCGCGCTGACGTGGACGCGCTGGCCGCCGCGGGCGCGTTGGACCCGCTGGGGTTTTACGGCTGGAGCACTTGGGTGGGACGCTGGCGGGGGCGCAGCGCGGAAGTTAACCATTAAAAAAGTTACATCGCTTCAAACGGCACGGTCTGAGCTTTGTAACTGTTTTACCTTCCGTCAGACTTCTTCTGGACCGACTACGAGATGGATCACGCCATTGGGCGCGGCGATAAAGAAGCCGTTGAAATCCTCACGCAATTGCTCGACTTCGTCGCGCCGCTGCACGCTGTGCACTTTCAGGAATGACGCGGCTGCTTCGGTGTCGTTGGTCTCCAGTTCCAGCCAGATATCCGGATGACTCAGGTTCGGCACGCTGTCGATCCAAAGCCGGTTCGGGCCGAATTGAAAAATGCAGCCGTCTTTTTCTTCTTCGATTAGCGGCAGCCCGAGCGTATCGCGATAGAAAGCCACTGTCTGCTCATATGTGTGGCTGGGGCATTTGATCGCAATGTTTGCGCCGCCTGAAAATTGCGGCCCTTCGAGTTTTGCAACCATCGTGTTCGCGTCGAAAGAAAGCAGCTCTGCTATTCTTTACCGCCCGGCTCGGTCATCTTGAGTGGGTCCAGTGCGCGCTCGAGTTCTTGCTCCGGCAAGACTTTTTTCTCGCGCGCAATTTCGCGAACCGTGCGCCCGGTTTTCGCGCTTTCCTTGGCGATTTCGGCCGCGCGATCGTAACCGATCTTCGGCGTGAGACTGGTCACCATGGCCATTGAAAGCTCCACCAGTTCGCGGCAGCGCTCTTCATTCGCGACGATGCCGCGCACGCATTTCTCGCAAAAAATATCGACCACGTTTGCCAGCAGTCGGATCGATTCGAGAAGATCGTGCGCCATGACCGGCATCATCACATTGAGCTCGAAATTCCCGTTCGCGCCTGCCCAGGTGATGGCCGTATCGTTGCCGATCACCTCCGCGCACACCATCATGAGTGATTCGGACATCACCGGATTCACTTTGCCCGGCATGATCGAGCTGCCAGGTTGCGTCGCCGGAAGCTGGATCTCGCCGATGCCGCAACGCGGCCCGCTGCCGAGCCAGCGAATATCGTTCGCGATCTTGAACAGACTCACCGCGATTGTTTTCAGATGACCGCTCGCTTCGACTACCGCGTCCTTCCCACCCTGCGCTTCGAAATGATTTTTGGCCTCGTAAAATGCAATGCCGGTCCGCTGTCCGATGTGCCGCAGCATTTTTTTCGGAAGCTCGGCATGCCGATTCAGTCCCGTGCCGACTGCCGTTCCGCCAAGCGCAACTTCGCGCAAGACTTCAATCGCTTTCTGCGCGCGTTCCTTCGCATAAGCGACCTGCTGCGCGTAACCGGAAAATTGCTGACCCAGCCGGATCGGCGTGGCGTCCATCAAATGGGTCCGGCCAATTTTGATGATGTGCCAGAATTCTTTGGCTTTGGCTTCAAGCGCGTCGTGCAATTTTTCGAGGGCCGGGATCAACCTATTCTTCAATTGCTCGGCGGCGGCGATGTGGATGGCCGACGGAATCGCGTCATTGCTAGATTGGCCCATATTAACGTGATCGTTTGGATGGACTGGGTCGTGCGATCCAATCGGTTTACCCTCAAGCTGGGCGCACCGGTTCGCGATCACTTCGTTCGCGTTCGTGTTTGTGCTGGTACCCGAACCGGTCTGAAAAATGTCGAGCGGAAAGTGGTCGTCGAGTTTTCCCTCGGCGACTTCCTCGGCGGCTTGCACAATTAGCGCCGCGCGCTCTGCGTCGAGCAGACCGAGATCGTGATTTGCTTGCGCAGCAGCCCATTTGATCAGACCAAGCGCGCGAATGAACGGCCGCGAAAACCGGTAACCGCTCACCGGAAAATTCAGGACCGCGCGGTGAGTCGAGGCGCCATGCAGTGCGTCCGCGGGCAGGGTCATCTCGCCCATCGAATCTTTTTCTGTTCGCGTCGGCTTCCCGGTCATGCGGAACGATCCGCGCCAACGCTGGCCAGCCTGGAAAAATCTTTGGATTCCGCAGCGCGTCGGTCGCGATCATGCGGCGAGGGCATTTTGTGAAAAACAGTAATGAACATTGGCGGGATATTTTGCAGGAAATATTCCGATTCGGCGTGCTGGAAAACCGTGGCGTGCTGCTTTAATTCGTTGGTGACCTGGTAAATGATGAAACTGCCACCGGGTGCCAGCGCATCATACGTTTTTCGCAAGAGGGCGCGTTTCCTGTCGATCTTGAGAATGCTGAACGGGATGCCCGAAAGAATGTAATCGCAGTGGATAAAGCCACGGCGTTTTAATTCGTACGGCAACGAAGCCGCGTCTCCGTGGATCACATGAACGCGCGGATCGCCTGAAAACTGCCGTTCAAGCGAGCGCGCGAGGGCCGCGTCGAGTTCAAAGAGGAGCAAATGCGAATCTTGTGTCATCCGCCGCGCGATCTCGCGCGAGTGCACGCCCTCGCCCGGGCCGTACTCCGCGATCACGCGCGGACCGCTAAAGTTCATTTTGCTGGCGACCCGTTCCACCAGCGCCTTCGAGCTGGGAACAATCGACGCGATCTGAAACGGGCGCTTGAGGAAGCGTTTGAAAAACAGGGCACTCACGGGGAAGCAACAGTCGTCTCGGCTGTCCAAGTTGTCCAGTCATCAAGCAGCAAACGAATGCAGGTGATCTGTGATCAGTGAACGTGATTGGAATGGCGATCGGTCTCTTCCGCGGTCTTGACTGATCACTGATAACCGATCACTTATCACTTCTAATTGAAGTGCGCGGTTAGCTCAGTGGTAGAGCACTACCTTGACACGGTAGGGGTCAGAGGTTCAAACCCTCTATCGCGCACCATCTTCTTCTTCACATTCTCCGGATGCGCTTGGTTTTAACTGTCGCGACCATACCAGTCCTAGGTCTGATTATTCCAAAGCCCGGTTCTGCCGAGAATGAGGCCAAGAATCCTGATCAGAGGCGCAGGGTAAAGCGCCTTGCGGTTTTCGCACCGCGTCCAAAATATTCGCGCAATTGGCCCGAGGGTAGCGGAATTTTCCGCGCATATATCGATAAGGTAACAGGCCACGTCATCCGCGTTGAGGTGATCAAAAGCACAGGCTACAAGATCTTAGATGATTCAGGTGTTGAATGTTTCCAGCATTGGCGCTTCAAATCTGGAATTGCATCTCACGTCGATATCCCGTTAACGTTTAGCCATCGGCAGAATTTTGTCCCGTAATGACTGAAATCTCGAACATCCTTGGAGCGGCTATCACAGCGTCACTCCAGACAACTGAATCACTCGCGAAACTAAAAGACCCCGTAGAAAAGTCTGCCGATCTGATCGAGCAATGTTTGCGTGCGGGGAACAAACTACTCGTTTGCGGGAATGGTGGCAGCGCGGCGGATGCGTCCCATTTTGCGACTGAGTTAGTAGTGCGGTTCGCCGGAGACCGCCCTGCTTATCCGGCGATTTGCCTCGCAAGCGATGGCGGGCTTCTCACCGCCGCAGGAAACGATTATGGTTTCGACGAAATTTTCGCGCGCCAGGTCGCGGCGTTCGGCCAGCCGGGGGACTTACTCATTTGCCTGACCACTTCTGGCAAATCAAAAAATGTGATACGCGCTCTGGAGGAAGCCAAAGCGCGCAAAGTGAAAACGATTGCCTTCCTCGGCCGCGACGGCGGATCAACCATTGGCATGGCCGACGTCGATCTTTTGATTCGCAGTAACTCAACTGCGCGAATCCAGGAAGCGCACCAGCTCTTGCTTCATGTACTGTGCGAGATCATCGAGGCGCGGCTCAATAAAACGTAATCCTGATCCTGTAGCCGCTTCGCTGCCTGGCACGCCGAAGCGCAGCGAAGGCGGGTACGAAGCGAAATACTGATGGAGGAAACGCGTCCCGCCCAGGGCGACGGCTACAGGTTACTCCGATTTCTTCAGCAGCCTCTCGCGCTCGCGATTCAGTTGCCGCCGCTCGCTTGCGGTTAAACTTCCAATGCCGAACTTCGAAATTTTGTCGAGAATCGGATCGATCGATGAATAAACATCATCCGATTCCGTCCGATCGCCGCCGGATCGCGGTCGCATTTTCGGAACGACATGGTATTTCGGCCTGGAAGCGAACCGCTCTTTCAAAGCATTCCACCAGGCGAGTTCCGGTCCGGCCCCGCGCAATTCAATAAAGAGGAACGCGGCGCCAATACTGGTCCAGACCACCACCAGATCGCCCCAAGCGTGATAGGCGAGGAGTTGAAACGTGTAAACACCGGCCAGAATCAGCGCAATCCATTTTGCCATGATCCGGAGAAACAACTCAACGCGCGGGTAGATGGTGGCGAAAGCGACAAAAATCCCAAAGTGCAACGCCGGCGAGCCAGCAATGGCAGAACGTTCCCAATGACCCCAGACCGTGAGCAGCGCCACGGGCGTGAGCAGTAAAACCAGATAGAGCCCAATGTAAGCGCGTCGCCCGACAAAACGCTCCACCTCCCGCCCAAACACGAACAGGAAGTACATCTCGATGGCGAACCACAGCAGTCCCGACGGCGCATGCACGAACGCGTAAGTGAAAAGGCGCCACACTTGACCACTGGACCACACCGCTGCGCTGTCGAATTGGAGATACGCCAGGAGTGACCCGGCTCCGAACGCCACGAGAATTGCCGCGAGAACTGCGGCTGCGACATGCACCCCGACCAGCATCGTGGTCACATCGACGGGATAACGACCCATCCACGCAACCGGCCGATAATCATCGGACGTGGTGACCCCGAACATGCTTTCAATTAAATGCCGCGCTTTCGTTTACGCAAGCGCAACGACGACTCGACCACGAACAAACCCACATGCAGCGAAGCCGCGGGGAAAGTAGCGCAGGTTTAGAAACCTGCGCTACAGGGTGATTCGAGCTTCCTCCGCACTACATTGGTGTTTATTCGCGTTCATTCGTGGTTAAGATGGACATTCTCGCTTTTATGAAAAATCCCGCGCCTGCCATATTCCCGCCGAACGGGATCGGTGACGCAAGACCGGCCAACCAAGCGGTGCTGGATTGGGTGCACGACATCGCGACTCTCACAGAACCGGAAAATATTTTCTGGTGCGACGGCTCAGAGCGGGAAAAGGATTTTGTCATCGCTGAATCGCTGAAGCAAGATGTCCTGATCAAACTGAACCAGAAGAAAGTTCCGCGCTCCTATTTGCACCGTTCAAATCCGAACGACGTCGCGCGCGTCGAGCAATTCACCTTCGTCTGCACACCGACTAAAGAGGAAGCCGGTCCAACCAACAATTGGTCGGAGCCCCGGGAGACATACGCAAAGCTTCGCGGCCTGCTCAAGGGCGCCATGCGCGGGCGCACCCTCTTCGTCATTCCCTACATCATGGGTCCGGCGGATTCGCCACTCGCTAAAGTCGGCTTTGAAATTACCGACTCAAAATATGTCGCGCTCAACATGCGCATCATGACGCGCCTGGGCGCGGTCGCAGTAAAACGGCTGGGCAACGATCCAAACGCAGAATGGAACCGCGGCGTGCATTCATTGCTGGACGTGAATCCTGAGCGCCGCTTCATCTGCCATTTTCCGCAGGACAACACCATCATTTCGGTGGGCTCAGGTTACGGCGGCAACGTTTTGCTGAGCAAGAAATGTCTCGCGCTACGGATCGGATCGTATCTCGCGCGCAAGCAAGGTTGGATGGCGGAGCACATGTTGATCCTCGGCGTCGAATCGCCCGAAGGCAAAAAGCACTACGTGGCTGCGGCGTTTCCCAGTGCGTGCGGCAAAACCAATTTCGCCATGCTCATTCCGCCGGCGCATTTCAATGGCTGGAAGGTCACAACCGTCGGCGACGACATCGCGTGGATGCAGATTCGCAATGGGCGGTTGTTTGCTGTGAATCCGGAGAACGGTTATTTCGGCGTCGTTCCCGGCACGAGTTACAAATCGAATCCGAACGCGATGAAGTCGATCGAGCATGACACGCTTTACACCAACGTCGCGCTCACCGATGACGGCGATGTTTGGTGGGAAGGAAAAGACGCCCCCCCACCCAAACATGCGATTGATTGGCGCGGGAACGATTGGATGCCGGACTCAAAGGAAAAGGCCGCGCATCCAAACAGCCGGTTCACCACCCCGATGCGCAACAACCCGGCGCTCGATCCCGATGTTGAGAAAGGCGAAGGCGTGCCGATCAGCGCCATCATTTTCGGCGGGCGCCGCAGCGATACCGTTCCACTAGTTTATCAAGCATTCGATTGGAATCACGGCGTCTATCTCGGCGCGACGATGGCTTCGGAAACGACCGCTGCGGCCACTGGCGCGGTCGGCAAGGTTCGCCGCGATCCGATGGCGATGCTGCCTTTTTGCGGATACAACATCGGCGATTATTTCCAGCACTGGATCGACATCGGTAAACGCCTCACCCATCCGCCGCTCATTTTTAACGTGAACTGGTTCCGCAAAAGCACCGACGGAAAATTCCTTTGGCCCGGTTTCGGTGAAAACATGCGCGTGCTCAAATGGATCATCGATCGCTGCGAAGGGAACCCAAAAGCTTCCGCGCTCAAATCGCCTGTCGGCTGGATACCCAACCCGCACGACCTCGACCTCGCCGGACTGGATCTCGATCACAAATGCGTAGCCGAACTTCTCGGCATCGATCACGAGGAATGGCAGAAAGAGATTGCTGCGCACAAGGAATTTTTCGATTCGTTAGGCGGCGTAGTGCCGGAGGAGTTGCAAAAACAGCGCGAGGCGGTGGCAGAGCGATTCAAGGAGTGACGGCTTCCCAGCCGTCACGTTTGCTCGACGGCTGGGAAGCCGTTGTTCCTTGGAATTTGCGAAGTGCTTGACTAGGAGCGAAAATCTCCAGTGGGTTCGAAGATCGGGAAAAAAGAGCGTGTGATTGCACCGGCGCGGAATGCTTGCGTCGAAATTCGCGGAGCGCGCCAGAACAATCTCAAGGGGATTGATGTCGATCTTCCGCTGGGGAAATTGACCGTCGTCACCGGCCCGAGCGGCAGCGGCAAATCATCACTTGCCTTTGAGACGATTTACGCCGAAGGCCAGCGACGGTACGTCGAGACGTTCAGTCCTTACATGCGGCAGTTTCTCGATCGCATGGACAAACCTCGCGTGGACGACATCCGCGGCATCCCGCCTGCGATTGCCATCGAGCGGGCGAATCCGGTGAAAACATCGCGCTCGACCGTCGGGACAATGACGGAGATCAACGATTACTTGAAACTGCTATGGCCGCGCGTCTCGCGCGCCTTCTGTCCAAGCTGTGGCCGCCAGATTCGCCCCGAAACGGCGCAGTCAATCGCCGAGCAAGTCATCTGTCATTTCGAGCGAAGTCGAGAAATCCCGTCGCGAAACCAGCTGGTAACTCCGCGGGATTCCTCCACTTCTCCAGCGACTGCGGGATCCGGTCGGAATGACGGCACAACGGTTCTCATCACGTTTTGGATCTCCGTCCCGCCGAAAACCGAGCCGCGGAAGTTTTTCGATTTCCTCCAGCAGCAAGGTTACGTGCGCGTTTGGATCGACAACCAAATCGTCCGCGTGGACGATGCCGATCCAAAAATCAAACGGCTCGGCGCCCGCGTGCAGGTGATCCAGGATCGCATCGCAATAATGCCCGAAAATCGCGCCCGATTAATCGAAGCCATCGAAACCGCGCTTCGGTTTGGAAGAGGAAAGATAAACGTCATTCCGTTTTCAACTGATCACCAATCACCAATCACCGATCACTCTCTTCCCTTCTCCACCGGCTGGCATTGCGCCTGGTGCGACTTGGACATTCGTCCACCCACTTCGGGACTCTTCAGTTTCAACAATCCGCTCGGCGCATGCCCGGAATGCCGCGGCTTCGGCCGGACGATCGCGATCGACTTAAACAAGGCAATTCCCGACCGCAGCTTGAGCATCAAACAAGGCGTGGTGCGCGTTTTTCGCGGCGCGGAGTTCGGCGAATCGCAGAAGGACTTGCTTCGCGCGTGCGCGCGCGCAGAGATCGACATCAATGTTCCGTTCGAGGAATTACCACGGGCTGATCAGGATTTCGTCATCGAAGGAGAGACTGTAGCCGGGGGCGGTGACCCCGGCATCAACGATGCCAGCTACAGTGAAGACTACGAACACGATCGCTGGTACGGCGCGCGCGGCTTTTTCCGCTGGCTTGAGAGCAAGACGTACAAAATGCATGTGCGCGTCCTGCTCAGCCGCTATCGCGCTTACATTACTTGTCCCAAATGCAATGGCGGCCGCTATCAACCCGAAGCCTTGAACTACAAATGTAGCGCGACCGTTCCGGTTGCGAGTTTGAGGGGCAAGCTCGCCGCGGGACGAGTCCGTCCGACTGGCGGACCGGAGGCATGCGCTACCTTAACGCTTCCGGAATTCCAGGCGCTTTCGATCTGCGAAGCGCGCGATGTTCTCCGCAATCTCGGAATTTCACCTGCCGACAAAACTGCAGCAATGCTGCGCGACGAAATTTGCGCACGCCTGAACTATCTCTGCGAAGTCGGCGTGGGTTATCTCACGCTGGATCGGTCCACTCGCACGTTGAGCGGGGGCGAAGTCCAGCGCGTAAACCTGACGACATGTCTCGGCGCATCGCTGGTGAACACGCTGTTTGTCATGGACGAACCAAGCATCGGATTGCACCCGCGCGATGTCGGCCAGCTCGTGCGCCTGATGCACAATCTACGCGAGAAGGGCAACACCTTGCTGGTCGTCGAGCACGAGGAACAAATCATCCGCGCCGCCGATAATTTGATCGATCTCGGGCCCGGCCGCGGCGAGCACGGCGGCGAATTGGTTTGGAATGGTTCGCCGGAGGATTTTCTCGCACGAGATGGCGCTCCCCAATCCTTAACGCGCGATTATCTGACGAATCGCAAATCAATCCCAGTGCCGAAATGGCGGCGAAGATCGACCTCATCGATCAAGATCATTGGTGCGCGCCAGCACAATCTGAAAAACATTGACGTCGAGCTGCCACTTGGCGTTTTCGCGTGCGTGACCGGCGTATCCGGTTCCGGCAAATCCACTCTCATTCACGATGTGCTTTACCGGAATCTCTTGCGTGCAAAGGGCCAATCCTCTGATCATCAGCCTTCGGTCGCCGCGGCGACCTACGGCTTGACAGGGGAGCCGGGCACATGCAAGTCGGTCGCTGGCGCGCATCGCATCGGCGACGTGGTGATGGTCGATCAGTCGCCCTTGGCGCGCACGCCGCGTTCGACGCCGATCCTTTATCTCGGTTTGTTTGATCGCGTCCGCGAACTGTTCGCTGCGCAGCCGGACGCGATGGCGCAAGGACTCACCGCCGCCGCATTTTCGTTTAATTCCGGCAATGGTCGCTGCGAGCGTTGCTCAGGCACCGGCTACGAAAAGATCGAGATGCAATTTTTGAGCGATCTTTTTGTGCGCTGTGCCGAGTGCGAAGGCAAACGTTTCCAGCCGCATGTTCTAAAAGTTCAACTCAGCGGAAAATCGATTCACGATATGCTCGACTTGACGGTGAGCGAAGCGATTCAGTTTTTTGCGCGGATCGGCAAACAAGAATTCCATGAGGCGGACGGGAAGCGCCAGGTGAGGGTCGATCCGGGTATGCAGATTTCGAACGAGCTCAAAGTGCTCGAAGAAGTCGGACTGGGTTATTTGCGGTTAGGTCAACCTCTCAACACGCTTTCTGGCGGTGAGTCGCAGCGGCTGAAATTGGTTGGACACTTGGCGGAGACGGAAGGAAGCGCGACGCCCGCTGTGGCATTGGCTTCCAGCCAATCCGTCGGCAAGATGCCGATACCACGAGGCAATCTCTTCATCTTCGACGAGCCGACCACGGGACTGCATTTCGACGACGTGGCGATGCTGCTGCGGTTATTTCAGCGGCTCGTCGATCGTGGACATTCCATCGTTGTGATCGAGCACAACCTCGAAGTGATCAAGTGCGCAGATTGGATCATCGATCTGGGTCCGGAAGCTGGCGACGCGGGCGGTGAAGTAGTGGCGACTGGAACACCAGAAGAAATCGCGCGCATTGAGCATTCGCATACCGGCAAATTTCTTCGCGAAATTCTGGGGAGCGCACGCGCCTCGCGTGCCGTTTTCGGCGCCCCGCCGAAAACCCTCCGAAAGCGTGGCAGCTACACTGACGAGGGAGAGAATCTTGCGCTTCGAGCTGCGGAAGAACCGTTCGCCGAGGCAGCGAACGGAGCACGCGAGGCGCGTGCGGTCCCCAATCCGCAGAAGAATGGCGCAATCCACGTTCATGGCGCGCGGGAGCACAACCTGAAAAACATCGATGTTGCAATCCCGCGGGAGCAGCTCGTAGTGATCACTGGTTTAAGCGGCTCTGGCAAATCAACGCTCGCGTTCGACATCTTGTTCGCCGAAGGACAGCGCCGTTTTCTCGATAGTATGTCGCCGTATGCGCGGCAATTTGTCGAGCAACTCGAAAAGCCTGATGTCGATCTCGTCAGCGGCTTGCCGCCGAGTGTAGCGATCGAACAACGTGTCACGCGCGGCGGCGGCAAATCAACTGTTGCGACGGTCACCGAGGTCTATCATTTCCTTCGGCTCCTGTTTGCGAAAATCGGAACACAATTTTGTCCCGATTGCGATTTGCCCGTGGAAAAACAGAGCGTGGCCGCAATCGTGAAACAAGTCGAAGCTGCGGCGAAGCGCGGACCGCTGAGGCTCCTCGCGCCGCTGGTGAAAGCGCGCAAAGGTTTTCATACCGATGTGGTGCACTGGGCTGCGCGCCAGGGCTTCGACGCGCTGTATATCGATGGCCGATTGGTTCCCGTCGCGCATTTTCGGAAACTGGAGCGTTTCAAAGAGCACACCATTGACGTGGTTGTCGCGATCGATCGCAAGCGAATCGCGAACGCGCGCGACATTGTTCGGCGCGCGCTGGACATCGGCCGCGGCACAGCGCGTCTGCTCGATTCAAAAAATCGCTTAACAGTGGTGAGCACGGAGATGAGCTGTCCAAATTGCGGCCGCGCGTTTGAGGAACTCGATCCGCGGTTGTTTTCATTCAATTCGCCGCATGGCATGTGCGAAGAATGCGGCGGGTTCGGTGAAATTTGGGACGCGGATTTGCAAACGGGCGCAGACCGCGACGGTGAATCGGTCCTGGAAAACGAACTCGCGGCGGAGCGCGAATCGGAATGGATCGAGGAAGGCGAAGCGCGCGAATGCCCGAGCTGTCACGGCTCGCGCCTGAACGCGGTGGCGCGTCACGTGCGCGTGCACGGCTACACCATCGACCAGTTCACGAATCTTTCAGCCAGCCAAGCAGCGCGGGCGATCGGAAGGTTGAAATTCAAAGGCGCGCACGAAACAATCGCTGCCGGTCTCATCCCGGAAATTCAGCAGCGACTGCGTTTCATGGAAACGGTCGGACTCGGTTATCTCGCGCTGGGGCGCTCCGCGAAAACGTTGAGCGGCGGCGAGTCCCAACGAATTCGTCTGGCCGCGCAGCTTGGCTCAAATTTGCGCGGCGTTCTTTACGTGCTGGACGAACCGACGATCGGTCTGCATGCGCGCGATAACATGCGCTTGCTCGAAACGCTCACCGCGCTTCGGAACAAAGGCAATTCGCTAATCGTAGTGGAGCACGATGAAGAAACCATGCGGCGGGCCGATCACATTGTTGATCTCGGGCCGCGCGCCGGAATTCACGGCGGCGAAGTCGTCGCAACCGGAACGTTACGCGACATCGAGAAGAATCCAAAGTCCGAGACAGCCCGCTGCTTGAAAACGCCGCTGCGCTACCCCGTCCGGGGCTCGCGCCGATCGCTGCGCGATGTGGAAAACTGGATCGAAGTCCACCGCGCGCGCGCGAACAATTTGAAAGACATCAATGTTCGTTTCCCCATCGGCAGGCTTTCGGTGATCACTGGAATTTCCGGTTCGGGAAAATCGACGCTGATGCACGATGTAATTCTTCCGATGGTTCGCGCGAGTCTGGGGAGCGCACGCGCCTCGCGTGCCGATCGCGGCGCCTCGCCGCGATCTTCCAGCGGGCAAATGGGATTGTTTGAAGAAAAAGTTCGCAATGGCGAGGGCGCCATTGCCAGCACGCGGGGCGCGTGCGCACCCCAGATCCAAGCCGTTTATGAAGTTGATCAATCGCCGATCGGTAAAACGTCGCGCTCGACGCCGGGCACGTATGTGAAAGTATTCGACGAGGTTCGAATTCTTTACGCGCAACTGCCCGTCTCGCGTGTGCGCGGTTATTCGGCCAGCCGATTCTCATTCAACGCCGAAGGCGGTCGCTGCGAAACGTGCAAAGGCCAGGGCGTGATCAAACTGGAGATGAATTTTTTACCGCGCAGTTACGTGCCTTGTGAAGATTGTCACGGCCGTCGTTACAATACGCAAACACTGGAAGTCCTTTATAACGAAAAATCCATCGGCGACGTGATGGAAATGACTATCGAAGAAGCGGCGCATTTTTTTTCGGCGCATCCGAAAATTGCGCGCCCGCTTTCACTGTTGGTCGATACTGGACTTGGCTATCTCAAGCTCGGACAACCGAGCCCCACCTTGAGCGGCGGCGAAGCGCAGCGGCTCAAGCTGGTGACGCAACTGAAACGCGGGGTGAGCCGCGCGGCCGACGAGCGGATCCGAAAAATGCGCGCGCCCGGCTCGACATTGTATTTGCTGGAGGAACCGACCATCGGCCTGCATATGGCCGACATTGAACTGCTTCTCAATGTGCTTCATCGGCTCGTGGATGAAGGCAACACCGTGATCGTGATCGAACACAATCTCAGTGTGATTGCGGAAGCCGATTACATTGTCGATCTCGGCCCGGAAGCTGGTGACGCGGGCGGCAAAGTAGTCGCTACCGGAACACCCGAACAAATTGTAAAGAATCGAGTGAGCCGCACCGCGCCATTTTTGCGAAAAGTTTTGAACAGCTCGCGCGCGAAAACCACGCCGTCATCCTGAGCGAAGCCCGTTCGACTCGCTTCGCTCGCTCAGAGTAAACTCCGCGGAGTCGAAGGATCCCGTGAAATTAGCTGTAAGTTCTGCCACGGGATTTGAAAGCCTGGCCTCGCCGCCTCCGGCGGCTGCGTTGCAGCTCGACTTCGCTCGGAATGACAGCGAAAATCGCCGCAAATGCTCGCCTACTACCTGCACAATCTCGATCCGATCATTTTTCGGATCTACGACAAGGTCGGGCCGCGATGGTACGGGCTCGCGTACGTGCTGGCATTTGTCGTCAGTTATCTTCTTTTTCTCTGGCTGGCCAAACGCGGCTACGCCGACCTGCCTCCGCAACGCGTGGGCGATTTCATTACCGGCTGCGCGCTTTTCGGCGTCATCATCGGAGGACGCCTCGGCTACGTTTTTTTCTACAAGCTGGAGATGCTGCGCGAGCCGTTATCAATCTTGCGCGTCTGGGAAGGCGGCATGTCGAGCCACGGCGGAATGCTTGGGTTGTTGCTGTTCACCTTATATTACGCTCACCGTCACAAAATCTCGTGGACTAATCTCGGCGATAATCTGGTCGTTACCGCGCCGATCGGTTTGTTCTTCGGTCGCTGCGCCAATTTCATCAACGGCGAACTTTATGGGCGCATCACAAATGTTCCGTGGGCAATGCAATTCCCAAAAGAACTGCTCGATCATCCCCAGGAAGCCGAGCGCGCAGTCGCAGCGAGCGCGCAAATCAATCCCGCGCTGACCACGCCAGAAGCAATTGCCGGTGCGGTCCGCAATCAGCCAAGAGTGGCGACGGCGTTGCGCTCCATTCTGTCTCCGCGTCATCCGTCACAGCTTTACGAAGCGTTTTTCGAAGGAATCGTGCTGTTCGCCATTTTATGGTTTGTGCGGACGCGCACCCGCCAGCCGAACGGCGTCTTAACCGGACTCTTCTTCATTTGCTACGCGATCTTTCGCATCGTGATCGAAAATTTTCGCGAACCCGACGCAGAGCTGATCGGCCCTTTCACTCGCGGCCAATTTTTTTCATTCTTTTTGATAGCAATCGGAATCGCGTTCATTGCCGTGGCAAAGATGCACCCGACGTTTCCGAAGCGCCAAGAAACAACATCCAACCTCCATAGAAGCTCCAATGTTCAATAGTCAAACTGGTCGCGGCCGCGTTTCGAATTTGATGATTAGAATTTCTTTGGATGTTGCAGCTTCGAACTTGGTGCTCACTTTCGCTTTCGCTTTTCCAAAACCGCGTTATTACTAGTTCCGGTGACGCGGAAATGCTCTGTGCAACGCTGCTAGCGACCGGCGGTCTCCTTTTTGCGTTCGATCATGCGACGATCGCAGGAAAAATTGTCCTCACTCTTCTGGCCGTCGCTTCGATTTTCAGTTGGTCAATTATGATGACCAAACTGCGCGTGATCCGTTTCGCGCGAAAACAGAATGCGCGCTTCCTGGCCGCTTTTCGGCAGGACCGACAACCGCTGCGCTTGTTTGAAAAGAACGCCCGGTTTCCGGGTTCACCGGTTTTCAACGTGTATCGCGCCGGCTGCGAGGAGATGACATTCCACCTGCTCGGTTCGCCGGAGGTGGATGAGACGTTTCGCGCGCGACTGGACATCGCGGATAAAATTTCACCTGCGCAAATGGGCGCGGTGAACGCGGCGATGGAACGCGCCGTGGGCGAGACCGCACTGTCGCTCGAATCGCAAATGATCTTGCTCGCCACCGCGGTGAGCGGTTCGCCATTTCTCGGATTGCTCGGCACAGTTTGGGGTGTGATGGATGCGTTCACGGGCGTCGCCGAGGCCGGCTCGCCTAATCTCGTGGCCATGGCGCCCGGAGTGTCCGGCGCACTCATTACTACGGTTACCGCGCTGTGTGTCGCTATTCCGGCCATGTTCGGTTACAACTTTCTCGTCACCAATATTCGAGGGATCATAGTTGAAATGGACAATTTCGCCGGCGAGCTCGCGTCCGAGTTCGAGCACAAATACGTCGATCACGGCGCGCGCGAGGGGGCGTTTCGTAAATAATGAGTGCCCATCTTTCATTCGACATTGAGCGTTCGGCGTTGGGCGTTTGGCGTTTTCCGAAAGTGTTTTTCAACGTCCAACGTCCAACGTCCAACGTCCAACATCCAATTGGGAGCAGATGAGACGCTACTCGCAACGCCAAAGTCTCTCCACGCTGAGCGAGATCAATGTCACGCCGCTGCTCGATCTGGCGTTTGTGCTGCTCATCATCTTCATGATCACCACACCGTTGCTTGAAAGCAGCATGAACCTGGTGATCCCATCCAGTGGCACGAAAAATCCGCCGATCAACACATCGCAAGTGCAAACCGTGTCGATAGACCGAAGCAACACGATCCGGTTTAATAATCAAGTGGTGGATTTGGAAACGGTCACCGCCCAGTTGGCTGAGCTGAAACGGACAAATCCGGACGTCGCCATTGTGATTCGGCCCGATCGCGATTTGCCCGTGCAAAAATTGATTGGAGTAATGGACGCGCTGCAACGAGCGGGAATCACAAAGGTCGGCATCGCCACCAGAGCAGAATCAAAGTGAGACACGAATTTGAAACTCGCTCCTTTCCCGAGTCGCTCGCTGCATGCCCTCGCGGCTTTGCCTTCTATCTCGCCAATCCCCATCGGCTCGGTTCACGAATCCGCACAAAAGGAAGACACGAATTTCACGAATTTTCACGAATGTTTTCGGTCGCCGCGGCGACCTTTGGAGTGCGGCGGCTCGACGCCGCTTTTCCGCTGCGGTCGGCCGCCTGCTGTGTGCCATCAGCCTTGTTATGAGACGCGAATTTTTACGAACCCTTAACTATGGCTGAGGAGATTCTTGGCAATTCGTATAATTCGTGTCGTGCCCCTGCCCGGTTTTGGCGAAACGTCGTCCTCATCGCGCTCGCGCACGTTGCGCTAATCGCGGGACTGATTCGCTGGAGTCTCGCTGCCAGGGCGTCATCAAACCCGGAGAACATCGTTTGGTTGGGTGGCGCCGAAGACCTCGCAACTGGAGAATCGGACAAACAAGAATCGCCAGCGCCAAAGCCTTCGATTCCTGCGGCTGAATCGAGTCCGTTAAAAAACAACGAAGTGGAAGAGGAAAAACCTTTAGCAAGTACAACGAAAAGCGAAATTGAATTGCCCTCACCGACTCCAAAGCCTACGCCGTCTCCAAAACCAACGGCGAGTTCCACTCCAAAACCCAAGCCGACCCCCAAACCCGTCCCCAGACCAGCTCCGAAGAAGGTTCTGGTAGCAAAAGCTTCCGCAAAACCATCGGTGAAAGAGAAGCCGAGCCCGGCGAGATCGACCGAGAAGTTGGGGAGGAAGGAAAAGAACGTATTGGCAAGAACTGGATCTGCGCCTCAGGGCGGAACCAAGGAAAAAAGTTCGGCCGGCAAAAGTGGCGGTTCGGCCGGCCTGTCCGCCGTAGCCTCGGCGAAGGCGGGTGGAAGCAACACATCGGAGTTCGGCTGGTATGGCAACATGCTTCACGATCGTTTTTACAGCGCATGGATACAGCCGACGACCAATGTCCCTTCAGGCGCCAAGATTTCGACACTGGTCAAAGTCCGCATCGAAAAGGACGGGCGCGTTTCCAAATTCGAGATCATCAAGCCGTCCGAAAACCCCGTCGTAAATGAATCGGTAGCGGCGGTCGCGAAACAAGTCACAGAAGTCGATCCGCCGCCGACGGGGCTGATCAGAGGGGATCACTACGATGTGAAAATCAATTTCGAGCTAAGTACCGATACAACGCCTGCGAATCACGCGAATTGACGCGGGTGGAGTCGGCGCTGGTGTCGATTGCGCTACCTAACCTGCCGAGCGAATTTCTCTTCAATCAGGCCGTGCAAATGCTCAGCAATAGCTGGATGATCGACACGCTGGATTACTTCGTCGAGAAACCCGGTGACGAGGAGGCGTTGCGCCATTTTTGTGGGAATGCCGCGACTGCGTAGGTAAAATAGCTGGTCTTCTTCAATTTGGCCTGATGTGGCGCCGTGGGTGCAACGGACGTTGTCGGCGAGAATTTCCAGACCGGGCATCGAGTTTGCTTCGGCGTCGTCGCTCAAGAGAAGGTTGCGAACCTTTTGGTAGGCGTCAGCAAAATGAGCGTGTCGCTCGACCCGGATCAAGCCGCCGAAAATGGTACGGGCGCGATCGTCGAGCGCGTTTTTGTAAAGAAGATCACTCGCCGTGTGCGGCGAGATGTGGTCCTGCAATGTGCGCGCATCGAATTCCTGTTGGTGTTTCGCCACGGCGACCGCGAGCAAATCGCTGCGCCCACCTTCACCGATGAGTCGGCTCAAACTTTCAAAGCGCGAGTAGCGCGAGCCGATGTTCAAATTCAAACTCATGGCAGATGTGTCGTGATCAACTGTGGTCGTGTTCATTTGCAGCGCCACAACATTGTCAGCCCAATTTTGCGCGCACACGTAGGTCACCTTCGCGCCCGGCCCTGCGACGAGATCGTTCACGCCACAAGCAAACCCTGGCGATTTCACCTCCAGCGAGCGGAAATGCTCGATCACAGTGACTTTCGCCAACTCGTCCGTAACCAGGAGCAAATGTGGAAACACCGAAGCGTTTTCGCCATTGAGCCAATGAAAAATCTCAATTGGCAACTCGATCTCGACGCCGCGCGGGACGTACAGAAACGTGCCGGAGGAAACCAGCGCCTGATGTAACGCGGCAAACTTCGCCGAGCCGAGGATTGCCGGTTGCGACATGAAATGTTTCCGAAACAAATCGGTGTGTTCGACCATGGCGCGCTCAAGTGATTGAAAGATCACACCGCGCTTTTTCAGTTGATCAGAAATCACGTCGCGCTCGATGAGTTCGTCCCCTGCGAAAATCATCCGGCCTGCGATGTCATCGAGCCCACGAGATTGCTCGAGAATCGCAGCGCGCTCTTCAGCGGTCAATGTTCCGCCGTATTTGAATCGCGTGAGATCGAGAAGGTTAACATTGGCGAATCGCCACGCTTGATCCTTTCGGGTCGGGTTCGGCAACGACTGAAATTGTTTCCAAGCCGCGCGCTGCTGATCACTGAACCAGTCCGGAAACTCGCGTAACTCGACCCGACCGGAGAGAATCGGTGCGGCCTGCTTTTCGTGTGTGGCTAACGACATACCGATCTTTGGGTGATCGCCGGGTTAAGAGTAGCGCATGCGTCCTCGCTTGCAGCCGGCTACGATGCAAGCCAGAGGCTCGCGCTACTTTATCCGACCGAGCCTTCCATCTCCAGCTCGATCAGTCGCTTTAGCTCGACGCTGTACTCCATTGGGAACTGGCGCACGAGATCGTTGACAAAACCGTTAACGCTCAAGCTCATGGCCTGCGCCTCGCTGAGGCCGCGCTGTTGCATGTAGAAGATTTGCTCCGCGCTCACCTGACTCACGCTCGCTTCATGTTGCACGGCGTTTCCAGTGCCGCGCACGGTGATGGCCGGATACGTGTCCGTGCGCGAAGTCGCGTTGATCAGGAGCGCGTCGCACTCGGTGTTGTTCTTGCAGTGCTTGAGATGTTTCGGCACATGAACCAAGCCGCGGTAAGTGGCGCGTCCTTTGCCAATCGAGATCGATTTGGAAACGATGTTACTGGTCGTTTCGTCGGCAGCATGAATCATTTTCGCGCCGGTGTCCTGGTGTTGGCCGTCATTGGCGAGCGCGATGGAGAGAACTTCGCCGCGCGCTTTGCGACCTTTCATGATCACGCTGGGATATTTCATCGTGAGACGCGAGCCGATGTTGCAGTCGATCCATTTTACCTCGGCGTTTTCCTGCGCGAGACCGCGTTTTGTCACAAGGTTGAAAACATTGGAAGCCCAGTTCTGCACCGTGATGTACTGAATCTTGGCGCCTTTGAGGGCGATGAGTTCCACGACAGCGCTGTGCAATGTGGGAGTATTGAATTTCGGCGCGGTGCAGCCCTCCATGTAAGTCACTTCCGAGCCTTCATCGGCAATGATGAGGGTGCGCTCGAATTGCCCGAAGTTTTCTGCGTTGATCCTGAAATACGCCTGAAGCGGGTGCTTCACTTTCACTCCGGGCGGGACGTAAATAAACGAGCCGCCACTGAACACAGCTGAGTTCAGCGCGCTAAATTTGTTGTCGGCGATTGGGATGACTTTACCGAACCATTTCCGGAAGATTTCCGGATAATTCTTCAGTCCCTCTCGCGAACCGACAAAAATAACTCCCTGTTCGCCGACGGCTTTCTTGATGTTTGAATAGACGGCTTCGCTATCGAACTGCGCTTCAACGCCTGCGAGGAATTTACGTTCCTGCTCGGGAATACCGAGCCGCTCGAACGTGCGCTTGATGTCGTCCGGCACTTCTTCCCAGCTGCGCTTCGGTTCAGTGCCCGGGGAGAGATAGTAGCGGATT
>Ga0209056_10001340_pt1 | contig 27077 bp, 18 predicted proteins | sample GraSoiAngelo_114_FD_185876 | JGI IMG/M metagenome (GOLD analysis project Ga0209056, IMG submission 185876) | Grasslands soil microbial communities from the Angelo Coastal Reserve, California, USA - 14_0903_13_40cm (SPAdes) (version 2) | ecosystem: Environmental > Terrestrial > Soil > Grasslands... | reverse complement strand
GCTGATGGGCTTCGGGCTCGAAGGCCGGGTGCCGTTCCTCGACCATCGCGTGGTCGAGTTCGGCCTGGGCCTGTCCGATGCCCTCAAGGTCGGGGGCCGGCAGGGCAAGCTGTTCCTTAAGCGGTGGGCCGAGCGCCGGATTCCGCCGCAACACCTGTGGCGGCGTAAGCGCGGCTTCTACGTCCCGGTCCGCCACTGGCTGCGCGGCGAATTCCTCGACGGCCTCGCGGCGCGCCTGCCCGCGCATCCGATGATCCGGCGTTGGTTCGAACCCGACGGCGTCGCCACCCTGTTGCGCGAGCAGCAGCGGGGCGGCAACACCGCCCGCGCGATCTGGGGACTGATGCAGCTCGCGATCTGGCACCGCATCTTCATCGAGGGCCGGGTGCCGGCCCGCGACGAAGATCCGCTAGAGTGGATCGCGTGACCCTCTGCGAGGAGTGTGTCGGCCGACATGATGGTTCGCGCGCCGGCTTTGCCGGCGCCACGATCTGTTGATTCCCCGCCAAGGGAACCCGGTGGGGGGCTTCGGGGGGAGCGTCGCGCTCCCCCCGATGTTCACTCAAAGAACGCGCGCCGGCGCGCGCCCGACCACGGTCTCCGGGGGAACCGCGCGGAGCGGCGTCGCTCCCCCCGATCTTCAACTAGGTGCGGGCGCGGAGCAGGAGCGAGACGCCGAGCCCCAGAAAGATGACGTTCGCCGTCCACGCGGCGATCAGCGGTGGCAGGAGATCGGCCCGCGCGAACGCGAGCGCGACGTAGTGGACGACCAGATAGGCCGCCATGATCGCGAGCGCGAGACCGATCCCGAAGAGACGACCTCCGCGCGGCGATTGAAGCGAGAAGGGGATGGCGACGAGCACCATGACCAGATTGACGAGCGGGAAGGAGAGCTTGGCGTAGAGCTCGACGAGATGCTTGCGGATCTGGAACCCGGCCGCCTCCAGCCGGGCGATGTATTCCTTGAGCTCCCGGAAGCTCATGGCATTGACGGGCTTCTGGATGCGGATGAAGTCCTCCATCTCTTCCGTCAGATCCATCGCCGTCCAGAAGAATGGCACCGTCTGCACCGCGCCCTCGGCGCTGATCTCGCGGTACGCGCCCTCGGTCAGCTCCCAGCCGGCGGGCGTCCAGTGCGCGCGGCGCGCGTCCAGCCGACCGACGAGCCGGAAGTCGCGGTCGACCTCGAGAATGGTCACCCCGAACATGTCGTTCGTGCCGGGGTTCAAGAGCTCGACGCGGTAGAAGCGCGAGTCGGAGCTGCGCACCCAGAGGCGCTGGCGCGACTGGAGGTGACGGGGGGCCAGGCCGCGGATCTTGACACGGTCCACTTCATCCCCGCGCTCGTTGAGGACGGGCAGCGCGAGCTCCTGGAAGAAACCGGCACCGATGGTAACGGCGAGCCCGAGGCCCAGGATCGGCGCGCTCACCCTGTAGAGGCTGATGCCCGCGGCCTTCAGCGCCGTCAGCTCGTGATAGCGGCTCAGCGTCAAGAAGAGGAAGATCGTCGCGACGAGCATGACCACCGGCAGGTAGATGTGGAGCGCCGCCGGCAGCCGGTAGACGAAGTGCTCCAGGATGTACAGGAGGGGCGGCTTCAGCCGGAGGTACCGGTCCAGGGTCTGCAGAAGATCGATCATGATGAAGAGCGTCGCGGCCACCGCGAGTCCGACCCCCATGAACGTCATGTATTCGCGCACGAGGTAGCGGTCGATGATGTGCGTCGAGTCGCGCGCCGCCGCCGGTCCGTGGACGCGGACGCGCCCCACGCGGCGACTGGGCACGACGCGCAGGAGGGTCTCGAGCGCGCGCCACACGAGGGGCATCGCGGGCCACCTCCACTCGCGGGCAGTCGCGACGAGGAGCACGAGGCCGCTCACGGCGAACAGGACGTTCGGCGTCCAGATCGCGATGGCCGGAGGGATCTGACCCCGGAGGGCGGCGCCTTCGAGCGACGTCATCATCAGATAGTAGGTGACCAGGATCACCAGGCTACCGATGAACGCGATGCTGCGGCCGCCACGGTGCGAGCGGATCGCGAGCGGAAAGGCGATGAGGCCGAAGACGAGCGCCGCGAACGGCAACGCGTAGCGCTTGTGACGCTCGACCTGGAACGGCGCGCGGCTGGCCGGATCGTGCCGATACTCGGCGATCGTCCGATCGAGCTCGCGCAGGGAGACGTCCTTCTCCGGCTTCTCGACCCGCGGCGCGCCTTTCAGCGGTGAGCTCATGGAGAGGCTCATGTCGTAGATGTCGAAGCGTGTGTATCGATAGCGGGACGCGCCGCCCGACCGCCCCGTCAGCGACGGCTGGTCCGCGGGCTTCGGCCCCTCGGCCGGCACGACGTCGGCCTCGTTCACGGCGCCGTTCACCAGGCGGAGCGTGATCCGCTGATTCACCTCGTCGGTGAGGAGGCGGCCTTCGCGCGCGGTGATGATCCGCGAGAGCGTCGCGTCGCGCTCGTCGGAGACGATGAGGCCGCGCAGCCCGACCTGGGAGGCGCTCACGTCCTCGACGTAGAGCGTCAGCTCGCCGAACATCCCGAGGAACACGCGCTCTTGCAGCCCGCTCGCCGCCCGCGCCTGGAGAATTCGGAAGAGCTGGCGCTGGAACTCGCGGTTCGCCACGGGGTTCAGCACGAGCGTGAGCCCGGCGGTGGCCAGCGTGACGACGAGCGAAGCCAGCAGGACCGGACGGAACAGGCGCAGCGCGCTGACGCCGGCGGCCCGGAAGGCCACGATCTCCAGGTCGCTCGCCATCCGGCCGCCGGCGAGGAGCACCGCGGACAGGAGGGCCATCGGGAGCGTGTGGGCCAGGAACGAGGGCAGCATGAAGACGAGGAGCTGGACGACGAGAAAGAAGGGTACCCCTTTCGTGATGACGAGGTCGGTGAGCTGGTAGATCCGGTCGATGACGAGGAAGAAGGTGAGCAGCGTGCACCCGAACGCGAGTGGTGAAGCCAGCTCGCGCACGATGTACCGATCGAGAACGAGGAGCCGCACGGGTCTGTTGTACCATAGGCGCGTGAGCCGCCTATCGGGGTGCCCGACGCGGAGACTGCTCGTCGGCCTCGCGATGCTCGGCGCGGCGGCGCTCGTGACCGAGCGGCCGGACGCGGCCGGCCCGGCCGACCGCCTCGACCAGTTTCGCCAGCTCGCGCGCGCCCACGCTTCGCTCGGGCACGGTGACGCGGACGGCTCGCCGGACGCCTATCGCGAGATGTACGCGCTCCTCGACGAGGAAATCGTCGAGAGCCTCGGCACCGGCGGTCTTTACGCGTCGGCCGGCTTCCTTCAGGACCGGCTCGACGCGTTCGGCGAAGCCTGGGGCGCGGCCGCGGTCGACGTGCTCCGCGTTGGGCGGCTCGTGGTGGGCGCGTTCCAGATGAGCGACGCGCCCGGCGTCAACTCCGTGCGCGTGTACGGGCGACTCGGCGGGGAGGCCGCCCTGCTGACGACGCTCTCCCGCGAGGGCCGCCCGACCGTGTACCCGTGGGCGCCGGCGCCGAGTGGCGCCGCCCAGTTCGTCGCCGCCTGGGAAGGTCCCGCGACGGGGCAGGGCATCCGCCCGCTCCGCCTCGATCTCATCCGCCAGCAGGGCGACGGCGTCCGCGTCGTGTGGTCCACGACCGACCTGTTTCCCGACGGGCTGATGGCGCGCGCGTATTCGGTGCGCGGGGAGGAAATTCGGGTGCGTTATGAGCTCCGCTATCCCGGCTGGGTGCCGGGGTGTGAGGGACAGACCGAGGCCGAGGACGTGCTCCGCTCCTCGCTCGAGAACGGAGCGCTCGTCCGCAAGGCCGGACGCCAGCTCAACGGCTGGCACCGCGAGCTCCGCGCGACGGTCGCCCAGCTCTTCGACGTGCTCGGGTCGGGAGACGAGACCCGTCTCGCGAAGCTGGTGCCCGACGTCCAGATGCGCCGGCGGCTTCCGGCCACGTTGCGCCCCGAGGCCGCGTGCGACGCTGCCGATGGCGCCGCCAACCCCCAGACGGTCTCGGTCGCCGCCACCGCGGAGCACACGCCCTGGGCGCTGATCTTCCATCGCGCGGGCGCCCGCTGGCGGCTCGCGGCCGCTGCGCCGGTGTTCGAGTGACGTCGCGCCGATGAGCGCGCCCACGCGCGAGATCCCCGACCGGTACGACGCCTCGGCCGTCGAGGCGCGCTGGTATCCGCGCTGGGAGGAGCGGGGCTACTTCCGCGCCGACCCGGCGGCCCCCGGCAAGCCGTTCTCGATCGCGATGCCGCCGCCGAACGTCACCGGGTCCCTCCACTGGGGCCATGCGCTGACCATGACGCTGCAGGACACGCTGACCCGGATGAAGCGGATGGACGGGTTCAACACCCTCTGGCTCCCCGGGACCGACCACGCATCGATCGCCGTCCACGTGATCCTCGATCGCCAGCTCGCGGCCGAGGGCAAGACGAAGGAGGACCTCGGCCGCGACGGGTTCCTCGCGCGCGCCTGGCAGTGGAAGGAAGAGTCCGGGGGCACGATCATCCGACAGCTCAAGCGCCTCGGCGCCTCGTGCGACTGGTCGCGCGAGCGCTTCACGATGGACCCCGGGATGTCGCGGGCGGTCCGGGAGTCGTTCGTTCGCCTCTGGGAAGAGGGGCTGATCTACCGCGACGACTACATCGTCAACTGGTGCCCGCGCTGCCAGACGGTCCTGTCCGACCTCGAGGTCGAGCGGGAGGAGCGCGACGCCGAGTTCGTCTACATCAAGTACGGTCCGGTCACCCTCGGGACGGTGCGACCGGAGACGAAGCTCGGCGACACCGGGCTAGCGGTAAATCCCAAGGACAAGCGCTACCGGCATCTCGTGGGAAAGACGCTCGAGGTGGCCTCGGTGGACGGCACGATCTCGGTGAAGGTGGTCGCGGACGACGCCGTCGATCCAAAGTTCGGCACGGGGGTGATCAAGGTGACGCCGGGACACGACCCGGTGGACTTCGAGATCGGGCGGCGCCACAACCTCCCGGTCAAGACGGTCATCGGCTTCGACGGAAAGATGACCGCCGAGGCCGGACGCTACGCCGGGATGGACCGTTTCGAGTGCCGCAAGCAGATCGTCGAGGACATGAAGGCCCTCGGCCTGATCGAGCGGATCGAGCCCTACCGGCACGCGGTCGGCATCTGCTACCGCTGCAAGACGGTGGTCGAGCCGCTCGTCTCCAAGCAGTGGTACCTGCGAGTGAAGCCGCTCGCCGAGGCCGCCATCAAGGCCGTGCGCGAGGCGCGGATCAAGATCGTCCCGCGCAGCTGGACGAAGACCTACTACCACTGGATGGAGAACATCCGGCCCTGGTGCATCTCGCGTCAGCTCTGGTGGGGTCATCGGATTCCCGCGTGGCACTGCGATGCCGACGGCTCCGTGCACGTGTCGAGGGACGACCGCCAGGCGTGCCCCCAATGCGGCGGGCCGCTCCGGCGGGACCCCGACACGCTCGACACCTGGTTCTCCTCGGGTCTCTGGCCGTTCTCGACGCTCGGATGGCCCGACGACACGGTCGAGCTCAGAACCTACTATCCGACCTCGGTGCTCGTCACCGGACCGGACATCCTGTTCTTCTGGGTCGCCCGGATGGCGATGCTCGGCATCCACTTCATGAAGGATGTGCCGTTCCGCGACGTGTACCTCCACGCGATCGTGCGCGACGCCGAAGGCCAGAAGATGTCGAAGTCGAAAGGCAACGTCGCCGACCCGCTGGAGGTCATGGAGCAGTACGGCACCGACGCCTTCCGCTTCACGCTCGCCGCGCTGGCGCAAGGGCGGGACATCCGAATCGCCGAGGACCGCATCGAGGGCTACCGGAACTTCGCCAACAAGATCTGGAACGCGGCGCGGCTCGTCCTCTCGAACCTGGACGGCTTCGACGCGGCGCTGGCCAAGAAGACGCCGCCGGCGCTCGCCGACGTGTGGATCGAGAGCCGGCTGGCGGCCACCATCGCGGAGGTCCGCACGGCGATGCGGCGGTACCGGTTCAGCGATGCCGCCTCGGCCGTGTACCAGTTCCTCTGGCACGAGTTCTGCGACTGGTATCTCGAGATCGCCAAGCTGTCGCTCTACCGCGCCGAGAGCCCGGCGCAGCGCGCGCGCACCCAGGCGACGCTCGTTCGGGTCCTCGAGACGACGCTCCGGCTCCTGCACCCGTTCATGCCGTTCATCACCGAGGAGCTCTGGCAGCGCCTGCCGCACACGGGCGAGTCGATCATGATCGCGCCGTATCCGCGGGTGACGCGCAAACAGCGTAACGCCGACGCCGAGCGACAGATGACCGCGGTCATGGACCTCGTCACCGCGGTGCGCAACATCCGCGGCGAGATGCGGATCGCGCCCGGCGTCACCCTGGCGGTGACGCTCCGCCCGAGCCGGGACGGCGGCGAGCTCTTCGCCGGGAACAGCGCCCTCATCGACACGCTGGCCCGCGCCCGGCTCGCCGTCGATCGCCGGGCGACGCGACCGCGGAACTCCGCGATGGCGGTCCTCGACGGCTCCGAGCTCTACGTGGATCTGGCGGGCGTCGTCGACCTCGCCGCCGAGCGCCAGCGCCTCGAGAAAGAGATCAAGCGCGCGGCCGAAAGCGTCGAATTCCTCAAGGGCAAGCTGGCCCGGCCCGAGTTTGCCGAGCGGGCCCCCGCCGAGATCGTGGCCCGGGAGCGGGAGCGGCTCACCGAGCAAGAGGCGCTTCGCGCCAAGCTTCTTGCGAGTCTCGCCTGGGTCGATGATGGCTCGCGGTAGCGCCGCGGCCGAGATCGTCCGCCTCGACACCGTCGACTCCACCCAGTCCGTGGCCGTCGCGCTCGCGGAGCGCGGCGCGGCGGACCGCACGGTGGTGGTCGCCGATCAGCAACTGGCGGGGCGGGGCCGGCGCGGACGTGCCTGGCAAGCGCCGGCTGGAACGAGCCTCCTGGCCTCCATCCTCGTCCGGCCTCGGCTTCCGCAGGCGCTCCTGCCGACCTTCTCCCCGACGACGGCGGTCGCCACCGCGGAGGCGCTCCGGCGCCTCGCCCCGGTCGCGGCACGCGTCAAGTGGCCAAACGACGTCCTGATCGGGGGCAAGAAAGTCGCCGGAATCCTCCTCGAGTCCCGCGCCCGATCAGCCACATGGCACCCCGGATCGGGCGTGTCGGAGCCGGGTCGCTCCTCTCTCAGGCCACCCTCGGTTCACGGCGGCCTCCCAGAGCCTGCTACAATAATTCAAGGCGACCTCACGGACCCCGCTACAATAATCCCCGCAACAACAATCCCCGCTACAACAATCATCATCGGGATCGGCGTCAACCTCGGTCAACTCGACTTCCCGCCGGAACTGGCCGGGCATGCGACCTCGGTCGCGCTCGAGACCGGAAGCGCGCCCGACCGCGAGACGATGCTCGCGGCCTTGCTCGAGGAGTTCGACGCGTGGCGCGGGCGCCTCGAGAGGGAAGGCTTCGGTCCGGTCCGCGAACGCTGGCGTATGCTCAGCGACACGATCGGCCGTCACGTCACGGTGGACGGCGTGACCGGCCTCGCCGTGGACCTCGACGTCGATGGCGCGCTCCTGATCGACGTCGGCGGCACGGTCAGACGCGTGATCGCCGGCGAGCTCGCTCCGGACGACGCGGGTTCGCGGGCACCAAATCGATGACGAGGGGAGAAGCTCATGCTGCTGGTGGCTGACGTCGGCAACACCAACACGAAGATCGGCGTGTTCGACGGGCAACGCCTGCTCGTCTCGTGGCGCCTGACGAGCCGGCGCGAGCAGACGGCCGACGAGTACGGGCTCTTCATCGAGACGTTCCTGCACTCCCGCGGGATTCGCGCGGCCGACATCCACGGCGTGTCGATCTCCAACGTGGTGCCCCCGGTCCAGCAGACGCTCGAGTGGATGTGTGAGAAGTACTTCGGCCGGCCGCCGTTCTTCATCGAGCCGGGCGTGAACACGCGGATGCCGCTCGCCGTCGACGCGCCGCGTGAGGTCGGCGCCGATCGGTACGTGGACGCTTTCGCGGCGACCGCGAAATACGGGCCGCCGCTGATCGTGATCGACTTCGGTACCGCCACGACCTTCAACTGTGTCAACGGGCGCGGCGAGTTCATCGGCGGCGCCATTGCTCCCGGGATCGTCACGTCGGTGGACGCGCTCGTGAACCGTGCCGCGCGCCTGTCTCGAGTCGAGCTCGTGAGGCCGAAAGAGGCGATCGGCCGGAACACGGCGACCAACCTCCAGTCGGGCGCGATCTACGGTTACGCCGGCCTGGTGGACGGCCTCGTGGAGCGGATGCAAGCGGAGATGGGCGGGGGGGCGAAGGTGATCGCCACCGGGGGCAATGCCGGCCCGCTGACGGATGTCGCCCGCTGTATCGAGCGGGTCGAGGAGCACCTGAGGCTCGACGGGCTCCGGATGCTCTACGAGGAGGCCCATCCGGCGGGGTCCCAACGTTGACACCGGTCCACCCCGTGGGTATACTCTACGAAATCTAGTAGGTCGGTTCCGGGTATATCCCTATATACGGGACTCGGGGCGAAACCGGCGAGCGACTCCACGGGAGGATAGCCGATGGGGATGTGGGTCGGGCGGGGGCGCAAGGCCAGAGTCGCGTACGGGTTCGACGACATCGCGCTCGTTCCCGGAACCGTCACCGTCAATCCGAACGAGGTCGACATCTCCTGGGAGCTCTGCGGCCACCGGTTCGAGCTGCCGATCATCGCCGCGGCCATGGACGGGGTCGTCGGACCTCGGCTCGCGGTCGAGATGGGGCGACACGGCGGGCTCGCGGTTCTGAACCTCGAGGGCATCTTCTCTCGCTATGCGAACCCCGCCGAAGTCCTCGAACGGATCGTCTCGGCCAGCCAGGAAGAAGCGACCAAGATCATCCAGTCGATCTACGGGGAGCCGATCAAGGAGGCGCTGATCCACCAGCGGATCGGCGAGATCAAGAAGGGCGGCGGACCGGCCGTCGTCTCCTCGATCCCGCAGCGCGCCGAGCGGTTCGCCCAGATCGCGCAAGAGGCCGGCGCGGACATCTTCGTGGTCCAGTCGACGGTCACCACGGCTCGCCACATCGCCACCGAGTACACGCCGGTCGATCTCCGCAAGCTCAAGAAGCAGCTCGCCATCCCGCTGGTCATCGGGAACGTCGTGACCTATGAGGCGTGCCTCGAGCTGATGGATGTCGGGGCGGATGCCTTGCTGATCGGTGTGGGCCCCGGCGCGGCCTGCACCAGCCGCGAGGTGCTAGGGCTGGGCGTGCCGCAGGTGACCGCCACCGCCGACGCGGCCGCTGCGCGCGACTTCCACTGGAAGCAGACCGGTCGCTACGTGCCGATCATCACCGACGGCGGTATGACCACGGGCGGTGATGTGTGCAAGGCGTTCGCCTCGGGCGCCGACGCAGTCATGATCGGCTCCGCCTTCGCGCGCGCCATCGAGGCGCCGGGGCGCGGCTATCACTGGGGCATGGCGACGCCGCACGCCAACCTGCCGCGCGGTACGCGGATCCGCGTCGGGATCGCGGGCTCGCTCGAGCAGATTCTCTTCGGGCCGGCGTTCACGGAGGATGGCACCCTGAACCTCGTGGGCGCGATCCGGACGTGCATGGGCTCGGTCGGCGCGCGGACGATCCGGGACCTGCAGCAGACGGAGCTGATCATCGCGCCGACGATCAAGACCGAAGGCAAGGTCTTCCAGCAGGCTCAGAAGTTGGGGCGCCCGCGGTAGCGGGGCGCCCATGTCGGTCGGAACCGGCAAGATCGCGGTCCTCGATTTCGGCGGTCAGTACACCCAGCTGATCGCCCGGCGGGTCCGCGAGATGTCCGTGTACTCCGAGATCTTCTCGTGCACCCACCCGATCGAGCAGATCCTGGCGGCGGGCTACAAGGGCATCATCCTTTCCGGGGGTCCCTCGAGTGTCTACGACGACGGCGCACCGCTACCGCCGAAGGCGCTCTTCGACGCGGGTGTGCCCGTCCTCGGGATCTGCTACGGCATGCAGGCGATGGGCTACCTCCTGGGCGGCCACGTGATCCCTGCCGAGCGGCGCGAGTACGGTAAGGCCGAGATTACGCTCCAAGGGTCGAGCCGTCTGCTCCAAGGCGTCGAGCCGGAGGCGACCGGGCGCGTCACCGTCTGGATGAGCCATGGCGATACGGTGCTCCGCCCGCCGAAGGGCTTCGCCGCGCTCGCTCAGACCGCGAACTGCCCGGTGGCGGCGATGGCGGACGAGGACCGTCGACTTTACGCCGTTCAGTTCCACCCGGAGGTCGTCCACACTCCCCAGGGACAAAAGATCTTCGACAACTTCCTCTCCATTTGCGGTGTGAGCCGCTCGTGGTCGATGGCGGGCTTCATCGACACCACGGTCGAGGCCATCCGCGCCGAGGTGAACGGACAGCGCGTGCTCTGCGCACTCTCCGGCGGTGTGGACTCGTCGGTGGTTGCCGTGCTCGTCCACCGCGCCATCGGTGATCGGCTGACCTGCGTCTTCGTGGACAACGGGCTTTTGCGAAAGGGCGAGGCTCGGTCGGTCGTCCACACCTTCCGCGACGCCTTCAAGATGAACCTGATCCACGTGGACGCATCTCGGCGATTTCTCGATGCGATCCGCGGTGTAACGGACCCGGAGCTCAAGCGCAAGCGGATCGGCGCCGAATTCATCGCCGTCTTCGAGGACGAGGCGCGAAAGCTCGGCGACATTCCGTGGCTCGCCCAGGGCACGCTCTATCCGGATGTCATCGAATCGGTCTCTTTCCGGGGGCCGTCGGCCACGATCAAGACGCATCACAATGTTGGCGGCCTCCCGCTGAAGATGCAGTTCAAGCTCATCGAGCCGCTCCGGGAGCTCTTCAAGGACGAGGTCCGCCGCCTGGGGGAGCTCCTCGGGCTTCCGCCCGAGGTCGTCTGGCGCCAGCCCTTCCCGGGACCCGGTCTCGCCATTCGCGTCCTCGGCGAGGTGACGACGGAGCGGCTCGATCTGCTGCGTGAGGCCGACGCCGTCGTGCAGGAGGAGGTGCGCGCCGCGGGCTTCGAGCGACAGGTGTGGCAGGCGTTCGCGGTGTTGCTGCCCATCCGGACCGTGGGCGTCATGGGCGACTTTCGCACCTACGCGCAGGTCGTCGCCCTGCGGGCCGTCATGAGCCAGGACGCGATGACCGCGGACTGGGCGCGGCTCCCGTATGATCTCCTGGGCACGATCAGCAACCGCATCATCAACGAGGTCAAGGGCGTCAATCGGGTGGTGTTCGACATCTCGTCGAAGCCGCCGTCGACGATCGAGTGGGAGTAGGGCTCGACAAGAGATGCAGCATAGCGAGTTCGTCCATCTGCACGTCCATTCCGAGTACAGCTTGCTCGATGGCGCCGCCCAGCTCGAGAAGCTCGTCGCGAAGGCGAAGGAGCTCCAGTTTCCGGCGATCGCGCTCACCGACCACGGCAACCTCTTCGGCGCGATCGATTTCTATCTCGCCGCCCAGAAGGCCGGCGTCAAGCCGATCCTCGGCTGCGAGCTCTACGTGGCGCCCGGGAGCCGGCGCGAGCGCGGCTCGCAGGACGGCGGCTATGAGGGGGCCAACCACCTCACGGTCCTCGTACGGAATCGCACGGGCTACAAGAACCTCGTCAAGCTCGTGTCGAAGGCGTACCTGGAGGGGTTCTATTACAAGCCCCGCGTGGATCGGGAGCTCCTCGCGCAGCACGCCGACGGGCTGCTCGTCCTCTCCGGGTGCCTGAACTCCGAGGTCTCGAGACTCCTGAGCGCCGCCGATACGCTGCGGGCCAGAGAGACCGCCGGCTGGTATCAGGAGGTCTTCGGCAAGGACCACTACTTCATGGAGGTCCAGGCCCACGGGCTCGACGAGCAGGCGCGGGTCATGGCCGAGACGCTCCGGATCGCCAGCGCCATCGGCGCGCCGGTGGTCGGCACGAACGACTCGCACTATCTCGAGGCTGGTCATTCCCGGGCCCACGAAGCCCTCCTCTGCATCCAGACCGGCACGAACCTTCAAGACACGAGCCGCTTCCGCTTCTCGACGCAGGAGTTCTACATCAAGTCGGCCGAGGAGATGGCGCGCGTCTTCGCCGACCTCCCCGAGGCGTGCCGCAACACGCTGGCGGTCGCCGAGCGGTGCAACCTGACGCTCGACTTCGACCAGTTCCATCTGCCGCGCTACGTCGTCCCCGAAGGGCACACGCTCGACAGCTACCTTCACGAGCTCGCGCACGACGGGCTCCGGCGGCGGTACGGGCCCGGGCCGGGCGACGCCATCGAGGCGCGGCTCGCTCAGGAGCTGGCCGTCATCGAGAAGATGGGATTCGCCGGCTACTTCCTGGTCGTCTGGGACTTCATCCGCTACGCGCGCGAGCAGGGGATCGCGGTGGGACCCGGTCGCGGCTCGTCCGCGGGCTCGCTGGCCGCCTACTGCCTGGGCATCACCAATATCGACCCGATGCGATACGGACTGCTGTTCGAGCGATTCCTGAATCCCGAACGCATCTCGATGCCCGACATGGACATCGATTTCGCGGACGACCGCCGCGACGAGGTCATCCGGTACGTGGCCGAGCGCTACGGACGCGACCGGGTCGCCCACATCATCACGTTCGGGACGCTCGGCGCGAAGGCGGCGATCCGAGACGTCGGGCGTGTCCTCGGTATGCCGTACGGCGACGTGGATCGGATGGCGAAGCTGGTGCCGAACTTCCCGCTCAACATCACGCTCGATGACGCCCACCAGAAGTCCTTGCCGCTGGCCGAGATGGTGCGCAGCCAGGCGCCCGTCCGCGAGATGTGGGAGATCGCGCGCACCCTCGAGGGCTGCACCCGCCACGCCTCGGTGCATGCCTCCGCCGTGGTGATCTCCGACGAGCCCCTCGAGGAGTACATCCCGCTCTACAAGGACCCCAAGCGGCCGGAGCTCATCACCGGCTACGCGATGGGCCCGATCGAGAAGCTCGGGTTACTCAAGATGGATTTCCTCGGCCTCCGGACGCTCACCGTCCTCGCCAACACGGTGGCGCTGATCAAGGAGTCCCAGGGCGTCGACGTCGACCTGGACGCGCTGCCGCTCGACGACGCCAAGACCTACGCCATGCTGTCCGACGCGAAGACCTTCGGCGTGTTCCAGCTCGAGTCCTCCGGGATGCGGGACGCGCTGCGCGGCCTCCGGCCCGAGAGGCTCGAGGATCTCATCGCCATGGTCTCGCTCTACCGGCCCGGTCCGATGGAGCTCATCCCCGACTTCATCCAGCGCCGACACGGCCGGTCCAGGATCACGTACGAGCACCCCGCGATGGAGAAGGTCACGCGGGAGACGTACGGGATCATGGTGTACCAGGAACAGATCATGCAGATCGCCTCCGAGATGGCGGGCTTCACCATGGGCGAGGCGGATATCCTGCGCCGCGCCATGGGCAAGAAAGACCGCGAGCTGATGGCGAAGCAGCGCGAGAAGTTCGTCGGTGGCTGCCGCGAGCGCGGCACCACCGCCGCGAAGGCCGACCGCGTCTGGGAGCTGATGGAGAAGTTCGCGGGCTACGGTTTCAACAAGTGCTTGTCCAGCGATACCGCGATCGAGATGGCCGACGGCGGCCTGAAGCCGATCACCGAGGTGCGGGCTGGCGATCTCGTGCTCACCAAAGACGGAGCATTCCGAGCGCTTGGCGTCCGGCCGAGCGGGGCGCGCCGGACCGGCCGGCTGACGCTGGCTAACGGGATGACTCTGCGGTGCACCCCCGATCACCCTATTTTCACCCAACGGGGATGGGTAAACGCGAAAGACGTCACTCCCCACGACTTCGTCGCCGTCGCTCGTGAGCTGCCTTGCGGGGCGACGACCGTGCCCGAGCATCTGCCCGCTCTGCTCGGCTACGCCCTGTCGGAAGGAAGCCTCGGGTACGACAGCCACTTCTATCTGCACTCGACGGTCGCGGACGAACTCGAGGATATGCGTCGAGCCGTCTCGGCTTTCGCGAACACGGTGCCACGCGTCGAGCATCGCCCGAAGCCCAAGGCTTCGTCGGTTCGTCCGGTCCGCATCGATCGAAGAACTCCATCAGAAGCCGTGATGTTTCTCTTTCGAGACTGTGGTCTCCAGGGGAAGACGGCGATCAACAAGCGGGTCCCGGCGATTGTCGATCGTTGGGACCGAGACGCGATCACGGTCCTCGTGGGAAAGTTGTTCCAGGGGGATGGCTGTGTTCATGCCAAGACATTGTCGGTGTACTACGCGACATCCTCCGAGGGATTGGCCGACGACGTTCGTCGCTTGCTCCTGAAGCTCGGCATCCCGTGCACGATCCATCGGAAGACCTTCGCGTACCGCGGCGGGCGCCGTGTCGGCTATACGGTGAATCTGATCGGAGGTCGACGGAGCCACGTGCGATTCGATGAGCTCGTCGGCCAGCATCTGGTGGGAGGCAAGCGGGTGGCCCTCGCTGCGCTCAGGGCTTCATATGCGGGCACGCGGCCCCTCCTCGCGCGAGGGACTGTCGACGTCGTCCCGGCGAATCTTTGCCGAGAGCCCTTGCGCGAGGCCATTCTCAAGCGATTCTCTACACTCAAGGTCGGGTGCAAGGCACTTGGGTTCGCATATCGGCTGGTGGCGAGGGATCGCCGTACGAAAGGGATCCGTCGAGACACTTTGGAATATCTCGCCGAATGCCTGGAGTCGCCGTCGCTGCACGCCCTGGTCGATCCATCGATGGGCTGGTCGAGACCGAGACGGTTCGTCCTGGGAAGCGTCGAGCCGACGTACGACTTCGAGGTTCCCGACGCTCGGAGCTTCATCGCGAACGGCATCGCCGTCCACAACTCCCACGCCGCGGCGTACGGGCTCGTGGCCTATCAGACCGCGTACTTCAAGGCCAACTACCCGGTCGAGTTCATGGCCGCGCTGCTGACCTCGGAAATGGGCGACACCGACAAGATCGTGAAGTACATCGACGAATGTCGGACGATGGGGACCCGGGTCGAGCCGCCCGACGTGAACGTGTCGGCCGTGCAGTTCAGCGTCGCCGGCGACACGATCCGGTTCGGCCTGGCCGCCATCAAGAACGTCGGCGAGGCGGCGATGCAGTCGATCTTGAGGGCGCGGAGCGCCGAGGGCTCCTTCCGGACGCTCGAGGACTTCTGCACGCGGGTCGATCTCCGGCTCGTCAACCGGCGCGTGGTGGAGAGCCTCGTCAAGGCGGGCGCGTTCGACTCGCTCGGCCTCACCCGCGCGCATCTCCTGGCGACCACCGACGCGGCGCTCGAGAGCGGACAGCGCCAGCAGCGGGACCGGGCCGAGGGCCAGGCGTCCTTCTTCGAGCTCCTGCCGGACGCGCCGGCCCGGGCGAGCGCGCCGGCCGAGGTGACGCCGGAATGGGACGCCGACCAGCGCCTCGCCTTCGAGAAAGAGGTGCTCGGCTTCTACATCTCCGGCCATCCTCTCGCCCGGTATCGCGAAGTCGTCGAGCCGCTCGGCATCACGACCTCGGCCGATCTCGCCGCCAAGGGTCACGGCGCGCGCGTCGTCCTCTTCGGCCACGCCGCCGGCCTCAAGGAGACGTCCACGAAGGGCGGTAATCGCATGGCGTTCTTCACCCTCGAGGACATGGACGGCACCGTCGAGGTCACGGTGTTCCCGGAGCCGTTCAGGGCGGCGGCCGCCTGCCTGCGCTCGGGCGAGGCAGTGCTCGTTCGCGGCCGCGTGGACGATGGCGACAAGGGCCGGGTGGTGCTCGCGGAGGACGTCCGGCCGCTCGAGCAGGCCCTGGCGGAGTCGGGCGCGCGCCCGCGCAACGGCGCTGCCTCCGGCGACCCGAGCGCCTGCCGGATCCGCGTGGCCCCGGGCGAAGACCCGAGCGTCGCGCTCGCCGCCGTACGGCAGCTCTGCGGCGGACATCCCGGGCGCGTCCCGGTCTTTCTCCACCTCGTGCTCGGCGCCCAGGAGGTGGTCGTCCGCACCCGGAGCCTCTCCGTGGACGGCAGCCAGGAGCTCGTGGCCGAGGGTGAGACGATCCTCGGCCGCGGCGCGGTCAGCGTGGACTATGCCGGACGCGCTTGACTTCGAGCAGCCGCTGCTCGAGATGGAGACGCGCATCGCCGCCCTCCAGTCCGAGGAGAGTCTGCCGAAGACGCGCGACGAGATCGCGAAGCTCGCGGAGCGGCTCGCCCGCATGCGTCAGAAGACCTACGCCAGCCTGACGGCCTGGCAGCGCACGCAGCTGGCGCGTCATCCGAAGCGTCCCCACTCCCGCGACCTCTTCAAGCTCCTCTTCGAGGATTTCGTCGAGCTGCACGGCGACCGCCTCTACGGCGACGACGCCGCGATCGTCGGCGGCCTGGCCCGCTTCGAAGGGCGGGCGATCGTCGTGATCGGCCACCAGAAGGGCCGCGACACGCGCGAGAAGATCGCCCGCAACTTCGGGATGCCGCACCCCGAGGGCTATCGCAAGGCGCTGCGGCTCATGCACCTCGCCCAGAAGTTCGCCAAGCCCGTCATCACGTTCATCGACACGCCCGGCGCCTACCCCGGGCTCGGCGCCGAGGAGCGCGGGCAGGCCGAAGCGATCGCGCGCAATCTCCGCGAGATGGCCGCCCTGCGAACACCGATCCTGGCGGTCGTGACCGGCGAGGGCGGGAGTGGCGGCGCGCTCGCGATCGGCATGGGTAACCGGGTGCTGATGCTCGAGCACGCGATCTACTCCGTGATCTCGCCGGAAGGGTGCGCCGCGATCCTGTGGGGTGACGCCGCCAAGGCTCCCGAAGCGGCCGAGTCGATGCGGATCACCGCGCCCGACCTCCTGCGGCTGGGCGTGATCGACGCGATCGTACCGGAGCCGGCGGGCGGCGCCCACCGCGACTGGGACGGCGCGGCGGCTCACCTCCGCGAGGCGCTGCGCGAGCACTTGCGCCCGCTCGCGTCGATGCCACCCGACGATCTCGTCGCCGAGCGTTACGAGAAATTCAGACGGATCGGAGCGTTCCAGGAAGCCTCGGTGCCGGGCGGCGGGGCGTAGCCGCGCCGGTCAGCCGGCGCGCCGCAGGAGGGCGGCCGCCACATCCTCGTCGGTCACGAGGACGTTCATGAACTTTCCCGCCACCGCCCCCCGCACCGCCTCGAGCTTGGCTCGGCCCCCGGCGATCGCCACCACGTAGCGGTCGTCACGGCGCGAGAGGGCCTGGAGCCGGTCGCCCTTCACGGAGAGCACGCGTCCCATGAGCGCGCGCAGCTCCGGGCGGTTGACGATCCGGCCCTCGCGGTCGAACGGCTGGTAGTTGATCTCGCCGACCACTCCGAGCTGGCGCAGCCGCTTGACGCTCACGCCATAGGACTCGGCCAGGGAGCAGAAGCCCGGCGTCTGCTCGCCGATGAGACCGATACCCACCAGGGCGATGTCCACGTCCTGCGCGGCCTCGTAGATCCTCCGAATCTCGGGATCGCGCAGGAGTCGACGGCGCTCCCGTTCGATCTCCCGAAAGGACACCAGATGCTGCACGGGGAGGGCATAGGCGTTCACGTGGGGCCGATACTTGGCCGCCATCATTCCCACCAGGGTGTTGGGGAACAGATCGACGAGCTTGAGGGTGCTCTCGCCGGAGAGCGGGTAGAGCGCCAGGTCGCGAAAGCGACGCTCGTGGAGCTGGCGGATCGTCTGGTAGAGCGTGAAGCCACACGACAAGCCGACGCGGAGGCCGTTGGCGGCGATCTTCTCGAAGTAGGCCGCCGCGGCGGTCCCCAACTCTTCCTTGACGTCGCCGCGGCCGCCGGCCGCGACGACGACCGCGTCGCGCAGACCGAACCGCTCAACCAGCCCCGCCTCCAGCTGTTCGCGGCGCGGGAGGTCCAGCTCGACGCGGACGAGGCCGTCGTCGAACGCGCGCTTGAGCAAACGCGAGACCGTCGGCGCCGAGATGCCGAGCGCCCGCGCGATGTCCTTCTGGCTCTGGCCCCGGCGGTAGTACAGCTCGAGACAGTGCACCGTCTGCCGGAGCTCCCGGGAGGTGAGGGAGGTCGACGACGACTTCACGAGCGCGTCGCGCTTCCAGAAATAAATTTCATTTCTGTAAATTTCTTGCTTGACGACGACGAGTGTACCTCGTTATCCTCGGTGGCAAGCCCCCAATTTCTACCCCTTCACGCAAGGAGGTGTGCATGCCTGCGCGTCGCTACGGTCCTCAGGACGGCCAGCCCCCGGTCAAGCCGACCGAGTATCACCAGTCGAAGGACGAGCTCGCCGGGCTGCCGGTGACCGTCACCGAGAAGATCCCGGTCACCAACACGCCGAACATCTTTTCGTACAAGTCGTACATCTTCGCGAAGAACCCGGCCCTGGTGCAGCGGTACATCAAGGCCACCAAGGCCGACGTCGGCGGCGTCGGCGGCCACGTCGTCGCGGCCGACGAGGTGAAGTCGATCATCGCCAAGTACGTCCTCGACAACAACAGCTACCGCGGCGAGCCCATCTTCACCTCGCTCATCGTGACCCACACCGGCGACGACTGCGCCGTCACCGGCATCATGGCCGAGACCGTGGACATGTCGGTGGTCGACGAGCTCATGTGGGACGCGCTCCAGGAAGGGGCGACCAAGGCGGCCGAGCTCGGCCTGTACGGCCCCGGCCAGGACCTGGTGGCCGACGCGTTCACCGGCAACCTCCGGGGCGCGGGCCCGGCCACGGTGGCGCTGCCGTTCCCGGTGCGCAAGGACAATGCCTCGCAGACGGTCCTCGTCTCCTTCGCCGACAAGACGGAGCCGATGGCGTTCAACCACTACGCCACCGGCGCCTACATGCTGCCTCGCTTCAACACCGGCCTGGTCATCGCCGCCTCCAAGATGAAGCGCGGCTACCTCTTCGAAATCGTGGACCTCGACACCAAGGCGCAGGCGGTCGAGGCGGGCGCCCACCCCCGGGACCAGCGGGCGCTCGACGGAAAAATGGAGGAGGTCGCCAAGGGGTTGCAGGAGAAGGTGATCACGCTGCGGGCGCCCGAAGACCTGTACGACATCGAAGGGCTGACGCGCTCCTCGCGTTTCGTGATCGCTCGCATCTGGACCCGAGGCGACAAGGGCGAAAAGGACCAGCTCGGCTACATCTGCTCGGCCGAGCGGCTGCACAACATCAAGACCAAGAAGGGCTTCACGTACGGCGGCAAGGACGACCCGGTGCTCCTCGCCTTCGCCCAGGGCGACTGGCCCGCGCCCGGCGAGATCACCTCGCCGTGGGCCACCGCGCCCATGGTGGCCGGCGACTGCCGCGGCAGCCACAACCTGCACATCCTGCCGATGCCGATCAACTCGCAGACGTCCTACTGGTCGGGTCCGATCCTGTCGGCCATCACGCTCTCCTGCAATATCCACACGGGTCGGATCGGTGCCATCTCGGACCAGTTCTCGCTGGGCACGCCGTGGGACGAGGTGCGTCGCACCGCGTCGAAGCTGGCCATCCAGTTCCGCCACGCGCACGGCATCAAACAGCCCGCGACGCTGCACGAGGACGAGCTCGAGTATCAGGAAGGCTGGAAGGAGCGGCGCAATCGCCTCGAGAAGCAGTTCGAGGTCAAGCCGCCGCTCACGTTTGGAAACGGCAACGGGCATGGCGGCGACAGCGGCAAGAAGCCCGTCTCCGCGCGGCCCGGCGGCCGGCCGGACGAGATCGACTGACCGAGAACCGACAATGGAGGGGGCGCGACGCCCCCTCCATATCCTCCCTCGAATATATCCTCGCTCGAACGTAGCGTGGCGGGGGATCGGCAATCGGCTAGCGCGTCTCGAAGAACGGCACCGGGGGCGCGTCCCTCCCCCCTCGATCGGGCGCCCTGACGATCCCCACACCGAGGTAGAAAGGGCCACCGGCACAGGCCGATGTTCGAACGATGCCAGCCGGCGCGCTTGCGAGTTTTCGCCTTCCGCTACAGTGGTTTGACTTGCCCGACGGTGGGTGCTACGGTCGGGACCAACCGCAAGCGCGGGATTTTTCGGACACGAATGGCCAAACTCCACCTGATCACGTACGGCTGCCAGATGAATGAGTACGACTCCGAGCGCGTCGCGGGCCTCTTGCGCGAGCGCCAATGGGAGCTGACCGCCGACGAGAGCGAGGCCGACCTGATCCTCGTCAACACCTGCGCGATCCGCGAGAAAGCCGAGGAGAAGGTCTTCTCGAAGCTCGGCGAGTTGCGCGAGCTCAAGACGCGGCGTCCCGAGCTCGTCATCGGCGTGATGGGCTGCATGGCACAGCTCCACCAAGGCGCAATCCAGCGTCGGGCGCCGACCGTCGACCTCGTCTTCGGCTCGCCGGCCATCGCCCGCGTCGGGGAGCTGGTCGACCGCGTCAGGCGTGAGCGGCGGCCGGTGCTCGAGACCGCCGAGGGCCCGCTCGTCAAGATCACGGCCCGGCCGCCGTCCGCGGGGCGCCTCAAGGCCTTCGTCACCGTGATGGAGGGATGCGAGAAGCACTGCACCTTCTGTGTCGTGCCGCAGACGCGCGGCCGCGAGCGGAGCCACCCCCCCGACGTCATCGTCGACGAGGTCAGCCACCTCGCCGCCGAGGGCTGCCGGGAGGTGACGCTCCTCGGTCAGACGGTGAACGCCTACGGTCGTGACCTGACGCCGCCGACCGACCTCGGTGAGCTGTTCGCGCGGGTGGACGACATCGAGGGGATCGTGCGGATCCGCTTCACCACCTCGAACCCCTACAATCTCACGCCTACGCTGATCCGGGCGATGCGAGACGTCCCCAAGGTGTGCGAGTATTTCCACCTGCCGCTTCAGTCCGGCTCGAACCGCGTGCTCGAGCGCATGAACCGTGGCTATACCCGGGAGCGCTACCTCGAACTGGTCGCGGAAGTGCGCGACGCGGTGCCCGCGATGGCGCTCTCGACGGACCTCATCGTGGGCTTCCCCGGCGAAACGGAAGCGGATTTCGCGGAGACGCTCGAGATGGTCGAGCGCGTGGGCTACGACAACGTGTTCGTGTTCCGTTTTTCGCGGCGTCCCGGGACGCCAGCCGCGACGATGCCGGACCAGGTCGCCGACGACGTCAAGGCCAGCCGCAACACGCGGCTCCTCGAGGCGGCGGCCGGCGTGAGCGGGGAGCGGAGCCGCCGGCTCGTGGGCCAGACGATGGAAGTGCTGGTGGACGGGACGTCCAGGAAAAATGCGGGCGAGCTGTCGGGGCGGACCCGCTGCAATCGGGTCGTGAACTTCGACGGGCAGGGGAGCGTGTCCGTCGGTCAGCTCGCATCGGTGCATATCGATCAGGCGCTGCCGCACAGCCTGCGTGGGACACTCGCTTCCCGACCGGAGGAGGCCGCATGTTTGTCGAAATGAAGGTGCGCGGACTGGCCCTGGACGCCGTGTCGAACATGCCGATCATCATTCTGCGCGACGAGGAGGACAAGCGGTCGCTGCAGATCTGGGTGGGCATCTTCGAGGCGAACGCCATCGCGCTCGAGCTCGAGAAGGTCGCGCCGGCCCGCCCGATGACCCACGACCTCATCAAGAACATCCTCGAGACGCTGGAGGCGCGCGTGCTCAAGGTGGTCGTGACCGATCTCAAGGAGAATACCTTCTTCGCGGTGCTCCACCTGCAGCTCGGCGAGACCGAATACACGGTGGACTCGCGGCCCTCGGACGCCATCGCGCTCGCCCTGCGGGTGGCGGCGCCGATCTACGTCGACGAGGAAGTCGTGCGCAAGGCCAAGAGCCTCGAGGTGACGAAGGAGGCGGAGCCCGTCAAGGCAGACGACCCGGAACAGCTCCGCGAGTGGCTGCAGAACATCAAGCCGGAGGATTTCGAGAAGTTCAACAAGGCCTGACGGGCGTCTGCCGGTGCGGATCGCGCTCTTCACCAACAACTACCTGCCGTTCTGCGGGGGCGTCACGATCTCGGTCGAGACGCTCCGGCTGGGCCTCGAGGCCGCCGGGCACGAGGCGTGGGTCTTCGGACCGCGCCTGGCGGGCGCGCAGGACGTCTCGGGCCGGATCGTGCGCTACCCCTCGATTCCCGCCACGACCTACCCGGAATTCGCCCTGGCGGTTCCGTACTCGCGGCGGATCGGGCGGCTCGTGGCCGAGCTGGACTTCGACGTCGTCCACGCGCACCACCCTTTCCTCCTCGGACCGGCCGCACGCCGCCTCGCTCGCCGGGCCCGGCGGCCCCTGGTCTTCACCTATCACACGCGCTACGAGAAGTACGCGCACTACGTCCCGCTGCCGCTCGGCCTCGTGGAGTCGGCTGCGCTGCGGCTGAGCGCCGGCTTCGCGGCGCGGGCCGATGCGGTGCTGGCGCCCTCGACGGTGATCCGCGACGAGCTGCACGCGCGCGGCGTTCGGACGCCGATCGCGGTGGTGCCGACGGGGGTGGACCTCGACCGTTTCTGCCCGGGCGACCGGGCGGCGGCCCGACGGAGCCTCGGCGTCGCCGAGGGCGAGGCGCTGGTGCTCTACGTCGGGCGGCTCGATCGGGAAAAGAGCGTCGATCGCGTCCTCGTCGCGTTCGACCGCATCGCGTCGACCGTGGCGGCCGCGCGCCTCGCCCTCGTCGGCCACGGCACCGAGGCCGAGCGCCTGCGGCGCCAGGCGCGTGCCCTGCCGGTCGCCCGGCGGATCCGCTTTCTCGGCGTGCGGCCGCACCACGAGCTCGTCGAATGCTACCGCGCGGCCGACGTGTTCCTCTTCGCCTCCGAGACGGAGACGCAGGGGCTGGTCCTCGCCGAAGCGGCGGCCTGCGGCCTGCCCGCGGTGGCCGTCGACGCCCCCGGCTGCGACGAGGTCGTGCGCGACGGTGAGACGGGGGTGCTGACGAAGAGCGACCCGGCGGCGCTCGCGGAGGCGGCGATCGGGCTCCTGCTCGATCTCGAGCGCCGCCGCGGGATGGCCCGGCGCGCCCGCGAAGTGGCCGAGCGCGAGTTCGACGTCCGTCTGCAGATCGACCGGACGATGGCCGTCTATCTCGACGCGATCGCGCGCGTCCGATGACCCGTCTTCAAGAAGCGCACCGGCGGATCAACGCCGAGATCACGCACGAGAAGGCGGCGGCACTCGGGCGGGCCGGCGAGTGGCTCGAGGCCGCGCTCGCCGACGTCGCGGCCGCCGGCGCGCGGCTCGACGACGCCGCCGATCCCGAGGAGGAGGCGCGGCTCCTCGGCGAGTACGAGACCGCGCGGGCCCGCGCGCTCCACGCCCGCCTGGCACTCCTGATCCAGCGCGAAGCGGTGGGGCTCCGCCAGCACCGGATCGTGGACCAGCAGTTTCCCGAGCCGCCCCGCCGCGCCGCGGGCCGGCGGCCGCCGCGAACGTGAGCGCGGCCGAGCCGAGCGTGCTCATCGCGGATGGGACACCGGCGAGTCGCGCCCGGCTCGAGCCGCCCCTGCGCCGAGCCGGCTGGAACGTCGTCATGGTCGCCTCGAGCCTCGAGGTGCTGCGAGCCGTTCGGGACCACGATGTCGGCATCGTCCTTATCGATCCTGAGCTGCCGGGCGCGGGCGTCTCCGGGGTCGACGTCGTCCGCACCCTCAAGAGCGCCCCCAGCTTCAGCCAGCTCCCGGTGTTCTTCCTCCTGAGAAGCGGGCAGGGGCCGCCCGCCGGCGTCACGGCCGACGGCGTGTTCGATCTCGACCAGATCGGCGCCGACGCGTTGCTCGAGACGATCCGAGGCGCGCTCCGACCAGCGTCGCGGTCAGCTGACGCGCTCGACCGGGCGGCGCGCCCCGTCGCCGTGCCGGCGGCCGAGGCGGCCGCGGCCCGCACCGGCGCCGACGAGGTCCGCGCGGCGGTCGAGCGGATCGTGCGCGAGGTCGCGCGCGAGGTGGTGCCCGGGGTTGCCGAGCGGCTGATCCGCGAGGAGATCCGGCGCCTGCGTCAGGAGCACGGCCTCGAGGAACCGCCGGGGTGATCTGGAGCCCCGAGGCCGAGACGATGGCGCGCGAGGCGCGTGAGCGCCTGCAGCTCGAGCGGCTCCAGGAGCTCATCCGCTGGGTCGTCGCGCGCGTGCCCTTTCACCGGGACCGGCTGGGCACCGCCACATTGCGGACGCTGTCGGACCTCGTCACCCTGCCGTTCGTCCGGAAGGCGGATCTGCGCGAGCAGTACCCATTCGGCCTCCTGGCGGTTCCACGGGCCGAGCTCGCGCGGATTCACGCCTCTTCCGGGACCAAGGGCAAGCCCACGGTCGTCGCCTACACGGCCGGCGACCTCGACGTCTGGCGTGAGGTGATGGCGCGCGCGATGACGGCCGCAGGCGCGCGCCGCGGCGACCTGCTCCACATCGCCTTCGGCTACGGGCTCTTCACCGGCGGGCTCGGCTTCCACGACGGCGCCGAGCGCATCGGCATGACGGTGGTGCCGGTCTCCTCCGGGAACACCGCCCGCCACCATCTCCTGTTGCAGGACTTCCGGCCGGACGCGCTCGCCGCGACGCCCTCCTTCGCGCTGCACCTGGCCGAGACGCTGGCCGAGCAGGGAGGTGAGCCCCGCGCGCTCGGCCTGCGCCTCGGGCTGTTCGGCGCCGAGCCCTGGACCGAAGGCGTCCGGGTCGCGCTCGAGCGGGCCTTTGGCCTGCGCGCGTTCGACACCTATGGCCTGTCCGAGATCGTCGGGCCCGGCGTCGCCGGCGAGTGCGAGGCGCGCGCGGGGCTCCACATCGCGGACGATCACTTTCTCCCGGAGATCGTCGATCCCGTCTCGGGCGCGCCATTGCCGCCGGGCCGCGAAGGCGAGCTCGTGCTGACCACGCTGACCAAGCGCGCGATGCCGCTCATCCGCTACCGGACCGGCGACATCACCACCTTGGCCCTGGAGCCGTGCGCCTGCGGCCGCACGTCGGCGCGGATGGCGCGGATCAAGGGCCGATCCGACGACATGCTGGTCGTCCGCGGCGTGAACCTCTATCCCTCGGAGGTGGAGAGCACGCTGCTGGCCATCGAGGAGCTGGTGCCCCACTACCAGCTGGTGGTCGACCGCGGGACGACGCTCGCCCGGCTCGAGGTCCAGGTGGAGCCGGCGCCCGCGCTGGTCGCGCGGTGCGGCGGCTTCAGCGCCGATCACCCTGAAATCGTGACGCTGCGGCGGCGCGCCGCCGAGTGGCTGCAGCGCGCGATCGGCCTCAGCGTCGAGCTGACGATCGTGGCCCCGCGCACGATCCCGCGCTCGGAGGGCAAGGCCGTGCGTGTGATCGAGCGCGAGTAGGATATCCTGAAGCAGGAGGGCCCGATGAGCAACCTGGCGCAGGCGATGATGGCGAAGATCGACCGGGGCGTCCGGCTGGAATCCGCCGACGAGATGACGGGAGAGTACCGCGAGAACCTCGTGCATCTCCTGACCATGCAGGCGGACTCGGAGCTGGCGGGCGGCTACGGCTACGTGCCGTGGATCACCAAGGCCCCGACCGTGGAGGAAAAGCACGTCGTCGCCCAGATCGTGAAGGACGAGCTCCGCCACGCCGCCGTGATGTATGGTCTGCTGGCCGACCTCGGCTTCGACGTGGAGAGCCACGTGCGCCAGCACGACGAGATCTTCACGATGCGCATCGACAACAGTGCCGATATCGGGACGGCGCGCATCACGAGCGACAAGCGGGTCAACATCTTCTACTACCCGATCGACACCTGGGCCGATTTCATCTTCTTCAACTTCTGCATGGACCGGGGCGCCGGACACCAGCTCGAGGACGTGCGTGGCTCGTCCTACGGCCCCTGGGTGCGGGCGATCGACGGCATCTTCAAAGAGGAGAAGTTCCACATCCGCCACGGCGAGCACTGGGTGAAGAAGCTCGCCGAGGATCCACGGACTCACCAGGACGCGCAGACGACCTTCGCCAAGTGGTACATCCGCACGATGAACATCTTCGGTCGCCCGGGATCGCCAAAGAATCAGGTCTATCGAAGGCTGAAGCTCAAGCTCCGTGACAACGACGAGGTCCGCCAGGCCTTCGCCGCTGAGGTCCGGGAGCTCTGCGACAAGTTCGGCCTGACCGTGCCGGAGTGGAAGCCCAGGTGGTCCGAGTTGCCCGAGGAAGCCCACATCCCCGGGTAGGAGTCACCAGCCCCGGTCGCCGCCGCGCCGGGGTCTTCACGCCGAACGCCGTGCTCTCGGCGTGTCTCCCGCAACTTGACATAATCCGTCTTATCGGAAGTTCTTGCCCCTCCAGGCCGCACCGGGCCTGGCGACGGATGGCGGGGGTCGATCGCCAGAGCGCGGGCATAGGGATATGTCAGCCCTGTATTGACCGCGCTCCAGCTCTCCCCGCTGTCGGTGCTTTTGAAAACGCCGTTGCCGCCAGGGCCGCGTAGAGTCTTTTACGTCCGATGGCCTTCATGGCAGGCGTCTTCACGGGGATCCTCCAAGTGATCCGAGGTCAACGCTGCTCGAGTGCTGGTGCTCGCTGCTCATGGGCAGCCGAGGGCGGTCGTGATCTCCGCAGCGTCCCGCCTGAGTTGACTCGCCTGGGCTGCGGTGAGGTTCCCACTCGCCTCCTCCGAGTTCACTTGATCCGTGAACGCGTCGAGTCGGCCGCAGGCCGCACGATCGTTATTCGGATTTGTGTCGGTCAGCAGCGTTGCGCCCTGGCGCAAGGGGCCGATGAGGCTCGATTGCTCCTCGGGCGCGAGCGCACGCCGGATGGCCTCGATCAGGCGCTCGAAGGCGTCGGCCGGCGTGAAGATGACGAACACTCCGCCGCCCGTCACCCGGCCGTCGAAAAATCCGCCGGCCGCGGCCGCGTAGACGGTGGTGGGACGCCGCGGATCGAGGACCACGGAGCTGATGTTGAGGTCGGTCAGACCGGCGTTGAAAGCGCTCCAACTGATGCCGCCGTCGGCACTCCTGAAGACGCCGCTGCCGGAGGTGCCCGCGTAGAGGGTCGTGGGGGTCTTGGGATCGATCGCCAGGGAGCTGACCCGGAGATCGGTCAGCCCCGAACTGACAGCGCTCCAGCTCTCCCCGCCGTCGGTGCTCTTGAAGACGCCGCCAGTGCCGCCCGCGTAGAGGGTGGTCGGGGTCTGGGGGTCGATCGCCAGGGCGCCGCAACAGCGTGTGGTGTCCAACCCGGTGTTGACGGCGGTCCAGCTGTCCCCGCCGTCGGTGCTCTTGAAGACGCCGCCAGTGCCGCCCG